>Ga0209491_10002837_pt1 | contig 29918 bp, 27 predicted proteins | sample BON02_FD_187213 | JGI IMG/M metagenome (GOLD analysis project Ga0209491, IMG submission 187213) | Freshwater microbial communities from Lake Bonney liftoff mats and glacier meltwater in Antarctica - BON-02 (SPAdes) (version 2) | ecosystem: Environmental > Aquatic > Freshwater > Ice > Glacier...
CCTTGCGCTCGTGGGATTTCGTTTGCTAATGCATCGAACACGATCACGTTCGCAGGCACGTCCTTCCGATGGCCTGGGTGGTTGTGCATGTTCTGGAACCCGAAGATGTGAAGCTCCATATCCGGAGAATTCCACACCTTGCTAATCTCATAGACGACCTTGCTGTATCCGTTGAACTGATTCGGATGTGTTCCGAAGATGACTACCTTCATCTTTAGGTGCGTTGTTGTTGTTGTAAATGCCCAACAAACAAATATCTTTGTTTCCTCCGCAGTCTGTACAACAAACAAACCGAAATACCCCCCTAAACTTCAGACCAATGTACCATGATGTCTTAGTGTAAGAATCAAATGTACTCGAGCCACGCTTTGTGCTCCACCTCAGGGACGCATGCGTCTTCGAGGGCTTGCCACACAAGCGGCACCGTCTCTGCAAGGTACGTATCGGTGTCATTGCCGTAAACGGACGCGTTTCGGTTACGCAAGACCAAAATGGTGTTGGACAACTCCTCGTTCTTGCTTAGCCCTACGTGCACGCCTTCCACGAATCCGTTAAGGGCGTTGACCATGCGAGACACGCGCCCGGCCCTGCAGGTGCACAAGCCATCCTTGATTTCCTCATTCAAAATATCACGAATCGCATCTCGGAACATGTGGTTTAGCACGATTGCCAAGACGCATCTGGCGAGCATGTGGTATTGTTCATCCTCTTTAAAATGGCGGGTCATGGCTTCCTCATATTCATGCGAATTGAGAAACGTTGCATATTCCCTGCCAGTGGCCTCGGGTGTTACATGAGTGAGACCCAAGGAGCCCCCCCAAATACTGAGGATGAGAGCGACCGCGGCGTCGGTCGTTTGCGTCACCCCATGGCCGTGCGTATTCTCGTTGTTTTTCCACGTATATCCCCCATCTTGTGTTCGCAACGAGAGCTGCTTCTCAACTGCATCGGAGTCGTAATCATGCCCGCGTTTATTCAACTCTGAGATGGCCGAATTCAGCTTGGTGGTGCTCACCAGATTGAGTCGGTGCGCGCGAAGCAGCTCATGGATGGTGTCCTTGTTGACCATTCTCAAGGGGATGTTCGATAAGTCCGCGAACCAGAGGTTGTTGTTCCTAAGGAAGATGCCGGTTGACCACCCTTGTGAAGCACGGGAATCGTAAAGATTGTAGACGCTGTGTGGGATCTCCCTGAGTCTGTTGAAAGAAAGATCAACATATCCCAGACACAGCGGCAGCCCCCCGCATGGCTCGAAGTGCTCAAGGCAACTGTACGAAATGACCAGATGCACAAGGCATGGCGGCAATAAGTCACGCACGGTGCGGATGGTGCAGTGTACCACCCGAATATCCGTCACGTTGCTCTGAAGGGCATCTGGCGGGAGCTTCGTGATTGCGACGTCTCTCAAAGAAACGGTCGTACAGTCCATGCAATCGATGCACTCCATGCATTCCTCATGAGGACAAGGCAGCTCATCGGTGCATGATGTGTAATCGCTTGTATGAATATTGGATTGGGGTAACAACTCTTCGATGGTGATTCCAACTCTTGGATGGGGATTCCAAATCTTGACCAGGCAGCACCCCATGTTTCTCTAACTCTTACAAAGTGCATTACACGAATACATGACGTGTTTTTATACATGAATGCAAAACATTGAACCCTGCCCAATTTACCCAATCATGTTCCACTGCCCCGTGGGTTTCTACACCAGGTGTGCCGGTTTCATTTTCGTCGACTGTAAGGATTCGGTTGTCAAATCTTTTCGTCTCAAGATCTGACCATCACGTTCGATTAGAATGTGGCTCAAATTATTTTATAACAACTGTATTATAACATAGTGACGAGCCAGAAAAATGCAAGAGACTACTATCGTGTTTATCACATTATTGCTACTTCTAATAATCACCTGCATTTTCGGAGGGTCAATGCGCCAAACACCGGTCGTTGTTTCCAAGTACCCCCCCACCAATATGGGCGGCAGCTATGGATTGCCCATGGAGCAGTTCAACGAAGAGGAGGGGGTAGACGAAGAGGAGGGGGTAGACGAAGATGACATTCCCAACAATGAAGATATTATGGGCCCCATGGAAGTACAAATGGATGAAACCGTCGAGGGTATGGAGAATAATGAAGAAGAGGATGAATTGGTAAACCCCCAGCCATACATCTCTGAGGAGTTTGCTTCTTATTAATTAAGCATCTGACTCTTGAAACGAAGCATCAACCATATTCCACGGATGCAAAAGGTCACCCCGTAGTCTTCCATGTCGCCGCCCACTCGCAACACATTGGTATCCTTAATGGAGTCCAGAGGTGCGACGTAAATCGATTGTGTAGGGAGGAGGGATGATGTGACGCAACAAATCTCGATCTCAGGGTAGACGTCCAACATTGCGCGCATGCGATTTGTGATGCAGCGTTCAAATTCCGCATCTTCTATATCGCTAATGTTCACCGCAGATGCTCCACCACCGAAGACACGCAACAACCCTTTGAGGAGAACGTCCAGACAAGTCAAGAAACACTGTCGTCCGTCAATTGCGCGGTCGCAAAGCGTGATACGCAATGAAGGCGATTCATGGTTGTTGTTCTCTTGAAACACTAGCTCGGCAATATGAGAAGAAGTTAACGTCATGTTCATGTGGATGGTGCTCTGTTTCCCACACCCAACCATTGTTCTCTTTACTTCGAAGGACCTAAAAAGTTTTCGTATTCGAAAGTCGTGGAAAAACTGAAGCTGAAAAATGGTCGTGCAAGTAATGGTTCAATACCATGTCGGCACGGGAATCACCACCCCCATCATCGTCGTCCTCATTATCATTCTCATCATCATCATCATCGTCGTCGTCGTCGTCGCCGTCGTCGTCCTCATTATCACCATCGTCGTCGTCCCCGTTGTCGAGTTCGGCTTCGTTCCTGAGAGTAAACGCGAGAAAATTAGGGTCGTAATCTGGATTGAGTTCGGTTCGGAACCGGACCCCCGTGTCGCGTTTCGAGGGGACGTAGTACTTGATGTTTATCAGAATCTGGTGATTTACACCCTTGAAGTCATAGAGCACCCCGTCGAACAACTCAAAACGGAAGCTGAGTCGACTCAGTTTCCCTATCGGGTGGAATGGCTTCCTCACGAGCGACACGAAGTCGAAACGAAGGTGCGCGAGTTCGCTCCCGCTCGCGAGTTTGAACACTCCCAGCCCGGTCGAATAGCGACTTGATCTTCCGGAGCTGCACATGTGCTCCTCTATCTCGGGGCATCTAAGGGTGATGAAGCGAGGCCCTGCGAGGTTGACGATGCCGGGGGGACCAAGTGTGTTCATGTACGCCTGCGTGTCCTTGTCTAGCGTGAGGATGCTCATGCAGCACGGAAGCCCCCCGCTCAACCCACTCCCTAGGAATATGGGCTGAAATGTGCATTCGTGTATGCATGGGACTGGGCGTGTGTCGTCAAAGCCTAAAAGTGACGCGGCGGAAGAGATGAACGCCTCCGTTGACGGGTCGTAGTTTGTGCATGTAACGAAAATTATATTATTCGACGCTTTAAATATGATCTTGTTTTGTCTATCCGCAGCCGCCCTGTTGCTGGCAACCACGTCAATTGAGATTGGTGCGAGCAACTCTTGCATGTACGTGATGAGGGATGAAATGGTATAATTTCCGACGATCATATTGAAGAAGTGAACACCACAAGACATGCGCGCCGCCCCATTGGAAATGATGCTATCGAATTCTGACGACGTCACATGCAGACATACGTAATACACAATGTCGTACAGAGGCGTGTCCGGTCCTACTCCACTGAATACCGACTGCATCCATATGGTACTCGACGGGATGATGGAGAAGTTCAGTGACGTTGAGTGCGTCGCAAGCCACTCTGCTAGTTCTCGGTTGGCGGGCGAGCCCGATGGATTCACCAACTCGACGACATCGTCCGTGACCGCGCCTCCCACGTTTGCTACGTTGAACACGTTCGTGTTATTCACTGTCTCGCGACTGGGCCTAAACGGGACGCCTGAGAAGGAGTACCTAACAAACACGGCGTGTGTGGGTGCGACCTGAGCTGTGTAATCAGCGGCTACACCTTGTTGTTCATCAACCTTATGTTGCAGCACAGGATGCGCAGATAGATTGTTGCCATCTACTGTAGCTAAATAATGAGAGGGGTACTCGTCTTGCACGGCTTTATCGAATAGGGGATGCTGTGATAAGGTCTCAAGCTCCTTACGTACATCGTCGTGCTTTTTCAACGATCCCTGTAACACATCGACCGTGACAATCCTCAACTCATTGTTGTGCGAATCTACATTGTACATCGTGCTTGGAATAGCAGCATCGAGTATGTCCAGTCCGAAGACATACTTGACGGGTTCCTCAAACTTCACAACATAATCCGACGGTGTGCGATTGTACAGACGGTTGCGTTTGCTTGAATCTATGAACAAAGTGAGCGAGTCGGACACAGAATTCTGAACAAGGTAGTCAACATCCTCAATGGACATCGTTGGGTCAGAGGCGCTTTTTACACAAACAAACTTAAGAAATCATGTTGCGAATTCTTTAACCGATAAAAAGTTGTAGATCCTGTTGTTCTTCAATACATCAACTCCGAACAGGAACACTACCACCTTCAGCAACCGCGCACGTCCACCCTCCATATAGGCACATTTAATGATATCATTCACAATCAATCCGCACGGCGTGCCGTATACAAGGGTATCTTCGGACATTGCGACTAACTTGCCCAGTCTATCATATGTCCGAATCAAGGATCGGTCACACATCTCAGTGTAGAGACGCATCAAACTCAACTCAACATTATATGAGGCGTAACCGCCATCATCATCATCATCATAATCCATGTTGCCATAAAACTAAAAACGGAAGTCCTGATCACTCACTCTATGCACAACCTGTATGACTTGGAATGTCTTTACACCATTTTTTTGAAACAAATGTGAAGGTGGTACACACGACGCTCAAGCATCCTTTGTCTTGAGTGTGGGGCAGAAGGATACGGCATCACGAGTGCTACTGACAATTTCCATCGTGTCTGGAGACTGAATGTCTGGTAACAAATTCCCCCAAGTATTTGGAATTCCCATGAATGCTACAAGCGATGGGAAGCATGTGTGGTATGGGAAATCCGAATCGAAAACTCTACGAGACGAACGGATGTTCAGCACGGTCAGCAATGGCATATGGAACTCTCCTACGGATGTGGAGCAATCTGTGTTGTGTATGTCCAGAAAACGCAGCTGGCTGAGGCTCTCTATCCCTGCAATGGACATCAAATGAATGTCTGCGCAGTACAGATCCTGAAGCGTGTTCCTGCACACACCGGTCCTAAACGGAACGAGGGAATCGACTGACGTCCCCGATATGTTTAACCTCTTCAGATTGGGGAGTGCGGCGAACATCTCGATGTCCTCAACCTCATTGCTATTAGAGCAGGACACATTCACCAAATTCGCAAAGGACATATGGGAAAGACTCCACTGGGTGCCGTCTCGAAACGAAGGTATCTTCACCGATAGATCCGACATGTTTGACACCACTGCTTTGAACTGCTTGCTCACGCACATCAGGCGCACCAGGTACACCATGGGCATCTCATCACCCTTGCATGTAGACCATGATGACACGATCTTTTCCAAGATTTCGTCCGGGAAGAAAAATTCCGCCCTCTCATGTACATCCACGTCTATAGCATCCGCAGTGTCCAGCTCCATGGAGAAAGACTCTGGAGTGTACGGGACATCTGTTGTCATAGGTGATACTACCACAGATGGTACTACCAAAGGCGATGACGACGATGTAGTGTTGTCTCCTCCTACCACAACATTGGATGGTTGTTGTCCTGCTAGCTCAATCACGAGCTCATCATCATCCTCAGAACTGCTACTATCGGTGTCTTCTAGTTGGCCTTCTATCGCCGCAATTGTGGCTCTCAACTTGCGCATCCCTCCGTGTTCTGATGGCAGAATAGGGCGCTCGCCTCCTATCTGTAGAATGGGTATATCATCAAGCTTGATGCAAAACACCGACACACTTGTTGCTTGTCCATCCATGGCGCTGGTAGCAAAACCATTGCGTAACCGCGAATGTATCTCTGCTCTCGACAACGGGAGTTCTCCAATGCGTACAGACATCACCTCCGATCCTTCGACTAGTACGGACAATACGTGCGCATTAATCGAGTCATCGTTTGACGAAGAGTTTTCAGAGTCTAGCACCTCCTTCAACCGGTTAAGGCTGGTAGCTAAAGCGTCGGGTATCGACATAGGGAGGAGTGTGGTTCAATGCGTGAAATCAGTATTTTATCGTTCCAGAATAACAAACATCGCTTCGAAGTGAGTGTATTATACTACAAAAATTAGGGTTAGGGCAATGATATCATGCGGCTTTTGGCGAAGCCGCTTTCTGTATATCAGGATACACTCGGCAGAACATATAAATTAAACCGCTTTCTGGAGTGTACGCATTGCACATCAACAAAGACCCCGTGTTATTTTGGGCCACGGTACCGGCGATCGCTTAAGTGCGATTGTGTACCGAATTGTTTCCCGGAGATGCCCCACTGCACTTGCGGTTTACACCCGTGCAGTTTATCTTATTTCTCGCTAATTTGTTTATCGAACCGGATATCTTTATCGATCGTCATGTTGGTATTATACGCTTGTTCTGACATTCACAAACGCAAAGTTCAATGAAATGATTCCTGTCAACATGAAAATGATGAGTAAGCCCATTATGCTCAAGTACGACTCAGTCGATTTATGAGAGAGGTGAATCGAATCTTCAATGTTGTACAATATCATAATAATGTCTTCGACGTCGCTCTCGCTTTTCGTTGCTGACACCCGCCGTCGTTTGCGGGTGTTACCCAATAGCACACCAGCTTCTCCTTCATCTTCAGATACAACAGGATCGGTAGATGGGTCAGTGATACCAGATGGATCTTCCTTTGTATGAGAGAGAGTAACATCGACGTCATCGCTATCAGAATCTGTACCAACCATTTGTTTTGTACCAGAATGCAACCTCATCGTTCGTTAAAGGTAAAGTGTGAACCTTTACTGTGGTATCAAATAAAGTGGGACACACCTTATACTCGGGAGTATCGAGAACCTCTTAAACTCCCACAAATAAGAATCAGGTGGTGGAGCTATTTTTTTTCCCACATTCTATATCTCCAAGGCATATGAGCATTTCCTCATGATCGTTCACTCTTGAGCTCAACGATATTAATGAGATTCCAATGGCCGCGAGTATCGATATCGCTACGATGAATAGCACGACGTTTCCAACCAGGTGCATCTTTTTTACATCATCTAAACATTTAATTTATAATCGCAATCCTCGGGTATCTGCGCATTCCAGACTCGTAAAAAAAGGTTCACAATCAGAAGAAAGTCGCAACAGGTCAAGGCGCAGGCAGGCACATGGAACATCAGCTTGATTTAACAAATTGCATCGACAAGACAGATGTTTCGGGATGTTATTGGGAAGGCAATGATGAGTCATGTGTAACCAACGTTTCACAACACATGAAAACCCTTTGCTCGTCGCACACACATCTCATGGCATGCAAAAATAACATATCCTCATATTTCCTGTCCCACAAATGGGATATGTTCAAAAAGTTCGCAAATGCCTACGAGAGCATCTATTCTCCCACGTTCCACGGGAGCAGCTACGGCGTTTCCCTCTACAGACCGATAAGTCGCTCTTTCTTCAAGCTCTGGGAGATTTTGCACGACTTTGAACCAGACCTCAGGTTCGGGAGAATGGCTCAATGTAAAAAACACCCGGTGCGCGCCGCATTTCTTGCTGAGGGCCCAGGAGGCTTCATGGAGGCGTTCACCAAGTATCGCTACGATTACGGAACATGCGAAGGTGACGAGTACCATGGGATAACACTCGTAGACCGGTCAAGTCGCTCTATTCCAGGATGGAGAATCGCACCTATTCGCCGGTTGGCAAGGTCAGGCAACGCATGCGGAGTATGGCTGCACAACGGGGCGGATGGAACAGGCAACCTGTACAACATTTGCAACGTCGATAATTTCGTTGATGCCGTAGGTGGGAAAGGCACCGTAGACTTCGTGACAGCAGATGGAGGATTCGACTTCAGTGGAAACTTCAACCACCAAGAAGAAAGAGCCATGCAACTCGTGGTGGCACAGCTGTATACAGCTATGTGTCTGCAAAAACATAACGGGGTGCTAGTCATAAAAATATACGACATACACACGATCGCGATCGTACAACTCCTATATATCGTTCGTTGCGCATACAACACGGTGAGGATCGTGAAGCCATTCACAAGTAGACCGGCAAACTCAGAGAAATACGTCGTCTGTTCCGGGTATAATATGAACCAACCTCAAGACAACGATACTGATGATTGTACTCTTACAGCGTTACGAAAAATATGCGAGGAGCTTGTCCTTGCTCCGTTTGAAGAACACGAAAACATCATCGTAAGCTCGCTAAGGCATGTTTTCACCACCATTCAAAGAAAACCCACGTTCGTATCGTTTCTCGAATGGTTGTGTCCACAGAACACCTTCTTTGTTGAAAACCAAATATGCGCCATCGAGAATGTCATAACGCTTATCGGCAAAAAAGGAAACGAGTGCGACCAAACCCAACAAATGAAAACAACCGCATCACTCATCGAATCATCTCTAGAACAATCGATCAAATGGTGCGCCAAGTACAACATCCCGTACAATTTATCCACGGAAACCGCAAGTCTGCTTGAGCCAACCCGCAGAACCACAAGTACTCTCGTACTCCAAACCGCAGAACCACAAGTACTCTCGTACTCCAAACCCCAAAACCCTTGACAATACCTATATTTAATCGACGACGCTCTTTCCAACACATACCTATCGTATTCATTTTCGACTCGTTTTCTCTTAACGGAGCTTCGCTTTACCTGACAAAAATAACCACAATGACCACCGTGTGGGGCGACTGGTACGATCCGTGGACTCATCAGAAGAAATGCCTGAAGTGGTGCCAAAGCATGGAGGCCTACGACTTGGAATCTCAGTACATGAAGCAGTGGAGAAACACCAACGAGCGCCCGAGGATGGGGATAATGGGTATGCCACCAGGAAGCGGCAAGACAGCGATCATGGCGTCTTTGGTGCTCAACACATCAGAGTGCAACGCGGACACTCATGGAGTTAACCCATACGACACGGTCAGGGATCAATCCTCCTATTCCACACGTTGCTACGCCAGCATCCCCATGATGAGTAAAGAGGATATGCGCGTCTGGGGAAACGTGACATTCGTCATCGCAAGTGCAAACCTTGTCTCCTACTGGTATGACACCATGAATAAGATGGGTGTACCGGAAAGTCGCATCATATCTGTCCCATCGCACGTCAAGATGTGCACTGAGACGCTGGTAGACAACATTTCAAACGCGAAAGTGGTCATATTTTCTCCTGCTTCCTACAGTCGTCTTATGAAAAGGCTCAACTCTTCAAACACGCACAGATGTGTGCGAAGGTTGATCATCGACGAAGCCGACTCGTTATTGGTTCCTAGTGGTATATTGATCCCAAACATCTTCATTTGGCTGGTCACCGGCACACACTCTTCAAGTACGTGCAAATACCCCCAGTACATGAGGCACTTGATCACTATGCCACCCATCAAATGCGACAGATACGTGGTGTCGGTGTATGTGGACATGACAAGGTACCCTCCTGTCGTGTTCAATCAACTGAACGAGTTCACTAAAACGTTGGACACCCTCCATGAGGTACAGAAGCTGGACATTAAAAGCGTCAATGATATCCAGAAGTCGCTACCTACGGATACGATACAGCTCGGAAAGCTGATGAAAAATGTCACCTACCAAGATTCTTACCATGAGCTAACCTGTCAGAAGTACTGTTTTGTGTCTCTAAGAGAAATAGACAAGTGCAACAACACTGTCCGCATGCCATGCTGCAGCAGGAGGGCTGACGCAGCGTTCCTTGCAAAGTTTTATGATATTTGCTTTGAGCAGCGAAGAAAGGATGGAAAGCTGTGCATCCCTGTTTGCAGAGGTTGCGACGCACTGCTTCCTCTAGACTTCACGACACAGTTGCCAGACCCTGTAAGCGAAGAGGAGTTCTTGGACAACTTTGATCGCATGCGAACCGTGCGGTCGACCATCGACCTTGTGCACACGATTCTACAGGATGCGGAGCAGAGACGCGATCACGTCAACATCATCGTTTTTAGGGACACCACTATGGGCGAAGATATGCAGGAATTGGTAGAGAAGTGTGTGTCTAGGTTTGGATACACGACGCAGCTGATTGGGACCTACCTGACACAGGAGAAGCAACTGTTGAAGTTTGGAAAGGAGAAGACGGTCCTCATAATGAACACAGGGTCTGCACAAGGTCTGAACATTCCCCAAGCTGATGTCATTATCGTGACGCACACCCTCACTCCATCGAAGTTCAAGCAGCTGGTCGCACGAGCACGGAGGCCACCACGAACGAAGTTGGTGAAGGTGTTCCACATGCAACTTTGTGGATTAAATGATGATGAATAAAGCTGAACATCACGATCGTCATGGATTCGGTTTCGCCATTCTTCTTCATAATTGTTTCAAATAATTTTGGGACACTCAGTATAATTTGAATGATATCCCCTGAAACCAGAATACATCAAAACGTTTTCGTGTTACAATTTGTGATGTAGCATGGGGTCATGTTGGTACATTGAGAATTGGAATTGATTCAATATACTGTAACATTATTTAACTAAAATTCAACAAAAATCAGTTTTTTTTCGTGTGATAATCAGCTTGTCTTCCACGTGTTCGAGTCTGTCTACTAGCTCCTTGATGCTCTCTACAAGCAATCCCGCAAGATTGCCGTAGGCAACGCTAAGCGACCCGCATGGGGTGCGGTACACTGCCTCGGGTAGGATTTCCTGAACCTCTTGCGCGATGAGACCGGTGTGTCGTCGCCTCGTATCCGAACCATCACCGCTTATGGAATCTTTCATGAAGAAAGTGCACCCGCGCATCCCTCTGACGCGGTGAAGCGGGTCCTCGATTACGACCACATCCGTCTTGGCGTCTCTGTCAGATAGAGTGACCACGGTACCAGTGGCGAATATGTCGCCTCCCACTGCGAGACGCACGTTCGTCAATGTCGGGTCGGGGTTGGATGTTCCTATCCCGAGAGTCTCTCCGATATGCATCATATCCCGCACTTGCACCGCCACCTTGAGCTCCGAACTCCCGTACCCGGCGTCACCCTCCTCCACGACGAGCGCCCCACCACAGAGGGTGGCGACGCCCCCGTTGAAGGAGGTCGCCCCTATGGTAAGAGCGCCCATGCACTCCATGTCGGACCTCACGGTGGCGGAGTCGAACCCCACGACGAGGTTGCTGCACATCGACGCGTACTGGGCGGTGGCGTACAGGTTGTTGCTGGACTCGAACCCTGCCGCGAATGAGTCAGTAGAGATGCGCACGTACCCTTCAGCGAGAGAGACGTTCGATGGCGACATCCATGAAAAGTCACCGTACCCTACCGTCAACGTGTCCAACACAGAGATGTTCCCGGATGACTGTACCACCCCCCCCACCACATTACTGCCACCCCCCCCAGCAATCAAACCAGACGCGTTAGGGTTCTGGATGTTCAGGAGATCAGACGGGCCGCGTATGCGGTAGGCGTCCACGCGCTCCCACTTACGGCGGTAGTCGAGGTAGGTGTCGGAGAACCCAAGGCCCCGCGTCTCGGGATACATCAGCTGGTACATGTCGTACACGAACTCCTTGGAAGGTACCGCGTCTGGTCCGGACGGGAAGACGCCACCGGACTGCATGGCCGTCCTAGCGAAGGACACTCGCGCCTGGCGCAGTGGATCGTATATCCTTATACCGAACGCATCGAAGGTACCAGATGTGCTTGCGAGAGCAGCCCTCACACGGGGGTTGGTCGAGGGGGCGAGCAGTATGCGTGATCTCTCGTAGGATACCTCTAGGACTGCAGCCTCCACTATGAACCCGTTGTCGTGCTGGACTAGACGGATGCGGTCGTCCGGTTGCAGGTCGTTCGATGTGAAGTCGGCTACCAGGTTGATCGAGTACGGGAAGTTCGATCCGGCCTGGTATAGAGTGCGAACCTTGGCTCCGCACATGAGCGTCGCTACGAACACTCCCCTTCGGTCTATAGACGGAGAGAACGGGTCCACGCCGTCTACCCCCGCGATCGCGTCGCGGATGACGCGGTTTAGTATGCTCACGTTCGACTGCGCGCCTATGTAGACTTTGGCGTCGAAACCCACCGGTAGCGTGGGCATGACATTGGGTAGGTTCGAGTAGGCGTCGAAGTGAACCAGGGCATCCTCGATAGTGCGCACGTTGCTGTACGCGGATAGCTCCGGATTTAGGTAGAGCAGAGTGTTTATATCTTGGACATCGGACAAGGGCGCTGCTGCATACCCAGACATATATGTTTTCTATTACACATATTTTCAAATTAAATGCGACAGTTCAACGGACCGGGCATCTGGTGCGAATCAGGATAGCGAGTCGTTCCGGAGACTCTAAATTCTGAGTAGAAATTTCAAAAAATCCGCCGGGATGCAGGAACACCGCCCATTACAGGTACAAGGAAAGCTTTTACATTTTTTGCTTCGACGAAGCAGTATTATAAGTTGTGTCCCACTTTATTTAAGAAATATTGTATGTTTCATTTTACTGTTCCACCGACTGTAGTCGGCGGAATAATAAAATTTGATAACAAGTGTATACAAACGATTGTACAAATGAATCAACAGACACAACACCAAATGTACGATGGAGCAATCAGCAGCCGCATAACATCTGGTAGTGCCGGAAGCTGTGGAGGCGCTGCCAATGGCGGTAGCGGTAGGTGCCCCCCTAATAAATTGGTGGGTGCGCCCTACACTATGTCCCCTTCGTGTGTGTACACCGCTAGCGGGGAATACGTATGTGGTGGTGGTGGCGACGGCTCTCGTACGTCATTCGGTGGCGACGGCTCTCGTACGTCATTCGGGGGCGACGTCTCTCATACGTCATTCGGGGGCTACGGCGCTCGTACGTCATTCGTGGGCGATGCGGGCTCCTCCACAGGAGGGGTCCCTGTATCGACATCCAAACCCTCGTCTTGCAGCTCGTTCTACCATGACACGTACGATGCTATGAAGTCTCCATCGCATCCCCAGAGGCACTTCGAGGAGGTGTGGAAGAACTTCAATGGACAAGATGCAGGACTCCGTCCCATGGCCATTGGTGGGTCTCTTGCTGCGACTGAAATAATCAAGTACCGGTGAATGTGCATAAGGGTAAATAATGAGTTGTCATAAAAACAAGTTGCAACCTCCGTTTTTTGTAACTAAGTCGAGACGAAGCCACCATGATGTCTAGGGCAGATATACTGATGCTATCGTTGTCCCAGTTTTTTAGCACACGGACGCACATCATGCGCCTGGTCTATCTGGTTGAACCGTCTTCTGCAGCAACAGCTTGGGCTTCTTCGACTGACGTTTCAAAGATATCCTCCAAGATATCTCTTCGGTTGATTGACTGGTTTGTGACGAACTATGCCAAAACGCACAACGTGGTGATACACAGCCCAATAGCATCGCTTCCTCTTAATGTGTACCGACAATATCGTATGCAGCTTAAGGCTTACTCCAAACAGCAATTCGACCCTTTCCGCCGCCGCGACCGAATACTGTTCCACTACGGATCGCAAAAAATAGAGACGACGGTTGGGCAACTGAACTTCTTCCGGTGGATGATCGAGAACCGCATACTGGAGTACGTAGAAGAGCATGTGGATGAGATCGAGTCGGACATGATCTCTAGCACGCAACACCGCACCTGCAATGACGACCTCCCATCACTAGATAATTTCCCCAAAAGAGTTTCCTGCCCTTCTCCTTCATCGCAAGCAGCGTGCACCACCACTTCTAAACCCAACATGTGTAGGATGAGTCGGGTGAAGGGAGATTGTGTGGTAAGCTTTGAATAAAAATGGGATATGCATTTTAAACACGCTTTTACGAAATGAAGAAAAGTTCTCAGGAAACGCCTTCGTACCCCCACTGGAACTCTTGGAGCGTGTGGAAACACAGAAACCCTGTAATGAGTTTTGTGGGGAAGTATTTCTTCTCAGGCTTGATCTCGGCTATCGGCTCGGTCTTGATGTACATCATTATATTCTACTTGGTTTTCGTTCACTGGGACAAGACGAAAAGCGACAAAGATACTAATAATGACACTTCCAGAACACTTTCGACCGCTCTACAACTTCGCTCTCCGTTATTGTACCAAAGAATGGATGACAAAAATGTATGAAAAACGAGTCTGTTGTTCTCAGGATCAGGCTCAAACCATTACAACATACGTTTCATTGAAGTGTTAATTTTTTTTTTGGGGGGGGTGGGTAAGCAGGTTGCTGCTCATGTGCGACTGGACAGGGCGCATAAACCCCCCGAATTTTCTCATCGCAAGTTCAATGAGCAGGCACATATTCGCTTTATTCCGGGGCAAGGAACCCTCCTCCTTCTCGAGGAGCACTCGGAGTGTCGCGTCGCTCGAGACGATACGCAATATTGCGGGCCACAATGCGCCGGTTCTCAAGGACGACGTGCTCCCACAGACGCTCCCACGCACGTTAGATGTCGTTGCCAACTTGAACGTGAACACATCCTTGCTAGTGACCCTGTCCATGAACCCCAACTTGACATAAGGATCGTCCATCACAGATACAGTTGACGATTCTGGAGTCGTAGGGGACACGATCTCTCCGACAATACAAGGACGGAATATAGGGGTCTCAGTGTTCTTTTCATCAGAGGGGACGAAACACATGGGTCGGCGCACCTTGGTTGGGGACGCAATGTCGTAAGGGTTTCGGAACACGATCGTAAGGCTCTTCTTGTCTATATAATTTTCAAGCACACCAGCGCGTATCAAACTATCCCTAACATGTTGCGCGAGTCCATTATGTTTTGTTGTATTTTTATGACTCTTGGTAGATGATGATGATGCTGATGCCACCACAACCGCAAGTTCCTCCAGTTGCGTTCTAGGAAGTCGATCCACAACATAGTCCAATATCTCCGACCGGAATCGATCCGCGACCTTCGACGGCAACGAGCTCTCTAAAGCAACGACCCGTCTTGCTACCATGTCCATAGCCCCCTCCGCCTTGGTTGCGTGTTCTAAAATATTAAGAGGCATCCATTTGTTCGTGTTTGATTCGTCGTCATCGTTATGCGCCTCGTTTCCTAGGAAGTACTTGTCGGTACGACGAAATACCCTATGTGAAAGAAGGCGATCCACCGCCTCGAGAATGCATTGGGCCACCCACGGCTGCATCTGATCCTTCTTAGTGAGTGCGGTAGCAAAGTCCTCGATGGTGCAACCGTGTGTCGCGTCAGCAGATCGCAACGTGGCCAAAATGACATCCGCCACTCGTGAGAGGTCTACATGTCTCACAGCGTCGAACGTCGAATCGTCAGCCGCAAGGGTATCGCATGTGTCGTCGTCCTCTTCTTTTCTTGATAGGAAGGTTGTTTTCACGGTGCGCCCGCTAGCGCTCACCATGTCGACGACAAAGGTGCGCTTCTCCCGTTCTCCTCGAGGATCGTTGTTGTCATGCCTAAAGTCGATTGCCACGGATATCAGAGCGCTCTCCGCCTTCGAGATGTCGATTTCTTTTTTGAGGGCGATGCGGTACGCCTGAAGATCCGCGGTCTCCATCTCACCACCACCACGGGGGTAGACAGATGCGTGCATGTACACGGTCACGTTGCGTTCTGGTGACTGGAGAAGGGCGTGTGAGCAGTGACGTACCGCGCGACCCACGATTTGCTCGATCTTCTTCATGTGAAACCAAGGTTCTAGAATGTGCAGCTCTCGAACGAAGCGGAAATCCAAGCCTTCAGTGCCGCGGTCAGTGATCAATAAAACGCTTATCAGCTCTCCATGTTTGTTCTCAGGCGATCGAGCGACCTCCAATATACGCTCCAGACTCTGGAACCCGTGCTCGCGCAGCCCCGATATGATCGCGTAGGTCCCGATTCCACCCCGGTAGCCCGTGTCCGAAAACGAGCGGTACCCTCTGTGCTCAAGTGCGACTGCCACAGGAAGCACCCCGCTCCAAATCCAGCGGGAATACACCATCGAGATCGCCGATCGTCCCGTTGCCGCTATGCAGTCGGCGACATTGTTGATTTTGCATGCGTAGCCGGGCGCCAACTCAGGGGAGAGGAATGCCGGTACCCCCGGACGGTACTTCCACGCGCCACGTTGCGGATCGAACTCCATGCAACGACGGAAACCCGCCTTGCCAGATGACGAGGAGTCTCCGCCGCCGTTAAGAGGAGCAGGGAAAATCACATTGCACATTTGACGGACACGCATGTCACCATGATCCACATCATCATCCACCTCATGATCCACCTCATGATCCACATCATCATCCACATCATCCGCCTTAAAATCCCGGCGGTGTGCCTCGTACGTCTCCAACTGCAGGCCGCTCATCTCGCTCGTGCAAATTTCGTCTACCTCTGAGACGCTTCCGTGTGACCCCTGTTGCTTTAGACGATACATGAGCGTCTCCAATCGGTCAGATTTAGGGATGCGGGTGCCATGCGCGTCCAACGTCACGATATCGCGGTTTTGTTTGCGCATGCTTTTTGAACGAGCTGAGATGATCCCGAACGGTGAGGGAATGTGCGTCGCCACTGAGGGCGTGAGGATCTTCGGGAAGCTGAACGGGGACCGTCCGGGGAAGTACGAGACGTACCCCCTTGCGGCGGATGCTATGTCGGACATGTCATTTATAGTTTCTCGATCATTTGTGTGGAGGAGGTTAAGAAGGGGGAGAACGTCGGTGTTAGAATTGAACATGGGTGTGGCCGTGAGGAGAAGCAACTTTATGTTGGATGCTACTCGGAGCACGCGTTGCAATGAGCCGAACGCCGATTCCATTTGTGAATTCCGAAGATGGTGCGCCTCATCAACAACGATGATGCTCCCAGAGAACTGATTATCTAGATCGCGATCGGTCGCAGCGGATACTAAATTTGCGAATGAAATTATGCCGAAACACGTGTACTTTTCACGAACTAGAATGTCACCTCTATTATTCGATTGGTGATATCTTGATCCCCCGCATTGGTGTTTACGAGATGCTGATGCAGCGCTATCGTACACTGTTCGCAAGAAGTTATCGTGTAGCGTTGGACGAGCTATCAAGAACACTTGTCGATCGTCGAACCCTTCACATATGGAAACCGCCGTGCATGTCTTCATGCCTCCGGTCCCGTGGAAAAGGAGCAAGCCGTTGTAGGGGGTTCCTGGTGCCATGAAATTACAAAGGAATCTCTGGTGTGGGGCCAAAGAGAACGTCTCCTTGGTGCATTCCGCATTCCATTGCTCCTGGATGTAATCTTTAGACCCCTGCTTCGACTTCGACTTCGGCTTCGTCTGCGTCCCGGTCGACACTACGTCTGGAAAACCAACATCACCACAAAAAAACTCCCTCTTCCGTGACAGGGCGTCCCTGAATGAATAGTCGGGGTGAGTATGTTTCCCCTGAGAAGAAGAACTGATCACCACCGAGGGCAGGGGAACGAACACTACTTCTTTGCTTTTGTTTTTGCTTTTGCTTTTGTTATTTTTCATCACTCTCTACATTTTTGTAAAAAGAAAAAAAATCACCTTGCGTGCTTTCTGAAAACGTAGTCTGTCAGGCCACTGAATTCGCTCAGCATCCAGAAGATGAAGGTCTGAATGAACAACATCAAAAAGTCCTTGACGATGGCTTTGTTGCGTATCTTTCTGCTCCAAATAATGATGAACACAGGGGCGGATGTGAATATTGACAGTGTAATCGTTTCAACTAAGAACTTGAATGGGTGATTATTCACCCAATCCGTGTGCCGCACAGTAAACGCCATGATGATCATGAACACAGCTAGCAATGATAACAATATAGCTGAACCGATGAATGTTTTCTTTCCTCCTTTCATTATTTACGAGTTGTTCTGTACAATCAATGATATTCTTTGTTATCTACATTAAATAAATGTAACTGTTCACCAAACACTGTTCACCAAACACTCAATGTCTATAATCGAATCGGGCTCTCGAATTCACAAGATGAGTGGTCCGGCAAGCGTGACTGTTCTTCAAGTCCAGATACCTGTCTCGCCAGGGGCGCGTCCGCGTTCATGTGTTATGTACCTCATGGGGGACATCCACTTCTCATTCGACAACATGTGCCCTCCCTCCAAGTGCGTTCCGAAAAAGGGGTGTGTGGACATCGGAAGGTTCCTTCACAACGTGACATCGGAGCCCGCGTTGCGCGCGATCTCCCTCGAGACTGACGTGTTCATGGAGGTGCCGTTTGGAGATATTATGAAGAAGAAGAAGAATCAGACTAAAGGAGACAGCTCAGACCCTCACATAAAGGATTTCGGTGAACGCGCAGGCATTCTCGGTTGGATGTATAAGCACTTCAGCAACCGCTTGTACGCACACGGTCGTTCCTCCACGCGCCTAGGCCGCTTCCACTTCGTGGATGTGCGTACCAACACGGGATCCACGGGGATGCCTTCGACAACAACGGACTTCCTTCGCTCCGCACCTACGGTGGCAGATGCTTACAAACTCATGTACCGGATTCTCATGGACGACCCGGTGCGAAGCAAGGTTGCCAAGCAGTTCCACAAACTCAAGGGATCACCCTACCAATTGAGATTGGCAGAGTACATAAAGACTTCAGTGGAGCACATCATTAATGACATCCGCAAATCGTACACGCACAATACTCCTGCGAAGAAAGAATCATCCTTTGACAACATCTTCTTTTACAAGGTACGCGTGCTAGTGATGGACACGTACCTCTTGGGGCGCATGCTTTACTACATGATTCGAGACACAAAGCAATTGCACCACCGCATTGTGTTGTACGCAGGGGCTATGCACACTTCCAATGTTACATCATTTCTAGTGCACAACATAGGCGCAGCCATTATGTCAGACACCCCATCGACCATTTCAGGAGTTAATACCCACAATTTAAGAAACGTAAACCGTTGCGTGAACGTCGTACTGGACCCCATTGTAGAGGAACTCGTGATACTTGGTCAAAACACACAAATATGATCGATCATACAGTCGGAGACACAAATTGTGGGACAGCTCTCGCTTGACGAGACAGACACTCAGGTAAAGGATGTTTATTACAAGAAAAAAACACATGTTCTCATGTCTATTCGACTTTTCAGAAGCCTAAAAATACAAGGTGTCAAAAGAAAATAGGCGTTAATAATGGTCGCTGACTTGGGTGTACACACATCCTTACAGTCCAGAATTCATATCAAATGCCATTGCGAATCTACTGAACCAGACTTAGCTTGGTTATTGTGTAATTATCATTCCTTCAAAGACAACTGGATATTGTCATTATGTCTATCGCTCAGCATCTGTAGCAGACGCTAGGTCACCCACATTGAACAAGTGCGAAGCGATGGATACGAACTGGTCCAAGAACGTTTGTAACCCATCACCACCCTTATCATCATCATCATCTAGGATCTTCTGCATATCCTTGATGAACTTCGCAGCCCGGTTCCTGTTGACGATCGACAATGTGAGGATGATGACGATGTCAGTGCTGTAGTCGTAGGGGCCGCTGAATGTTAGTGAACTGCACATCTGCAACATGTTGGTCATGATGCACTCAATATTTTGCAAGTTCCTCTTGATCTCTCCGGGTTGTTTCTCCCAACAAGGCTCATATATATAGTCCTTGCTCGTCACACCGCACCCCTCGAACAACCAGCTGTTCGTTTTCCAGGAGGTAGTATCCACTGGAGAGTCACACATCTCCCCATCTTCCATCTCAGACGCCGTTGTATCGGCGATGTACTCTGCAGAGAATCCCCTTTTATCGTTATCAAAGATCTTGTCAAGCATGCATTTGTCTGCCAAGTGACTGGCCACAATATGTTTGCGCGTCTCACCATCACATCCTTCCTTATCTGACGGTGCATTCCCACGAGTGCCTCGTTCCCACAGAGCTGAAAGAGGGGGTCTTGTGGAGCTGATGATGCGAACAAAGTCAATGCTGTCATAGTCGAACATGATAATGTTCCCATTGGCATAGCCCATGTTGATAGCGCGGATGTCGGAGTGGACGGCTCCCATGGTCCAGAGGTGGCATAGGGCAATCTCGATACCAGTTCGGGTAGTATCGTCCAAAGGTGTTTCGTCTGACTTAGGTACGTCAAGCTTGGGGTACTTTATGTGCACCTTGACGCTATCATTCCACTTCTTGATCGTCATTTTAACTGGTGAGCAAAGCCTCGTGTCAGCAGACGTGAGCCCCTCCTTAGTGTGATACATATGTATCATCTTGGCAGAGACCATCTCGCGAATCGCGCCGACGAGCAAATGGTTCCAGTTTTCTCTCCATGGGGATCCTTTCTCGTGTCTCCCAGCGATGTCCATTGTCTTCAAAGCATGAATCTTAGAAATAACCGTCTTGTCAGGGCGCTTAGAAGGAGGAGGACATTTTTTGTTTGATGAAGGACGACGCATAAGAACTATCTGTAAATGAGGGGATATATGTGGTGCACGTAGGAAGGACGAGCGCTGTTTAAGTATTCATAAGAAGTGGCATCGGCAGTACTTGCGGTGCGGTTTGTACCTTCGGTTTGTACCTTCGGTTTGTACCTTCGGTTTGTACCTTCGGTTTGTACTTGTGGTGCGGTTAGTACCTGCGGTGCGGTTTGTAATTTCGGTTTTATTAAAGATGGGTTTATCTTTCTCAGGGCTTGTAATAAGAGAGATACGCGCCAATTTGTTGCGCGATCACGCCGAGAGTTTCCAAACGTTCCGGCTTCTGAAACTAAGTGGCGACGGGACGGGTTCAACAATCATTTCCGAATGGCACGTGGACATGCTGGTCATCTTCGCGAGACACGTACACGTGGATCCGAATTCCAAGGAAGGGTTCGGTATGTCGTCCTCTTGGACGCCCCCTAACACGTCGATTGTGAACGAAACATCATCTAACGCCGACGATTTCTCGCAGCTAAGGAAAAATGTCGTGATGGATATTTGTGTCAATTACGGGTATGAAAATACGAACCTTGGTCGCCAAGCCGAAGAAGATACCCGTAAGCAGTCTCACCTGGAAAAAACTAGGGTCGCGCTCAAAGCATACACCAGTGCTCTGAAGGAAAAACGCGAGCAGCTTACACCGTTGGAAACAATCGCAGATGAAGCCATCAAGTTGGGAGAGATCGATTTTAGCACACAAATGACGTTGTCGCTGATAGCGGTGGAAAATACGCTACACCAGGCGTTCGAATTGCGCAAAGCCATGAAAACAAAACCGATTTTCCATACAAGAGAGTTGCTTCTCCGCGCTACCAAGGACTTTGTGACCTATGCAGTTAACAATTTCTACGCAGCTCTAACAGAGCTTATGGAAGAGTCCGCTGAAAACGAACTGTTCATGTCAGTCGCGTACGAGTACATCCCCATCCGGAGACCGAAAATGGGCGTCCCTGCCTCCCGGCCAATTTGACTGGTTTATAAACATGGTATGGAGCGGATTTGTGATTCCTTGGTGCTTATGTCTCAAGCTAGTGAGTCGTTCAATAGGCTATAATTCCCATTCGAAGAAACCCGCGACTGCATGAGATGATGACATTCAGATGTCGTCTTCAAGAACGTTGATGGAAGAGAGACGCATTGCTTTCCGAACGTCTTTGAGGAGCTGGCGCTTACGCTGAGCAACAGCATGCACGAACTCGTCTGCTGTACCCTCTTCATTTCCCTGCTGTGCCAGCACCTGGTCGCGACTGAATGTGGACATGTGCACGTAGACGTCCACTGTGCGCTCTTGTGGTAGGAGGTCGTCGTGTGAGTACGCGCGTCGGGCTCGCCCCACCACCTGCTCTATGCGGTTGGCGTGCCAGAAAGGCTCGAGAACGTGAACTGCCCGCACGTTTCGCGTAGAGATTCCCTCTGAACCCGACTTTGAAATCAGAAGCACCGCCGCTATTTCTCCTCTAGCGTTAGTCGCGTTTTTAAGTCCAATGCCGATGAGCATCGTCCCCAAGTCCTCGCGCGCTAGAAGAGGGAGCTCACTAATACGGTTGTTGAAGAGAGACAATAAGAGCTCCATGCGGTCCGACGATTGATCCGACGAGAACGTGATGAACGATAGACCAATGTCTTTTGTACCCGAAGGTGGGGGGACGCGTCGCAAGCGCAATTGCGATCCGTGAGGAAAGCATTGAATTTCCCCGAAACCGTTCGCGCGCAAAACCTCTCCGAAGATAGCAATGCCTTCAGCAGCCCTAAACTGGGAGTATACAATCGCAGGGAAGCCGCCACCTGTTTTGGCATCGGCACCGGGTTTGGCATCGCCACCTGTTTTGGATTTTGTTGTATGTTTTTCAATCCCTGTTGGTGTAGACAACAACATCGGGTACCCAGGATCAAGTGAGTTGACACGCCTTTCTCCTCTGCCTCCTCTACCAGAAAGAATGTACTCTAATACACGAGCGAATTTTGAAGATAAAACATCCAATGTGTACTCCCTACCCCCAGGAGAAATTATTCCATTCATAGAATCGCCTGGTTTCACGCGTTCCTTGGGTCGCAGCTGTTCAGGACGCTCTATCAGACGTTGCACTGCGGTCTCAAGTGCCTTCTCATAGTTGGTGGACACCGTTGTCCGGTAGGGACGTTGCATATCGTGTGGGAATGCGAAGTTGCACACGGCGCGTGTGAAAGGACGGTATCCCATGCCGCTGTCTTCGTCACCCTTCCTCAGCCTAGCATTTTTTTCGCGACGCACCTCTATTGCGCGCTGGTACCCGTACTCTGCAAACTGGTAGGAGCTGAGATGCGTGCGCACTATAGCGAACTTACGCAACGTCGGGTATACGGATGCATCGTGTCCCTCGAAAAAAGACACTCTACCTCGCAAGTGATTCTCTAACATGTCCAAATTCCTAAGGATCTTCTTTTTACCATGTCGTCCTTCATCAACCAGATACACAGCTTCGAACTCATCGCGATCATCCGATAACGGTTTCAATAGCACAGGTCTGGTCATGGCAGCCTCTACACGATCAGGAGGAAGCTGTAGGGCTGTTGCAACCAAATCTGTAGCATCACGATCGGCGCCGTCGTCACTGCGAACGACTAGGTCTCTTTTGGTGTCTGTATCGGGGATGCGGAAGCCCTCAGGTACTAAAGTGATGCGCACGGCAGGGCGCAGAAGGCGTCCCACTACGGATGGAGTAAAGGACTGCACAACGGGGCTCGATGAGAGTGCAGATATCTGGTTCTGATTTAACGGGCGTGAGAGCGGGACGGTGTACTCTCGTTTGTAACCGTCAACGAGGTTCAGTAGGAGAGCTACCTCATGTGCCGAGTTTACCAACGGGGTTCCGGAAAGAAGCATTACCCTGCATCGACGGGCTTTAAGGATCGCCTCGTACACACGCTGTACTACGCCGCCGTTCGATGCAGTCTGCACGAAGTTGTGTGCCTCGTCAATCGCGATCACTGCATCGTCGAATATGGGGGGGTGCTCACGAAGGAGCTTGTCCACAGAAGTGTCGGAGAGACCGTTGTACCTGATGTACCTGATGTTGAGGGACTCTCCTCCACACGGTTCCACTTCAGCTTTGAAGTTAGCCTCAAGGGATGCAGGCAGAAGGACAACCATCTTCTTGGTAGTGGCTTCTGCAGCGCCCGCTGCAATGGCGGCGCACGTTTTGCCACTACCGAGACCATGGTACAATATCAGACCTCGATATGGTGTATCCTTTCCTAGGAACGTGCGCACAAAAGCTTGGTGAGGTTTCAATTTCCGATTCCCAGTTTCAAGATGCATGTTCAGATTATTCAAGTGCATGCGAGAACGGATGATAGAGTCGAATCTGTCGGAACTAAGAAGAGGCCATCCACGTTCTTCAATAATGTTCGTAGTTGCAGAATTAGTAGTAGTAGTAGGTGCATTTTGTTCTGCAAGATGTTTCACCCTGTTATTTTCACGGAAATTGTGTATGCGACTCATCAACACGTCAAGTTTAGACATTATCTTCAAAATTCAATCAGGCCCTGAAGAAAACGAGTATAAAAATGGTGCGTTTAATAAATCGTAGATGTCATTATGGCGTCACTTTCTCTATCAGCAATTGAGAGTGATGGAGTATTGGTTGTGGCTTCTGCAGGTTTTCGAGAGCCTCCATTAGTCCTTGCTGAACGCACTAAACTTCTCGCACAGGAGATATCGAGGTGTCCTGTTGGGAGCAGTGTTCTTCGGAGGGGAGGACCCAAGCGCGATTCTACCACAATAAGTATTCCAGAAGAGCTTGTCGAAGAGACGCGGAGAAAGGCGTGGGCTAAGATATCGTCTGTCGAGTATCTTACATAAACGTTTTTTCAATGCGACAAGGTTTTGTAAAAATGCAAAAAATCCCGACTCCATGATTCTTTCAGAGCAGCAATTCACATGATGAGAAACGAGACAATGGGACAAGGAATGGGGAATTTCAATTGTTACAAAAAATGCCATGAAGGCGGTGGCGCTACACTGTACATGCCATGAATAGCGGTGGCGCTACACTGTACATGCCATGAATAGCGGTGGCGCTACACTGTACATGCTATGAATAGCGGTGGCGCTACACCGTACATGCCATGAATAGCGGTGGCGCTACACCGTACATGCCATGAATAGCGGTGGCGCTACACTGTACATGCCATGAATAGCGGTGGCGCTACACTGTACATGCCATGAATAGCGGTGGCGCTACACTGTACATGCCATGAATAGCGGTGGCTCTAAACCGTACATGCCATGAAGGCGGCTGCGCTACACTGTATGCTACTATAAGGCGGCGCTACACTGTATGCCGTGTGAAGGATCCTCCTGGTGGGTAATTCGGTGACCACATGCGATGGAGGAGGTGTCTTAGTGCACGATGTCAAGAAAGCCTCGTTAAGGGGGCTTCTGGTGGGCAATTCGGCGACCACATGAGATGGAGGAGGGGTATTAGGGCACGATGTCAAGAAAGCCTCGTGAAGGGGGCTTCTGGTGGGCAATTCGGCGACCACATGCGATGGAGGAGGGGTCTTAGGGAACGATGTCAAGAAATTGATGAACAATTTACATGCATCCTGGAGTTCATCGCGTACAAACGGTGGGGGAATAGATTGAGTGCTGTAAACAGACACCAAAGTAGAAGTATTAAGCGAGAACATCATGCGCTTGCGATGGGGGGTGGTTTGATCTTGATGAAGAACTTCACTCTTGTGCATTTCGCAAAGGGATTTTGCAGCAGAACGCATGTCATTTACGTTGCGCTTCATCGATACAGTTTGGCGAATTGAGTACCTCTTAATACCCATGGTTACAGTAAAACGTGTTGTGTCCGGGAATGGCAAAAATTATTTATATAGACTTTAATTTGAACACTGTACCGCAGTTGAACACTGTACCGCTGTTGAACACTGTACCGCCTTTTTTTTATGATGCTCTGCACAGGGATTACAGTACAGTCAACGTCCGATAAATTTGGATATTTAAACGTTTGCCGCGTTGGCAATACCCTCTGCGACAAGTAATGGGCGTTCCTACCGCCCGGCCGATTTTGACTGGTTGCGAAACATGGAATGGAGCGGAATTGTGATTCATCGGTGCTGATGTCTCAAGCTAGCTAGTCTTTCCGGAGGCTCTAAATCCTGATTAGAAATTTAAAAAAATCGGCCGGGAGACAGGAACGCCCATTAAGTGTCACCGATGTAAAAACCCGCCTCATCAATGCTTATCAAATCCGATGTCGGAGTGAGGAGGGGGGTAAATAGTGAAATCGAGTGTATTTTGAGCATAAAAACATGGGGAATTAGATTGAATGAAAGTAAATTCACTATACACAACATGCAAGTGTCAAGTTCCGGTAGTAGTGTCAAGGTCTTGATCATCGATACGTCTACGAATGCTGATCTTTTCTTCAACCTCGAGGAATGGCTAGTTTTGCAACCACGCCCAAGAGACCAAGCAATACAAACCTTACTTGTCCACGGCTTACACGCTGCAAAAACTATCTTACCAGCATCACCTACTCTCGCGACTTTAAACAAGGAACTCTCTGCGGTAGCATATTCTTTGAAGTTGGAAAAGGTAAGGTTAGCCGATGCTTTGGAGTTGGAAAAGTTAAGGTTAGACGATGCTTTGAAGTTGGAAAAGGAAAGGTTAGACGATGATCTTCAGCTTGAAAAGGCAAGGTTAGCCGATGATCTTCATCTTGAAAAGGCAAGGTTAGCCGATGATCTTCAGCTTGAAAAGACAAGGTTCGCAGATGCTCTTGAGAAGGAACGAAGAGATTCTGTGGTTGCTGTGCAGAGGGAGCGTTCTGCATTATCCAGTGTGTTGGAGATGCGCGTGCGTGCAGGAATTGCAGAGGGATGCGCGGAAGAACGAGTGCAGTTGCGAAATGTAGAGGCGAATCTTGCTTCCTTGCGTGACCGGGAAATCGAAAAGGAGGTTGCGCGAAAGACAGACGACACAAAGGCGTTGAGGATGCAGCTAGCGGATCTCGAAAGAGAGATGGATATCCTGCGTCGCTCGAACAGTGCCCGGGGAGCTGTAGGCGAGGAGCGTATTGCGAGTTTCCTTAGACGAGAGTGGCCTACGTCGGAGGTGCGCGACATGTCTAAATCTCCCCACACGTGTGATATATGGTGGTTCGCGAGTCCTTCATCTTTCATCGCGGTGGAGGTAAAGAATAAAGGTGTTGTCACACGTTCGGACGTAGAGCGTTTTGAGTCTGATGTGGCTAACATATCAGAGCGAAATGGTCGCGCTTTCATAGGGGGGGTGTTCGTGAGTTGTCGATCAGAGAACATCCCTGACAAGGGGCCTCTCAAACTCGTGATGATGCCGGGGCGGGGAGGCGTATCAATACCGATTATTTTCGCAGGATTCACTGATTGCAAGGATGAGGATTTGGTGTGGCTCAAAGGAGTCCTTCATGTTTTCATGACGGTGGCGCAATATGAACAAAACAAAGATTCATCCACGAATAGTATTTCAGACGTTGAAGATCGCAACAAAATCAAACGACAAGTGGTGTTTGCAAAGCTATCGCAAATGGTAGAGCATGTCGGTCGTATTCGATCTTTTGTGCACAACGTGCGTACTACACACCTCGCAGCGGCACTCAATCTTACGTCGAAGGCAGATGATGAGTTGCGTGAGCTGTTCTCAAACATAACCGACGTGTGCAGGGAGATGGACGACGACGATATTGGCGCGAATGAATCTCCCATGTCTGCAGAAGTTCATGTGAACGAGGGACATGTTTGTGAGGGGTGTGGGCGCTTTTTCAGTTCTTCGCGTGGTGTATCCTTACACAAACGAACATGTGCGCAAAAACTTAAGTAGTTTTAAAATTTCTGATTATCCCAACGACTATAATTATCGTTAAAACATCAATAATCTCGATTCCCAAATACTGGTATTTTTTTGAAACGAGAACCAATATATCGATTACAGATTTAATATATGCGTCTTCTTTTTCAAGTTCGGGTGGCACACTAATGTTAGATACATTTGTATAAAATACGAAGATAGAAGTCATTGTATTTTTTGTGACGTGATATTTCTTATTCTGTAATAAATGTTTGCTGTAATGCCTACATTTAGTGAAAAACTTTTGGAAACAGAAACATTTATTAGACAATGTCCTCGATATGAGCATGAATAACAAGATATTCAAGTTTTAATTGATATAGAAAAAATGTACACGGTGGTGTATGTGAAGTGTTCTTTTGAACAATGTATTTTTTATACTTAATTCCCCTAAATTGTGTGTGTGTCTTGTCTCAGATAAAACATTGATGAAATGGGTCCAACGTCGGTCCTGAGATCGCGCGCAACTCCTTGATGGTGTGTGGCTATCGTTTCGCGATTCTTTTCGTGTTTCAATACATTAACATGAAGGTATTCGTAGTTCTCACATTGTTCGTGGGAATGGCGCTCATCATCCACGGAATTTACGAAGAGAAGTTCCTAGAAATGAACAAGAACGTCAGGGTAGAGTATAGATTCCTCCCAAGGACATTGTACGAAGAGCAATTGAGCAAGCAAGACCCAGCTCTCACGGCGAAGTTTAAGAATATGTTCCAGGAAGACTCTCCGTGGAAGTAAATATTTCAGGCGGGACTCGAACCCGCAACCTCCATTTCATAAGAATGGCGCTCTGCCATTGAGCTACAGAAACTGCAAAGGTTGTTTTCACATGCAGTGCAAAACAACGTGAAGTGAAACCAACCTCTACAATAATAGGTAACTAAAATATTTTGATAATTTGAACGCGCCAATACAAGAAGATTGAAGATTGTGAAGAACGTCAAGTTCCACAAAGTAATGCAGTGTATCAAATGTGCGCTGTGAACCGAGACGTGGACTGAATGGGCGTTCCTGCCTCCCGGCCGATTTGGACTGGTTGCGAACATGGTATGGAGCGGATTTGTAATTCCATGGTGCTTATGTCTCAAGCTAACGAGTCGTTCAAGAGGCTCTAAATCCTGATTAGAAATTTAAAAAAATCGGCCGGGAGGCAGGAACGCCCATTGACTGTAAATGATACGGTCAGGTCACATCTCAATGTGGTGTCGTGTCGTCGGTATATCAGCGGTTGCCCCGATGCATTGAATATTTCATTGACTCGCGCTCGAATTCTTTGTGTCACACGGAACTATGTTAGCATTGTACCGGTAGCAGTGCTGGTTGTAACGGTATATGTTCTTCTCAACCTCCTGAACGTTCGGTGATTTTATCACGATACAACGGTCCCCCTTGCAACTTTGTCTGAACAGTGCAGCCAACCCTAGACCGAATATGATAGAAATGATTGTTGACCCCGTCTTTGTATCGAATGCTTTGGTAATCATGACACTGCGTACATCGTACTGTCATGTTCCATATTTTTTTGAGACAAATGTTCTTAGAAAGGAACCGACCCACTCGTATCCGCGAACTTCATCATTTCATCAAGAACGGACTTGCAACCACCTCCATCATTGGCTACAAAACTAATTCGATCATCAGCAGCCTCAAAGATAGTAGAGTCAACAACAGGTTTAGGTAAATTATAGGCATCAATATCGTGGTGTGTCGTAGATGTTACTGCAGATCCATCGTCACCGATTCTTTGTCGATATACCATTAACCCGTACGTCAGTCCCGCGGAAAGGATGAATATTGCAATAGTACTAAGTACTATTGAAGCTCTTCCCGAACGCGTGTTTTTTGTCCCACCGGTAACGTTATAAGTGTTGTTCGACCCCGAATGGCTAGTGGTGGCATCCCTAGTGTTCGACACTTTTGCCATAGAATTGCTAGTAGTGACGAGCGCGTACAAGACCGCAGTCATGGCTCCTACAACCAAAGGGGCAATCACGTTGCCGCCAAATTCACAAATCATCATTTACGGAGTACAGATTGAATACTTACACGAAACTTTTTTTTTGTATGCATTGAAGCGTGCAACAATTGTTATCGTCGCTTTCGTTTGAAAAAATGTGTAACATGTTACAGTATCGTGTTCAGGCATTTTTCCATCAGGGACATGAGTAAACAACGCAGAAAGAGAATAGAAGGAGCTCCAGGGCCAGCAACAGCGACAACATCCGATCCGGGGGCAGCAACAGCGCCACCATCATCTCCAGTGACAGAAGGGCCAGCAACAGCGACAACATCCGATCCGGGGGCAGCAACAGCGCCACCATCATCTCCAGAGACAGAAGGGCCAGCAACAGCGACAACATCCGATCCGGGGGCAGCAACAGCGCC
>Ga0209491_10002848_pt1 | contig 29819 bp, 30 predicted proteins | sample BON02_FD_187213 | JGI IMG/M metagenome (GOLD analysis project Ga0209491, IMG submission 187213) | Freshwater microbial communities from Lake Bonney liftoff mats and glacier meltwater in Antarctica - BON-02 (SPAdes) (version 2) | ecosystem: Environmental > Aquatic > Freshwater > Ice > Glacier...
TTCGGGAAAATGGGGAGTTGGACTTGGGGCATATCCCTCACTGACATTTGCGTGATTTTAACGCCAGCTCCGGTTCATCTCATTTCCCGCACAACCCCTGTTTCACTCCTCAGGTCAGGATGTCTGAGCCTACTCCGGGAGATTAAACCCATTTCGCATGAGAAAATTAAGCTGGCCCTGAATGACGGGAACACAAAGCCCACCTATCTTCTCAGCCCGACCAAAACGTGCGTTCAACCAACCAGAAGGCTCCCATGAGGGAAATCAAGATCGAGATGACCACGGGGCCGCGCGGTTCAAACTTTGGCTGTTTTCGCGCCCACATTAAAAGCGGAAAAACAGCGAGCGCCGCTAGGCATTGGCCAACTTCGACGCCCAAATTAAAACCTAACAAGGCTGGCACGACTTCGGGACCACTCCCGATTCCAAGCTCTCTCAAAACCCCCGCGAAACCAAATCCATGAATCAAGCCGAACGTGAAAGTGAGTGCCCAGCGTCCCTTCGGTTCACGCCCCCGTTTCACTATGTTTTCGATACCCACATACACGATCGATGCCGCGATCAATGGTTCGACGATGGATCCGGGTAAATCCACGACTCCCGTCGCCGCCAGTCCGAGGGTAATTGAATGAGCAACCGTAAAACTCGTGATGACGCCCAACATCGCTTTTACCCGCTGACACGCCACCAACAATCCTGCGAGGAACAGCAAATGATCGAATCCGATTAAAATATGCTCCACTCCTAGGCCAAAAAATGCGCCAACCCGCCCCCAACGTGGGGCTTGAGTTTCAGTTAATACTGCCGATTCCGTCGTCGATTCGACCATTGCAACCGTGCCCCATTCGATCGCCATTTTCGGACTCCGCTCACTGAGTAATGCTTCCCTTAAAACCGTGCCATCCGCCTGCTTCACCGTCGTAAACTGGCGGTGCCCCGACGGCGCGAGGGCGAAGAGGCTGGATTCTATTTCCCAAGAACCACGTGCGGGTCGCTCACCGTGGCCGATCCACAAAAGCTCCACTCGATCTTCGTCCCACTCCAGCGAATCTGATACCACCCCAACGGCGGTAGTCTTCAGGCGAACCTGCAGCGTTTGCGCCATCATCTCGCTCAACCTGTCCCGCCCGAGCGTCAACTCACTCTGCGACCACACGCCATCTTGATTCAAATCGCCATCAGGCCATCCCGACACGACATCAGCTAACGCGATATCGATTTGAAACTGCACGACGTCGTCGCGTGCCTGGACATCTAGGGCACTGAGTCCGGGCTCATGCGCCCCCCCGGGCATTCCCCCATTTAACGCGAGAACCATCCCGGCCCAAACGCGCCACCCTCCACTCCTCGGTTTGTTAGATAGCGCATCCATGCAATGGATTACGTTTTCCACTATTCCAGCGATCGATCAAATAGAATCACGCTCCTCCCCACGCGTTCGCGCCGCATCATTTCCCGTGGGTCGGCCTTACCCCGAGATCTCGAAAAAGAAACCCCACTACGAACAAACGCAGTGGGGTTCCGCAAAGGTTTCAATTGATCGGCGGTGCCGCCGACCAGTCTCGAATGACGACTACGCCAGATCGAAGCGATCTGCGTTCATCACCTTGTTCCACGCCGCCACGAAGTCCTTCACGAACTTCCCTTGCGAGTCGCTCTCGGCATAGACTTCGGCCAACGCTCTGAGTTGGGAATTGGACCCGAAAACCAAATCAACGCGAGTCGCCGACCATTTAACATCACCCGTCGCGCGATCACGCACTTCGAACAAGTCCTCTGCCGGCGACGTCGCTTTCATCTCGTTGCTCATATCAAGCAAATTAACAAAGAAGTCGTTGGTGAGAGTCTCGGGGCGATCGGTGAAGACCCCATTTTGAGACTTGGCATGATTCGCGTTCAGCACCCGTAATCCGCCCACCAGCACGGTCATTTCTGGAGCCGTCAAGGTGAGAAGCTGCGCGCGATCCAACAACAGTTTTTCGACTGGAATGGTGAATTTCGATTTCGCGTAATTACGGAATCCGTCGGTCTCCGGTTCCAGCGGAACGAACGATTCCGCATCAGTTTGATCCTGAGAAGCGTCGGTCCGGCCCGGGGCAAACGGAACCTCGACTTCGCTCCCGGCCTTCTTCGCGGCTGCTTCCACTGCGGCCGCTCCCCCCATGACGATTAAATCCGCAAGTGACACCTTTTTACCAGCGGTCTGCGCCGCGTTAAACTCGCTTTGAATACCTTCAAGCGCGCTCAGCACTTTCGATAAACGTCCCGGTTGGTTAGCGTCCCAGTCCTTTTGCGGTGCGAGACGAATCCGCGCACCATTGGCACCACCGCGTTTGTCCGACCCCCGGAATGTCGCCGCCGAGGCCCATGCCGTTGAAACGAGTTCCGAGATCGAAAGACCCGAACCTAGAATCTTAGCCTTCAAGTCAGCGACATCAGCGGCATCAACCAACGCGTGGTCGACCGCAGGAATCGGATCCTGCCAAACGAGATCCTCGGCGGGAACTTCTGGCCCGAGATAGAGCGCCTTCGGTCCCATGTCGCGATGCATCAGCTTGAACCAAGCCCGCGCAAACGCATCGGCAAATTGGTCGGGGTTCTCGAGGAAGCGTCGCGAGATCTTCTCGTAGGCAGGATCGAAGCGCATCGCAAGATCGGTCGTGAGCATCGTCGGCCGTTGCTTCTTCGTCGCATCAAACGCATGGGGCACCGTCTCTTCCGCGTCTTTAGCTACCCACTGGTGGGCACCCGCCGGGCTCTTGCTGAGTTCCCACTCATAATTGAAGAGGTTCTCGAAGTAGTTGTTACTCCACTGCGTGGGCGTGGTGGTCCAAGTGACTTCTAGGCCGCTGGTGATCGTATCGGCCCCCTTGCCGGTGCCAAAGCTGTTAGACCAGCCTAGCCCCTGCTCGGCCATACTAGCCGCCTCAGGTTCGCGACCTACATGGTCCTCCGGCGCCGCCCCGTGGGTCTTACCAAAGGTGTGTCCACCCGCGATCAAAGCCACCGTCTCTTCGTCGTTCATCGCCATGCGGGCGAAAGTTTCCCGAATATCCACCGCCGATTTCACCGGGTCGGGATTGCCGTTTGGCCCTTGCGGATTCACGTAAATCAGTCCCATTTGCACGGCTGCCAACGGAGTTTCGAGTTCCCGATCACCCGTGTAACGCTTGTCGCCCAACCACTCTGACTCCGAGCCCCAGTAAACATCTTCCTCGGGCTCCCAGACGTCGGCTCGACCACCGCCAAAACCAAACGTCTTAAATCCCATGGATTCGAGCGCGCAGTTTCCGGTCAATACGAACAAATCCGCCCACGAGAGCTTCCGGCCGTATTTTTGTTTGATCGGCCAAAGCAGACGGCGCGCCTTATCAAGATTCGTGTTATCCGGCCAGCTATTGAGCGGAGCAAATCGTTGCTGTCCCGCCCCTGCGCCCCCGCGACCATCCGTGGTGCGATAGGTGCCGGCACTATGCCAAGCCATCCGGATAAAAAACGGACCGTAGTGGCCAAAATCCGCCGGCCACCAGTCTTTAGAATCCGTCATCAACGCGTAGAGGTCTTCTTTCACTGCCGGCAAATCAAGCGTCTTGAATGCCGCCGCGTAATCGAAATCTGGGTCCGTCGGATTGGACAGCGTCGAGTTCTGGTGCAAAATCTTCAGATTCAACTGATTAGGCCACCAATCGCGGCTGGAGCGCGCGCCCGCACTGGTCGGTTGCTGGGCACCGCCCTGAAGATGAGGAAAGGGGCATTTGCCGCCCGAAGCGTTGTCGTGAGGATTATCCATGAGTGTATTGAGTAATAGTCGAAGTGCGGGCTAGAATCCATCCGTAAGCGGAGGATCTCCAGCTTCTAAAAAGTAGGTGTAAAATTATGCCACGGTCTGGCTCTGAGACAAGACGATGAAAGATTTTCTTTGTCATGGTCGCCATAAGGCCACGTCCGCCCACTCCCCCATTACTCTCGCTTCAACCCGCCAGATCGGCACGGCCGACCCAAACGCCTCCCGAACTTCGTCCAAGTCGGTCGCCAGAATACCGCTCAAAACCAGCAATCCCCCCGGCGCCACTGCCGACACCAACTCGGGCACGAACTGCATCAACACGTGGCCGAGAATATTTGCCAACACCAGATCGCCGGGTTCACCCGAGAACCCCGTGACCAAATCGCCTTCGTAGAAGCGAATCGAATCCGCCAAATCATTGAGTCCCGCGTTCTCTTCACTCACTCGCACCGCCTCCGGATCATTGTCAAATCCCCGAATGGCACGAAACCCCAACCGCGCCGCCGAAATCGCCAAAATCCCCGACCCGCACCCGGCGTCGATCACCCGCGCATCGGCCTTCGCCGTCTTCGCCCATTCGACCAACCGCTCGCAACACAGTCGCGTCGTTTCGTGATTGCCCGTCCCAAATGCCATGCCCGGATCGAGCCAAATCGCCACGTCGCCCTCCGACAACGCATACGTTTCGCGCTCCCAAACCGGCACCCAGTGCAACCGGCCACACTGCCACGGCTTAAAGTGAAGTTTGTAACTCTCCTTCCAGTCTTCGTCCTTCATCTCCGCATACACCGGTTCACCCGCGCTCGCCACGTCTGCCCGCAGCGCCGCCCACTCCACTTCCGCTTCCTCTTGCGAGTCAAACAGCCCCACAATCGTCGCCGAAGGAATCAGCACATCGTGCATCACACTCCAGCGCACGTCCTGGCGCTCGATCAACAGATCATCCACCGCATCCACTTGGTCCACCGGAATGGCCACTTTAAGTTCACATAGACTCATAAAATCAGTGGGTAAGTCCCTCGTCTTCGGCCAATCCAAGTCGGATGTTCATACCCTGAATAGCCGAGCCCGACGCGCCCTTACCCAAATTATCAAGCCGTGTAATCACCACCGCATATTCGTCATTCCCGGTCACAAACACGTCCGCTCGGTTCGTCCCGTTGCAGGCCTGCACGTCCAAGAAACCACCATCCCAATTCCCATCGTCATCACCGAGTGGTTTAACTTTCACGAACGCCTCCCCCGCATAGGCCTGCTCCAACGCCGTCTGTAAATCAGCTAACTTCGGCGACCCCGGCAGCGCCGCTAAGATCAAGGGCACCGAGACGGCGAGTCCCTGCCGGAACGCTCCGACTACCGGCTGAAAAAGCGGCGCGTGAGCGAGCCCGGCATGCTGCCTCATTTCCGGCAAATGCTTGTGCGTCAATCCGAGCGCATAGGGCCGTGGACTGTCCAACGTCGAGGCTCGGTCCGCCGCCTCATAAGCCGCGATCATTTTTTTTCCGCCACCGCTGTAACCCGTCAGTGAGAAGCAACTGAGCCGCGAATCTGCTGGAATAATACCGGCCGCAACCAAGGGAGCGACGCTTAACAAAAACGCCCCCGCATGACATCCGATATTTGCGATCCGATTCGAGGCCCGAATCCGCTCCCGCCAAACACTCCCCAATTCCGGCAATCCATACGCCCAGGCTGGATCAACCCGATGCGCCGCGCTCGCGTCGATCAGCACCGTGTGGGGATTGGTCACCAGCGCCACCGACTCTCTCGCCGCGTCATCCGGCAGACAAAGAAACGCCACATCCGCCGCATTCAAACACTCCGCCTTCGCCTGCGGATCTTTGCGCCGCTCCGGGTCAATCGTAATCAACTCCAGCTCCGCCCGACCAGCGAGCCGATCATGGATTTGTAATCCCGTGGTCCCCTCGGACCCATCAACAAAGACCTTAAATTTCATGGAAAAAGTAACTTCAGCCGCTCCCGCTCATTACTCAAGCGCAGGATAGTTCATCTCTTCGAACGGTTTCGCAACCAACCAGAACAAGTGCATCCCAACCCCTAGCAGCCTGTCGGACTTAGAAACGAATCTCAATAAGACGGCCTCGAAGGTGCCTCAGTCTCAATCCAATCACTTCGCGGCGAACTTTGAAGTCATCCTTGAGCCTATAGATCGCTTCGAGGGGTTAAGTCCGACAGGCTCCTAGCGGCGGAACTACTCCCACTGAGCCTTCCACGCATAGTATTCCGACGGACGCAGGCGAAACCGCGTAATATTTCCTTCGTGCAGATTAGTCAGCTCCGTCTCGACCAACTCAATGAAGCGGTCACGGTCAGCCATCACCACCTCGCGGGTCGCTTGCTCCGCGATCCAGCTCGCAGCCACTTGCTTGTTTTTCTGTTCGCGCACCACGGCACCAACGAGTCTCCCCAACTGAGCTCGGTATTTCATGCGCAGTGGATCGGGCTCGCCCAAGATTTGGCGCACCGCCCCATAGCGGTTGCACGAGCGTTCATACGCCCACACAAAAACGTCTCGCAGGTAATCAATGCGATTCAGTTCATAGACGCCTAAAATCGCGTGCACGTAATCGTCTTGCGGCACATCGACGAACGAGAGCGGCGCCAAATTGTGACGCACCAAAGGAATGTTGGCCGCCAATCGGGAAACCCGTTTGTTCACATCTTCGAAGGGTTGCAGATACGGCAGATGCACCATGGCAAAAAATGCTTGCTCAAAGGCGTTTTCAATCGCTTCCGCTTTACACAGAAATAGCGCAAAATGCTCGTCCAGCAGTTGAGGCCCTTCGAGCGGATGAAACACACTACCGCTAACCGCCACGGCGCAATCTCGCAGCCGTCCGGCACCTTGCGCGTTCGGCAGGAGTCCTTCTGCCAATAGCGCGTGCAGGTTGCAGAGGGTGTAACGATTAAATCCAATTTCAGTCGCCTGCTCAGCCAACAGTTCGATGGCCGCTTTGTGATTGAGAATCATCTGTGCTTCCACCGCCTGTTTCCCGGGGGCTCCTTCGCCCATGGCCAACAGACGTTGCGTCTCCAATAGCGAGTAGGTGTTGCCTTCCAATCGGCTCGAATTCCACGAGAGGTCGATCAGCAGCCGGTCCATGACTTGGCGCAATAGAGCTCCCGCCGGCTGTCCTTTTCCCGCCGAAACTTGCCCGAGTCCCATCAGTTTCTCCCGTTGATCGGGGTGCAGGTAGCGGGTGACGTTGGGCTGGTAGTCTCGCAAAAATTTGGTGCTATAGCCCACCGGACTGCGCAGCGCCATCGGTCGCATCACTTGGGTGCGAGTCTCTCGTGCCGATTCACTCAGTGGAATCACGGATGCCGGGGGTGGCGGAGAAACGCTCTCCTCTGCAACCACCATCACTGGGCTTTGCTCGACTTCCGGCCTCAACCGATATCGTCGCCCTCGTTTCTCCCCTGCGGGCACGAGTTTGCGTTTCTTAACCAGCTCCGCCAGTCGCCGCTGCAGCGTGCGCCGGGCAATTTGTCCGCCTAGCCGCTGACCGATTTGCTCCACCGACAGCGCTGCCTCCGCAACCGTCATCACGGCCAACAGTGGCGCATATTCTTTCTCGTGGATGACCTTGGGCATTAAGCCTTTTTTATGGCGCAATATTCGGTTATGCGCCAGTTTATTTTACTTTATTGGCGCATTTAACGCTTTTAGCGCCTTAATAAGCCTTTACTTGGCGCATTAAAATCTATTGCGCCATTTTCGCCGCAATTTATGCGCCGAATAATAATTGGATTACGATCCTTCTTCGCTCAATCGTGCGATCACCGCGGGCAACAGCCGATGCTCCGCCGCATGAATCTTGGCTTCGAAGGTCACTAGCGTGTCATCCGGTTCGATTCGCACCACCGCCTGATCGACTATTGGACCTCCATCCACTTCTGCCGTCACGTAATGCACCGAACAGCCCGCGACTTTCACGCCATAGCGCCAGGCTTGGCCGATGCCATCGAGTCCGGGAAAACTGGGCAACAGACTGGGGTGTAGGTTGATGATCTTACCGGCAAATGTATCGATAAACTTCGGTTTCAACACCCGCATGAAGCCTGCCAGCACCACCAAATCCGCTTTCAACCCCTGAATTGTCTCGATGTAGAGGTCTTCCCCCACTCCTTCCAATTTCGTCTTAAACGGAGCCGGATCCAGATACTGCGCCGGAACCCCGAAGGTCTGCCCGTGCGCAAGAATTCCCGCCTCCAATTTATCCGAGAAAATCTGCACAACCTTGGCCTTGCCCAAGGCACCTTCGTGCTGGGCTTGCAGAATTGCCTTCGCATTCGAACCTGTGCCGGAACCTAAAATTACAACGCGCATGATGGCGGAGACTGAGCCGGATCCTACCGAAATTGAAACGAATAAAGATCAGCGGCTTTCATCTCGATGCGCATGCGCTCCCTCTGACCAACAAGTTTACGCAGTGCTTTGCCACCGTTCCAACGCACGATCCAACTGATTTCGTTGCCAAATACCAAGTCACAATCCGCCGCCCCCCTCGATCGGTTCACCGTCGGCATCTTGCAATTCGACGCGTAGCTCCCCCGCCGCGAAGCTTTCGAAATTGAGCTCTCATTCGGAGCCTTCGAACCGGAACGACTTGTTGCGTAACAAGCCCTCCCTCATCAGCCGCCTGCTCCGCCCCAAATCCGTCCTCGCCCAATACGAAGCGCGAAAGGTGCGCGGTGTCCCGAGCGTAATGCGACAGGCGATAGCTATACCGTTCGCGACCATTCGCCGCCGGCACGAGACCGAGCGCCGGGGTGTTATCTCGGGCCACCCCATCCGCCGCGGTCTCACCGCGACGAATGAAGGCTTGGCGTGCTCAAGGATGCGCTCGTAACTGTCGCCGCCGCGGATGGTCATCAGAATCGCATCGCTCGAGTCGTAGCCGCGTTCCACGTTTTTAATCAGTTCGTGAGTCTGCTCGACCCACATGGCTGCCTTCTTCGGCAGAAACCGTTTTACCAAACCAATATAAATATGCGGTGACCGATAATACGGAAACGTGCCGTTGGTGTAGGGATGCTCCATCGGGGCGCATCGCCGAAACGCATCGCGACGGGTTCCGACCAATTCAACAGGTCGGGTGAGGTCGTGAGGCTCACCGTGCGAAAGCCGTTGCAGCCTTCCTCGGTCCACGTGCGAAAATAACACACGTAAGCCTCTTCGTGATCGGACCAGAAAACAACCCGGTGCGAATCAAACATTATTATCCCTCCTGCCTTCAATCTCGAAGAGTCCGAGGTTCAGTTTCACCCCGTTCACTCCGTTGAGCGATTCGATCAGTTAGTGATCCCCCAAAAGCTCCCGTCGATTGCCGATATCGACAACCGCAGCCACCGCACCGGAGACGCCGAAAATCAGCACCGCCAGCCATCGCTGTCGTTCAAAAATACGTTTCATCATACCCCCCCCCGACCTACAAACGACTGGTGAGCACCTTGCCCGGTTGCGCCGGTTGACCGGTATCGGCGCTGGCCAGCGCCGCGAAACACAGTTCCAAACTGCGCAGGTTGTTGCGCGCGCTGATGGCGGATTCGCGATCCTCTTCTATCGCTCGTAAAAACTCTCCCAGGGTACCGCGGAATCCGTCGGGGAACCACATGCCCTTGAGCGGCAACTTGGCCGTGCCTTTCTTTGTCGTGAGTTCGAGCTCTTTGATTTGGGCGACGTTCGCCGTGCCGCGGATCGTTCCCTTGGAACCAACACAACAAAGATACTCCTGCGGTGCGAACGACTCGTAGGCACTAAATGCCAACGTCGCCAAACCGTCGCCGAAATTCACCACCGAGTGAGCCAACATCGGTGGCTTCATATCTTGGTTGGGCGCCTTCACGGCCGACGCAAAAACCTGCTTGGCTTGGCGTTCGCCAAATACGCACACCGCCGCATCGAACCAGTGGACGGCGAAGTCGCTCAGAATAAGATGATGCAAATCCGCGAACGGTGAACCGCGGGTCCACGTATGGTCCCATGCCAGCGACATATCCAAAGTATGGATATCGCCCAATAATCCCTGTCGCGCCGCCGCGATAATGCCGGAAAATTGCGGTGACCATCGCCCGTTCTGATTCACGTCGAGGTGCAACTTGCGCCGCTTCGCGTAGGTCGCCAATCGGCGCCCTTCCCGAATATCAGAGACGAACGGTTTTTGGCTCAACACGTGTTTGCCCGCTCTCAACGCGTCTTCGATCTGGGCGGCCCGAACCGCGGTGTGCGTCGCGATTTCCACCGCGGTCACGTCTTCGCGCGCCAACAATTCACGATGATCGGTATAAACGTCCGCTTGGGGAAAGTATTCGTCCCGCCGGCTCTCGGCCGCCGCGCGGTTGACGTCGGCCAGCGCCACGACGTCCACCCCGAATGATTTGGCGGCGATGAGGTGATATTGCGAAATCCCGCCACAGCCGATCATCGCCAGTTTATGGGACTTCGGCCGCCGGGGACCACGAGGTAGATAATCGAGTTTAGGAGCACGCATGGGTAAGAAAAATTAACTATTTCGTGAGGAGCTCGAGTGGACGTTTCTGCTTCGCACTTTCGGCCGCCGTATCCACAATTTGTTGACCAATTCGCGACACTTTCACGTCGAGCGGACCTTCGATCGCTTCCTCATGCTCGAGGCAATGGAGGAAGTATTGCACCGGATTTTGCTGAGGCTTCTTCAGTTTATCAACGGCCATGACTTTCCCTTCGGGATGACGCGCCGTTTGCACCGTAATCGTCGGTGCATAGTCATAATTCGAAATCGTTCCTTTGGTCCCCTTGAGCACGAACCCACACTGTGGTTGCGGCTGGTGCAGCCATGGATCGGAAAACGTGCCCCAGCGGGTATGAAACGTCGAGAGCCACTCGCCATAACGCGCAATCGTAACGCTTTGCTCGTCCACCTCCAGCCCTTTTGTGCCCCCCGTCATCGTGGTAATTTCGGTCGGTTTCTTTCCCTCAAAATACCACGTCGCGAGCGTGGCGCCGTAACCGAGGTAATCCACCAGCGATCCACCGCCGTTTGGGTCGTAAAACCAACTCGCCTTTTTATCGGCCAACGTCGGTGCCTTCGCCTTCGCCTCAGCGCGATTCCAAATCGGGCTACGGTTACCATCGTAAAAATGAACCTCCTGCAGGTCTCCGATCCGCCCCGCCCGCAGCAATCGAAAAGCCGTGCGATGCGGCGGATACCACGCGAGCGGCCAATTAATCGCCATTCGACGTTTGGCTCTTTTCATCGCCTTCACCATCCGATCAGCCTGCGCCAGATTGGCGGCGAACGGTTTTTCGATCAAAACGTGCACCCCATACGCCGCAACCTGCTCGACCCACTCCGCATGAGCCCCACTCGCCGGACAAAGCACCACCACATCGGGCTTCGTCTCCTCCATGCATCGTCGCCAATCCGTAAACACGCGCTCCGCGGGAACCGCCCCGGCCGCGATCACATCCTGCATCTCCGCCGTATCATGGTGGCTGATTCCCACCAACTCGGCATTGCGCTCCCGATGCACGCAACCGAGCAGTTGATCCATGTGCCGGAAATCAAAATTGATTCCAGCAATGCGCCATTTTTTACGAGAAGCCATATGAGAAAACGGGGATAATATTACGCTAATATTATCGCAATGAATTTTCATTAACTCATGCCAATCAATAGCTAAGCAGGAACCTGCCTACCATTTGCCTCAAACGCAATTACTCACCCGCCCTACGCCCAAAAAAAGCGTAGCCCCTCGGCTACGCCTTTAAAAATTCATAAAAACCTGCGGGCGACTAGAAGAACTTCTTCGCTTTATCGAACCAGCCTTCTTCCGTCGGATGATCGGCGTCGCCACTCACCCTCGCGAATTCCTGCAAAAGTGTCCGTTGCTCATCCGTGAGCTTCTTGGGCACTTCGACTTTAACGCGCACGAGTTGATCGCCTTGGACCCCTCCCCGGAGTGAGGGCATGCCTTTACCGCGGAGTCGGAACGTCGTGCCACTCTGCGTGCCGACCGGAATCTTGAGCGATCCCTTACCAAAAAGGGTGGGGACTTCGATCGTGCCGCCCAAAACCGCCAAGGTAAACTTGATCGGAATTTCGCAAAACAGATCCTGATTTTGGCGCTCGAAAATTTCGTGCTCCTTCACCGTCAACACAATGTGCAGATCGCCGGGAGGGCCACCGGCGAGGCCAGCCTCCCCATTTCCCACCGATCGTAGGCGCGTGCCGGAATCAACTCCCGGCGGAATGCGCACATTGATCTTGGCCGTCTTGGTCTCGCGCCCCTCGCCCCGACACTGGGAACACGGATTCTCAATCTTGGTGCCGGCGCCCGCGCAGGTGGGGCACGTTTGCCGAAACGTAATAATACCACCGCTTCGGCGCACCTGACCAACGCCGCCACAGGTCGTGCAGGTGACGCGTTTAGATCCCGGCTCTGCCCCCGAACCGTCGCAACGACCGCATGACATCGGCTTACGGAAAGACAGCTCTTTCTCGATGCCTTTGGCCGCGTCTTCGAGGGAAATTTCGAGGTCATAACGAAGATCGGCGCCTTCTTGACCACCGCCGCCACCACCGCCGCCGCCGCCGCCAAACATCTCCTCAAAGATGCCGCCGCCGCCGCCACCACCTTGGCCACCTTGTCCAAAAACTTCCCGGAAAACATCGAACGGATCATGGAAGCCTCCGCCACCACCGCCACCACCCATTCCGCTGGGGCCTCGGCCGCCGCCCTCAAAGGCCGCATGACCATAGCGGTCATAAGCTGCCCGCTTTTGCGGATCCTTGAGCACTTCGTAGGCGTGGGAAATTTCCTTGAATTTCTCCTCCGCGGCCTTGTTGCCCGGATTTTTATCCGGGTGGTATTTAACCGCCATCTTGCGATAGGCTTTCTTCATTTCGATGTCATTCGCTTCGCGAGTGACACCGAGGAGGTCGTAAAAATCTTCTTTCGCCATAGCGATATTCCTTCGGACGAGTGACGTAATGCGCGGCGCGCGTCACCGGTTAGTAGTTAAGCGTTCTCCTCTTTTTCCTCAGCTGGAGCAGGTGCCTCTTCGGGTTGAGCAACGCCGCCGGAAACAATGACCGAGGCCGGACGCAGCAAACGTCCGTTCAGGGAATATCCGATTCGCACCACTTGCAGCACATTACCTTCGATCACGGTATCGCTGGGTTGTTGTGAAAGCGCTTCATGCTGGTTCGGATCAAATGCCGCATCGACTGGGTTCACCTCCTTGAGCCCATGATTGCCGAGGGCGGTGGTGAACTGAGTCACCACCATTGCCACCCCATCAGCCAAAGACTTTAGCTCCGCGTTAGGCGCCTTGGCAGCTGCAACCGCAAATCCGAGGTTATCCACCACGGGCAGCAATGCTTCCACGATTCGAGATGCCGCAAATGCTCGCAGCTCATCTTTTTCTCGCATCGTGCGGCGACGAAAATTTTCGAGGTCGGCGGCCGCCCGCAGTTGGGCGTCTTTGGCCGCCGCCGCCGCTTGGAGCGCGGTGGCTAGTTGTTCTTCCAAAGTCGGCTCGGTCGCTTCTTCGACGATCTCCGGCGTTTCGGCCGTTCCTAGCGTCGTGTTTTCTTCAGCGGACTCTGGCTTTTCGGTGTCGTTGGTATCGGTCATGGACTCGTTATCTTTCATTGCAAAGGACTACTAATTTACGGCTTTGGCGTTTGTTCAAGTTTTCGAAACAATGAATTTAGCAAATTCTTACCCTGCTCCATCAAATTGTGCACCGGATTGTCCCCTCGGTCTAGCCCCGGAACGGCCCCGCTGGACACCAAAGCCTGCCACAATTGAGGTGATTTAATGATCTGAGCCAAAAAGCTCGGCGTAAACAACTGTTCAACCTTGCGCACATTTTCGTAGGTGTGGGTATAGTTTAGATCATCACCAATTAGAACAGGTTGCGCTCCAGCTAGATCCAATACTTCGAGTCGCCCCAACTTAAGTTCAAGCCGGCGCACCACCACCTGCGAAGGGCCATCTCCGATCAACGGCAAACCTGCCACGGCATAATGGGGCGCAGTCCCCGCCGGTAACCCCGCGAACGAAGCCCCCAATGCGTCCAAATTCGATTTTCCATCTGGGTCGACGACGAGTACCAGTTTTCTAATATCGAGAGTCAGCGTTTCTATCACCAGCTCGCTGGTCGTGACGCTACTCACTTCCACTTCTCCCTCAAAACGAGCAATTTCCGCAAATACATCGCCCCCGAATCGGCTCGGGTTATCCAGCCGCAAGTCGCCCCCTTGGAATCGCCCGCTGAAGGGGTTGACCGCAAATCGATCAATTCGGACCCCGAATTCCGTGCGCCCCTGCACCGCCTTTATCGCCATTGTGGGCAAAAACACCATCCACCCAATGATGGTCACCGAGGCCAAGACCGCCATCAAAGCGATCAGCTTCAACAACGTGCCTCCGCGATTGGAGGCATTTATATTTTCGATTTGCTCCTGGTTCATGCGAAATTCTCCGTAATTAGCAGCAAAGCGGGCCCGGCCGAACTCGCACTCACCGTAAATTCACCCGCATACGGCAGCAAAACGTTGTCTCCCCGCGTGAGGGATTCGCCGTTAAGCGCGTCAACCGAGACTTCTCCCGTGACCATGCTGACTAATCGGGGTTGCTCACCCGCCGCGAAATACACGCTCTCACCCGCCGCCAAGGGCAGTCGACGAATTCGGAACTCTTTACAATCCGCGATCACCGCCGCCACATTCGACGCCGAAATCGCCGACGGTTCCACCACATCCCAGTTGATGGAGGCCAGCGACTCCGCCACGTGAAGTTGACGCGGGGAACCATCTAGCCCCACTCGCCCCCAGTCGTAAACCCGATAGGTCGTATCCGAATTCTGCTGAATTTCTAAGATCAAGTTCCCTCCATCAATCGCGTGAATGGTGCCACTATGCACCAAAATCGAATCACCGGCCTGCACCGGGAAACGATGCACGCAGTCATCTAAATTATTTTCCACCAACGCTTGCGCAAAGTCACCCCGGCCGGTGCCGGCCTTGAGCCCCACGATCAAATTCGCCTCGGGCGTCGTAGCTGCAATGAACCAGTTCTCCGTCTTTGGTTCTCCTCCCATCGCACCGGCAATTTCCGCCGGTGGGTGCACCTGCAAACTCAACCGCTCGCGGCAATCGAGCCACTTGATCAATATCGGAAACGGTCGATCAGTTGGCCAATGGGGCCCCATAATCGCGGCCCCATGCCCGACCAGAGCGTCCCTCACCGACGTTCCATCCAGACTGCCACCCCCGAGAATCGATTGCGCTTCCGGCCGATCCACGACCTCCCAGCTTTCGCCAATCGGGCCTTCTCTCGGTAATTTCCGGCCCAACGAGGTCTCTAATCCCCGACCTCCCCAAACCCGATCTTGATAAAGCGGTTGAAAACGAAGCACTTCTTTCATGGCGATTTTGAGCAAATTTGGAATGGAATAGAGGATGATTTACATTTGACCGGTGCGATCACAGGGTTCGAATCTCACTTCGTCGCCTAAAAATCAGCCGGTAAGACGACCAACCCACATGGCCAAGTCACGGACTTCAAACTCAAAGCAAAAGCCCAGCGGCTTCCAATCCCCCCGATACCGCCCCCGCTGGGGCGTAGCCGCCGCATGCCTGATCCTTGGTTTGTGGCTCGTGGTGGCCTATGCTGACTACAGCCCGCTTCAGGATGGTTACATTTCCAGCAATTCCACCGAATCGGGTGACAAGAACCTCGTTGGCAAGATCGGCGCCGATGTTGCGCGGATAAGTTTTGTTTGGTTCGGCCTCCTGGCATGGCTGATTCCCATTTTCGCTTTCTGGGCCATGTTCGTCGCGATCCGCAGTGCCCGCCGGCTCGCCTTTACTCGTTTTACCGCCATGGTCCTTGCGGGCATCGCCGGTTGCGGACTGGCCGCCATGATCAAGATCGATTCTCTCGCCGCCAGTCAGTTCTTCCCCGAAGGCCGCCTTGGAGGTAACTTTGGCTACGGCATCTACGATTTATTTCTCGAGGAAATGATCGGTGACTTCGGTACCGCCTCGTTGCTCGCTACCGTTTACGTCGTCAGTCTGTTCTTCATCTTCACTCGCGACATCGCCGCTCTTTTCGAGCGCATGATGCAGAGTTTCCAAAACTGGAAAGTAACTCGCGCCGAAAACGCGGCGACGCGCCGCGAAGAAAAACGCCTCGCCCGGGAGATAAAAACTAAAGCCAAAGCCGAAGAAAAAGAGTTCATTCGCACGGCCAAAATAGAGGAGAATGAGCGTCGTGCCGAAGAAAAGACGGCCCAAAAAGACGCCGCTAAAGCCGGTGAAAAGCTCGCCCGTGAAATCAAGATGGCCGGCGGCTCCGCCGATCCGCTGCAGCGCCCCGGCACCACTACGCCTCAGTTCGCTCCCCCTGCCCCCAAGGCCAAACCCGAACCCGTCAAGATCATCGGCCTTTCTCGCCAGAAATCAGACGAACCCACTTGGACCCCCGCTGCGGGCGAAGGCGAGCCCAAGAAGCTCGCCCTCAACATCGTCAAAGCCGAGGAGCTTAAAAAGGCGCGCAATGCCGGCGCCCCGAAAGCCGTCGGCTCCTACACCTATCCGCCCAACAGCTTACTCAGCGCACCGGCTAAACCCCACGACGATAACTCCGAAGAAGAGCACCAAAACAATGCCGAGAACCTCCTCCGAATTCTCGACGAATTCGGCGTCAAGGTCTCCATCGGCGAAATTCACGTCGGCCCGGTCATCACGCGCTACGAGGTGGTGCCCGCTCCCGGGGTCCGCGTCGAAAAAATCTCTGGTCTCGATAAAAATATCGCCTTGGGCATGCGCGCTCAATCCGTGCGTATTCTCGCCCCCATTCCTGGGAAAGCCGCTGTCGGCGTCGAAGTACCCAATAAGCATCCCACCCCCGTGGGCATGCGCGAGATTCTCGAATCTGAGGACTGGGCCTCCCACAAGGCTGAGCTTCCCATTGCGCTGGGCAAAGACGTCTCCGGTAGACCCCTCGTCTCCGACCTCGCGAAAATGCCTCACTTGCTCATCGCTGGTGCGACCGGCTCGGGTAAGTCCGTCTGCATCAACGCCATTGTCGCCTCGATTGTCTATTCCAAGACGCCCGACGAGGTCCGCATGATCATGGTCGACCCCAAGGTCGTCGAGTTGAAGGTGTTCAACACCTTACCGCACATGCTCATTCCCGTGGTAACCTCGCCCAAGATGGTCCCCGGCGCGCTCAAGTGGCTCCTCACCGAGATGGAGAACCGCTACCAGTATTTCGCGAAGTGCAACGTGCGTAATATCATCGGTTTCAACAACCGGAAGAAGCGAAATCGGAAACCCGATCTCCCCGACGCTCCGCCCAATCAAACCGATCTGCTCGGCGTCGATGACGAAGAAGCCGAACTCCCGGAAAAACTCCCTTACATCGTCGTGATTATCGACGAGCTCGCCGATCTTATGATGGTCGCCCCCGCGGAAATCGAAACCTCGATCGCCCGCCTCGCGCAACTCGCTCGTGCCGCCGGTATTCACCTGATCATCGCGACTCAACGCCCATCGGTTAATGTCATCACCGGCGTCATCAAGGCCAACCTCCCGTCCCGTATCGCCTTCCAAGTCGCCTCCCAGATCGACTCCCGCACTATTCTTGATACCAAAGGCGCCGAGAACCTGATCGGCCGCGGCGACATGCTGTTCTCCCCTCCCGGCACGGCCCGCCTCGTTCGCTCCCAAGGCGCCTTCTGTTCCGATGAAGAGGTCATGAACATCGTCGAGTTCATGCAAAAATACAACGGACTCCCGATTTATAAACAAGACGTGCAGGAGACGATCGAAAGCTCCGAAGATTCCAAGGGCGGAAAAGACGACGATGATGATTCTCCTTCGGATGAAGACGACGAGCTCTACAACCGCGCGCTCGACGTCCTGAAATCGACCAAGCGGGCTTCAACTTCCATGATCCAACGCCGACTGCGTATCGGTTACAACCGGGCCGCTCGCATCATGGATAAACTCGAAGATAACGACATCGTTGGTCCGGAGAATGGATCGAGCCCGCGAGAGATCTTAGTCGATCTCGACCGCCTTTGATCGTCTCCCAACGCCGTTACGCCGTGAACGGCCTGACGCCCGATTCAAAACGACCGGATTCATCTCACGAATTTTTCGTGCATTTCGTGTATTTCGTAGTTTCTAACTCTTTTTGAATTCAGCACCATCGGAGACATGCAGAACATCGGCGAACGTTTGGAAGAGGCTCGGAAGCGCAAAGGAATCTCCATTCGCGAGGCCGCTGAAGCCACGAAGGTCCGTGGCGACTACCTCCACAAGTTTGAGAGTAGCCAGTTCGATATCAATCTGCCCGACATTTATGTGCGTGGATTTCTCCGCGCCTACGCAAACTACCTGAGCCTTTCAGGAGAAAAGATCGTCAACGACTACAATGCGCTTGGTCATGGCAAACCCGAAGCCAAAGGCCTCAACCGTGAAATCTACGGCCGGATGGATCTCTCCCCCGCCACATCCAAAGACTCTGCCCAAGAGCCTAAAGGATCCACCAGTGGAGACGACGACGAGAATCCCGCGACCTTCAAGCCCAACCCCGGTGCACTCCCTTACCTCGACCAGGCACTCATTATCAAAGGAGCCGCCGCCGTCGCTGCCGTTGTCGCTCTGATCCTAATCGTATGGCTGGGCGTTCGCACCTGGAGTGGCCCCACGTCATTCGAGGAGGAGCCTGAGGTCGAAATGATGACTGAAGATCTCGCTCAACCTCAGATCATCATTCACGCCCTCAATAGCGTGCGCATCAAAGTCGTCGACGAATCCTCCGGTGCAGAGCTCTTCCAAGGATCTATCACCCGGGGAGATAGTCGTGCCTTCCCCCTTACGACCTCCCTTTTACTGACCGCCGACCCCATCGAAAACGTTGAGATCGAAAAAGACGGAACCCGCTTCCCCACCAACTCAACCGGCCGCAAACGCGTCCGGATCGAGTAAGCGAGCCCGATCAAGAGGGTATCCGCGATGCAAAGGATCCCTACCGCGCTCCGTTTCGCAGTGAAGGGTAAATGAGCTTCCCCGTGGATATAAATCACTTAAGTGGCTCAAAAATTAACTATTTACAGAAGACTGTCTCTCCGCCGCTCATCTAAAATGGATGAACTCATTCTTGATTCTCACTTGAGATCTTGGGCTTGAATGTAGGAGGGGGTTCCCCGACTGCAGGCTGATGGTCATCCAAACCATCGCGGTAGAGAACAGCCTTCCCTCATTTTCGACCTTCCGTGGAAAGTGACGGTAATGAGCCGGCGTGCCCTCGTGGAGATCCTCCTTCACGGCGATCCAGAACATAAGGAAATCACCTGTGACGATCGTACCAGAAGCACCCAATCTCGCACGAATCGATCAGACGAGTAGCCCCTAAGCCGGCAAGGCTCACCGGGTTAAATCGGAGGTCGAGAATGGTTGAAAAAACTAAGCCGGTAGTTTCCACCTGCCTCCATTGACTGGAAAACTAGCGATCTTCGTTTTCGAGTTCACGAAGATCGCTCCGTGAACTCTTTCCTAACGCTGTGATCTCTATGACCAACTGCGGTCCCGAGGTGGATTGAGGAGCAACTATTTCAAACCGACCGGTTTCCCCAGAATCTCGCGCAAAATGATAGCCCGACGCACACTCTTCGGATTGCGCAAAGCCGCCAGCCAGTCTCTGTCACTCATATTCGACGAATTTGAAGTGTCAGCGGCCCGTCGCTGCTTTGCTTTCGCTGAGCTACGCACATGCGCGACCAATGCTTCCGCTTCCTTCCGCTTCTTTTCCAACTCGCGCAATTCCGCTTCCATTCGCGATTGCCGGTCCGACACCGGAGCAAACTCCGGCATGGGTGGCGGTTGCCGTTTCGGCGGTGCCTCTGGCATTCCCATTAAGTCCCTCAAGAAAGGCGGGATCTCAGGCTCAGCAGGTTTAACCGGCGACGGCTGGGGTGATGACCGGCGCTCTTGCTCCATCGGCACCGCCTCTCCCCGTCGCTCGGCAATTTTCCGCCTGATATCGTCTTGAATCATTTTGCGCCGACGAAGCTCGTCGTATTCTCCACGATCCCGCTCTAGCGTAGACTCAGGCGGTTCCTCCTCGGTGCCCCCCCGGCGTTGGTTGAGCCACCACGCAAATGCAGAGGCGATCACGATCACCACCTGCATGTTGTCGAAGATCCAGTTCATCAGAAATAATCAGTCAGCAATGCCGCCTAGGCTTTGTCGTCTTCTTCCGGTTTACCGATTGATTTCCGCATTCCAGAATCTGCCTGGATGTTTTCCATCTTGTAGTAATCCATCACGCCCAAGTGGCCCTTGCGGAAGGCTTCGGCCAGTGCCAATGGCACTTGAGCCTGCGCTTCGACCACCTTGGCCTGCATCTCTTGCACCCGCGCTTGCATTTCCTGCTCCAGGGCGACCGCCGCGGCGCGACGGATTTCCGCCTGCGCCTGCGCAATGCTTTTGTTAGCTTCGGCTTGGGCCGTTTGCAATTTTGCGCCGACGTTGTCGCCTACGTCTACATCCGCGATGTCGATCGATAAAATCTCGAACGCCGTGCCGACGTCCAAGCCGCGTTGCAGCACCATTTTCGAAATCGAGTCCGGCGACTCGAGCACGACCTTGTAGGTCGCCGCCGAACCGATGGTCGTCACGATACCTTCGCCTACTCGGGCCACAATCGTTTCCTCTTTGGCCCCACCAACGAACCGATCCAAATTAGTGCGCACCGTGACTCGGGCCCGGACTTTTACCTGAATACCGTCCTTGGCCACACCATCGATTGTTGTCCGACCTCCTTCGGGATTGGGACAATCAATCACCTTGGGATCGACCGAAGTGCGCACTGCTTCTTCCACGCTTTTCCCCGAGCCTTTGGTCGCCAAGTCAATCGCACAGGCTCGCTGCCAATCGAGCTCGATCCGCGCTTTCTGCGCCGCAATCAACGCTTGCACGCATGCGATCACGTTACCGCCTGCCAAAAACTGCGATTCGATCTCGTCAACTCCAAGTTCGATGCCGGCCTTCACCGCCCGAATACGAGCGTCAACAATGATGCCGTAGGGCACGCCTCGCAGGCGCATGGCAACCAAGTTAACCAAACCGACCCTCGCGCCCGACAACCACGCTTTGAGCCAGATATTGAAGAACGAGATGACAATTCCGAGGACAACAAAGCCCGCGATCGCGCCCGCGATGGTTAAAACAAGAGTAAGATTCATACGATATTAGTTTTCAGGAGTTACAATTAATCTAAAATTATCAGCGCCCACGACTTTCACCGGAACGTCTTTTTCTAACAAGCCAACCCGAGAATACGCCTCATAGCGTTTGCCGTCGATCAAGATATAACCGGAGGGCCCTAGCGTGGTGCTGGTCACGCCCGACTTCCCGGTCAGGTCATTCTCCCTCGCCGTGGAACTTGCCCCGGAGATCGCTGCATTTAAGAAAAATCGTTTCCCCGCCGCGGTCTTCGGCAAAATGTTGATTTCGAGATACAGCACGAGAACGACCAAGATCAAAGCAACGATGAGTGCGACCGCACCTCCCGCCAATCCGAAATCTAAAAACGCCAAAACCACGCCCCCTATGAGGGCAATTCCGGCAAAAACCCCAAGAATACCTCCGGGCAGCAGAATCTCCATGCCCAGAAAGACTGCGCCGATTACAAATAAAGCTGCGATCATCGTCATAGCACGTCCTCCTCACCTTCGGCCTCGACCACCAGTCCAAAGGCCCGCTGCTCAACTACCCGCACCCGACGCCCCGAATCGAGCGTGCCCACTTCAACTCTGGCATCATAATAACGGCTATCAATTTCGACTTGGCCGCTCGGATATAGATCCGTCACCGCCGCACCAACCCGGCCGACCAAACTTAGCCCCGCGGAGGGGCCAACCTGCTGACCGGGGTCTTCGACCACCCCGGCCGCCGCGACCAAAACCATCCGGTCCCAAAACCAGCCCCGTGGCAAGAACCGCAAGACGAACGCGCCTAACACCACTGCGGTGACGAGGCCTAGTCCCAGATTCATGATCGGCTGCAAAAAGATATCTCCCGAAAAACTAATGGGCTCATTGGGCCATAGATCCGCCATCGCCCACACCAACGAACCTAACATCAAAAGAATTCCCGAAAGCGCCGCCACCACTACTCCGGGGAACAGGATCACCTCAACCAGCACCAAGACAACTCCGAGCAGAAAAAACAGCATCGGTTCGTTACCCGACAGTCCCGCGGTATAGTTCCCTAAAAATACCAGTCCGAGACAGAGGCCGCCCCCCACCCCAAAGACTCCGAATCCCGGAGTCTTAAACTCGATAAACAGCCCCAAAAACCCCAACCCGAGCAGCAGGGGCGAAATCGAATTCAACATTGCCGCGAAATTTTCCGACCACGTCGGCACCAATGTCTCCACCACATAACCTCCCACGCCGAATCGATCATCCAATAAATCATCAATCGTATCAAAAATTCCGGCCGCCAAGAGAGGCTCCGCTGGGTCGCCATACATTTTTGCCGCTTCCGTCGCCGTCAGCGAAAGCAACTCGCCTTTCTCCTTCAACACCTCGTCGCCAATCTTTAACTCATAATCCGCATCAATCATCGCTGAAATCACTTGCCCCCGGTAGGTGTGACCTTCCGAAATCGCCCGAATCCGCGCCTTAAGATAACTCACGATCTTCTGCTTCATCGATTCATCGATCTCTCCTCCCGTCGACATCACCGGTGCGGCCGCCCCGATTATCCCTTGCGGCGCGAAATAAATATCATCGGTCATCGCGGAAATAAACGAACCCGCTGAGATCGCTTCATCATTCACAAACGTCGCCGTGTCTCCTTCAAATTTTCCTAGCGCCTCTAGAATCTCGAAAGTCGCTCCGAGGCTGCCCCCCGGAGTCTTCATATCCAACACCACCAAATCAGCTTTCTGCTCAATGGCCGCCTTCAAACCCCGCCGAATCACGTAGAGAATCGGCTCGGCGATCTGATCTCGCACCGGAATCACGACCACGCGGACCAGCGTAGCCTTATCCGTGATTTTCGAAATTATTTCGCTCGGATCAACCGCGTCCACTGCGACTGGATCGGCCGTGGGCTCTTCCATTTCCGCCCCGATCGGCTTAGGCGGTTCCACCTCCTCTTCCTCTTGCGCTCCCAACGTCAAACCGACCAGTCCGGAGATCAGAACAACAGCAAAAAAGAGACGGCGCCAGAAAACAGGTATCATAGGTATCTCCGCCAACCTGACCTACCTAAACGATCACCGCAAGCGCCACCGCATCTCTTAATCATACAATCGAAGCCCGTGTTTCTATAAAAAGCTTTTGCATCAACGGCTCTCATTTGCCAACACGACCCTTTCCTCCGCATGCAAACTATCTCCTACCTCGGCCAATCAATCCGGCGCTGGCAAATCGGCAGCTCCACGTTTCTCGCGTGGCCTGAGGCCGGCGCCCGCCTCATGCACTGGCACCACGCCCGGGGCGACGGCTCTATTCGCGACATCGTTTATTGGCCCGATCTGGCCGATCTCGACCCGCCCGTTGCCAGCATTCGTGGCGGCAACCCCATTCTCTTCCCCTTCTCCGGCCGCACGTTCGATCAAGGCGACATCCATTTCTGGCGCCACTCGGATGGCGTTCGCCGCCCCATGCCCATGCACGGGTTCGCCCGCCAAGGCACTTTCCGCATCGATCACCTTGATGACCACGGCTTCCGCGCGATCCTCCAACCCACTGCGGCGGACCACGAGGCCTACCCCTTCGACTATGAGTTCACGGTGGCCTACCGCTTCGAATCCCACCGCGTCACCTGTGAATTTGCCCTCCGTAATCTTGGCCACAAACCCATTCCGTGGTGCGCCGGGCATCACTTCTACTTCGCCTCGCCTTGGACCGAGGGCGCTTCCCGCGACGACTACGTGATCCAATTTCCCAAGGCGGAGTCACATCGGCAGACGGAATCGGGTAATCTCGTCCCCGGCCCCGATCTCGCCCGTCGCAGCGTTTTATCCTCCTCCTCCCTCGTCGATACGATCCTGACCAATCTAGGTAACGCCACCATCCCGTTTGGCCCGGCCAGTGGACAAGAGCATATTGCCGTCAAACACGGCACCGCCCCCCACCCCCACCCCGACGCCGCCATCGTGACTTGGACCAGCTCACCCGACGCACCCTATTACTGCGTCGAACCTTGGATGGGACCGCCCAACGCCCCTGAAAACAAACGCGGTCTGCGACTCGTCCCTCCCGCGGTGACCGACCACTTCACCGTCTCTGTTTCCATCGGTTAAATCCAAATTGGTGACTTCTTAATTTATTTCGTGTCTATTAGTGTCTTTTCGTGGTTAACAAAAATCTGTTCTGCCCGATCTCCCATCGATCCCACCCGTGTTTAACCAAACTTTCAGTCTAGCTTTACTCGACGGCCTCGGTGGTCCGGAGATGTTACTCGTCTTTATCATGTCGCTGATGCTGTTCGGCGGGAAAAAGCTTCCCGAACTCGCTCGTAGTGTCGGTAAAACCGTTCGCGAGTTCAAACGCGCTGCCTCTGGCGTCGAGGAAGAGATCCGTAAAGCCATGGATGCGGAGACTACGCCCCCTCCGCCCTCCCGCCCTAAACCCCCGTCTGCCCTTCCCTCTACCAGTGCCGGCGCTGCTGCTGCCACCGTCTATACCGCATCTCCTGAGAACGATGAGTATCATGATGACTACCATCACGACGACTCTCACCATGAGGAATACGACTACGATCACGACGAAGATCACAAGGGCCTCGAATCCACTGCCACGGCGGAGGACCCCAAGGTCGACGAAGCTTTCGAAGCCGGCGAATCCAATCCCGTCGAAGACTCTCCCCGTAAGGATCCCCCCATCAAAAACGCGTCCGCTCCGGACGCACCCGATGAAGATTCCTCGGAATCTCCGCCCCAAAAAGCCTAACGTCGGGGTTCCGCCCCAAAAAGCCTAACCCAGGTTTTCGCCGACGCCTGGTTGCCCCAAAGATGTCCGACTCGCCCGAAGAAGCCCCCGTCGAGTTCCCCATCACGGGAGAACTTGATCTTCACACTTTTCGCCCCTCCGATTTGGGCGAGCTGATCCCCGCCTATCTTGACGCCGCCCGGGCCCGGGGCTTCCGAGAAGTTCGCATCATTCACGGCAAGGGCACCGGCACCCTGCGCACCACCGTGCACGCCCTGCTCGACCGCCTCCCCGGCATCGCCGGCTACCGCCTCGGCGGCGAACGCACCGGCAGCTGGGGTGCAACCCTCGTGACCTTGCAATGAGGTAGGGCCGGGGGGCTGGGTCGTCCGCTCCCGCCCTCTCGGCTCCGGCCGCTCCTCCCCGTTGCGTGTCCGGCTCGCTTGCCCCTGCCGGCCCGTTCGCCACTGCATCTCCCCCCCGGCCGTTCGGCCGCCCGTCGACCCCCGCCCACCGTATCCATTTATAAGTTACTTCAGGAAATAAATCTTTTTTTTTGCAACTTTGGTCAGGCCTTGTGCGTCCTGCAGACATCAATCGAAAACTTTAAAACAAAATAAAAAATGAAAACTTCCATTATCCTTATCATCGCCGCCGCTATCACCCCTGCTGCCATCGCCTTCGGCCTGAGCGCCGCGGCCGCCCTCAGCATCGTCACCGCCATTGGACTCAGTTCCATCGCCCTCAGTGACTACAGCGAAAAATCCTCCTGCGTCACCGCCGGCAATCCCGCCGTGACCCGCGCCAACAAATCCGAACGACTCCCGCTCGCCGCGTGATGCGAGGGAAAAATTTCTCTTTTTCATCCCGGTTCATTTCAAATGCGAAACGCGCCGGGTTTTTTTGTGCCCAACTATTCGATACACCTAATGATTATCGGATTTTATCTGCAACTTTCGCCCCCACTTCCGGGTAATCTCTTACAACAATCCAAATCTCCAAAACTTACTTTCCATCATGAAAACAGCGCTCTTCCTCTTCGCCTCCACTCTCCTCGCTCCGGCCGCCTTTGTCGTCGGTATTGCGGCCGCTCCGATCGTCGGAGCCGCCACCCTGATCGGACTCGGTTCCATCGTGTTCCAAGATTACGGACGCACCCCGGCCTATGCTTTCGAACTGGCGACCACCAAAGTCGCTTCATCTTCCGAGCACCTCCCTTTTGCCGCCTAAGCAAACCCACCGCAACCGCCCGCGTGCTAACTGGCGCGGGCGTTTTATTTTTCGCCCCAATCGCCTTCCCCTTTAATCTAAGATTTCCGTAATCCCCCAAACCGCCGTTAAAACCTATCCTCCATTCTTATGAATTCCATGCACGAAATTGACTACCGTATCGAAGGTGACGACATGCAGTTCGTCGAAATTGAACTTGACCCCCGAGAGGCCGTGGTCGCTGAAGCGGGCGGTATGATGTATATGGAGGATGACATCGCGATGGAGACCATCTTCGGTGATGGGTCCGCCAAAACCACCGGCTTTGTCGGCGCACTCATGGGCGCCGGCAAACGTCTTCTCACCGGTGAATCACTCTTCATGACCGTGTTCATGAATCAAGGATTCGAAAAGCGCCGCGTCGCCTTCGGTGCCCCTTATCCCGGTAAAATTCTGCCCGTGCATTTGCCTGACGTCGGCGGTGAGCTCATTGCCCAAAAGAGCGCGTTTCTTTGCGCCGCCAAGGGCGTGAGTGTCGGCATCGCCTTTAACAAAAAAATTGGCGCGGGGTTTTTCGGTGGCGAGGGCTTCATCATGCAACGCCTCGAAGGTAACGGTTGGGCCTTCCTCCACGCGGGCGGTACGCTCTACGAACGCACCCTTAAACCCGGCGAATCCCTTCGCGTCGACACCGGCTGCATCGTCGCGTTTCAACCCACCGTCGAATATGATATTAAATTTGTCGGCGGCGTGAAATCCGCCCTGTTCGGCGGCGAAGGTCTTTTCTTTGCCACCCTGCGTGGACCCGGAAAAGTCTGGCTGCAATCCCTGCCCTTCTCTCGCCTCGCCGATCGCATCATCGCCTCTGCCCCCCGTGCCGGCGGTAAACAAACCGGCGAAGGCTCCGTTCTCGGCGGACTTGGTCGGCTCATCGACGGAAAATAGCTCACCTTTATTTCCCCCTGGTCGAGATCTTCGGACCTTGATTTTTTTTGCCACCGTGGGCGATTTTCCAGCGAAAATCATTCACCATCAGCCGTCATCGCCGAGCTGCCTGCAAATTTCTCACTTGGTAACTTAGAGCCTGTCCCAAAAACGCAACTAGCTTTAAATCGACGAATTAAGTAAATTAAGAAGGGGCTAAAAATGGCCATTTTAGCCAAATTCAGGGAAATTGGCCCTTTATAAATTCACTTGGCAAAATCCCCTTCCTTCCAAGAACCCAATTTTAGCAAATACGCAGCCGAATGTCGATCAATGCATTTTTTATGAATTTGGAGTGTATCTCTTTTTAAGCCAGCTTGTTAGAGGATGATTCTTCCAATTCTAAACCCGAACCACAGAATTAGACGAAGTGCTGATGCCCCAAAATCTTGCGCCAGAATGACGCTCGATCCAAAATCCGAGACTTTGGGACAGGCTCTAACTTGTTCATTGACAACTCCCCCCACCCCTAATCTCCGCGCCCAGGTCTATTCCGCCCCCCCCTATTTAAACCTCCGGCCGTCCTCTCGGCGTCGAACGGTCTGTGCGCTAAAACCCCATGGCTCCGCAGAGTCCTCTTCCTTGGGGCGATACTCTCCGCCTCCCCGCCCATCCGTCCATTCCTCCCTCCTTCGAATCGTGCCATCGCTCATCCATGAATTTTTCTAATCCAGCGTGATTCACTCGTCCTTAACCGGCCTCGTATCGCCCAAATTTTACGTTTCTCTAAAATGGATTGTTTCTATCGCTCATCGATTCACTATTCTCCGTAATCAGTACGGATTTGTTCTAGTTAAGTTAATTTTAATGAAATCATCAGGCGTCACGTTCGCAAAAATCTACTGTGAGCAAAAAGGCATAAATTCCTCCGAATTTAGTCGGAGGATCGTGTGTCAATGTATGCACTTCCCTACACGATGGATTTGCTCTCTTTTGATTTCAATTAACCAAGATATCTTTGAAACCGACATCGAGTTGGTCACTCACAGCGGTAACCTCGCTAGCGGTCGTGCGCTCGAAGCCGAAATCCGCCAATTCAATGCGGACTATCGTAACCGCAAGATTTGGCGCGGCTTGCTTCGCCAGCGCGTATCAACCCATCGGCTACGCGATCTCTTTCGGAAGACCCTCGACGGCCATACCCCCCTGACCGCCACGCCGTTTCCACCGAAATCATAAGGTTTCGGCGGCGATCAGTGAGGCCAAAAAGAACTGCCCGGCATCCTGACTCGACGCCTTGGACACCACGACACCGATCACGACGACGATTAAAAAAAGTAAACCGCGATCAGGACCCAATCTATCGTTTCTAATTGCATAAAGAATTCGGCCGCGCGCTTGCTCGCGCTGCTATCTCAGGGGTGAATTTTGGGCGGAGAGTTTGGTCCTTTAGCTTCCCTTGGGGAGGCAGTCGGGCCGAGCACGAGAAAGCGACCCGGCCCCACCGGTGCCAATCGACGAGCAAAGCCCTTCAGCCCCAGTGACCCTCCATCTGACTGAAGCGTTCGCCAGCCCCTAACCGGTCCAAATAGTCATCACTCGCCACTCATCCTGCCGTCGGGACCGCCGATCCTTTCTCTTGTTGGCAATCCATCCTGCTCCTCTCAACGTAATCCCACCATGAAAACTACCTTCATTTACGGCCTGAGTATGGCCATCGCCGGCACGCTTTTAACCTTCGTGTTGTATTTCTTGGGCTTCCACGATTCCCCCGAGAAAATCAGCTCTGCTCAAATCATCGCCCTCCTCAGTGGTCTTGTCATCACCGTGGGCGGTCTCACTCTTGCGGTTAAGGCTCGTCGCGCCGAAATTCCGGTCGAAGAAAATTTCGGTTACGGTAGTGCCCTCGGAGCCGGAGTGCTCACGTCTCTCTGGTCCTCCCTGTTTGGTTCCATTTCCAGCGTCGTTTATATGGGTATGATCAATCCCGGCATTCAGGACATGATCATCGAGGGTGAGATCACGAAACTCGAAGAGAAGGGCCTCTCGATCGAACAAATCGAGCAGGCCGAGGGCATGATCCGCATGATGACCGGCCCGGCCGCTTCAGGGATCATGGGCTTCATTGGTGGCTTTGTTATCGGCGTGATCATCTCGCTCATCATCGCCGCTATCCTCAAGCGCCCCGCGCAAGACCCCATTCCCGGAATGTAATCGACCAACGTATTCTTTGCCAAAAAAGCGCGAAGCCCGTCAGCTCCGCGTTTTTTGTGCCCGAAACGAAACCGGGCTTGGACCCGGGACGGTCCAACGCGATCGGATGATTCTCGACCTCGTCGGATCACTCGCACTGAGCCTCCCTTGGGGGCGAGGATCCGCACATCCCCTGTCTCAAAATCTTCATCGAGGCGGAACTTCAAGGTCTCAATGCCTTCCACTTTCTCGAGCCGGAGGCGAATCGCGCCGCCGAGGGTAGCCCGCTCCTTCTCCGAATTCACCGGACCATCAAAAATATCCTCTCCCGCCGGAGACTTCACGAGGCGTATCTTCTCACCGCCTTGGGTTTTCAGTTCCATCGCAGAAGACGATATTGCCGTGATTGATTCGCATCATGCCCCCAACCGGACCCGCACCGTCGAAACTCCCGGTAAACCTTTTGGCCGATTTGTCACCCAACTTGGCTAGGAGCTGTTTACTAATTCCGAGCCGAAATGAAAGCGGAGACGATATGAATCATGGCTAGAAAGGTGAAAGCGTGTTTCTCGTATCGGGTCGCGATACGGCGAAACTGCTTGAGTTTGTTGAAGAACCTTTCGACGCGATTCCGCTGTTTGTATTTAATTACATCATACGCAATGGGCTCAGTGCGGTTGGAGCGTGCAGGGATTACTGGCTCGATACCATCGAGGGATAGACGGGCGCGGA
>Ga0209491_10002849_pt1 | contig 29817 bp, 23 predicted proteins | sample BON02_FD_187213 | JGI IMG/M metagenome (GOLD analysis project Ga0209491, IMG submission 187213) | Freshwater microbial communities from Lake Bonney liftoff mats and glacier meltwater in Antarctica - BON-02 (SPAdes) (version 2) | ecosystem: Environmental > Aquatic > Freshwater > Ice > Glacier...
AATCGAACAATCAAGGGGTCAGAATCAATCGAACAATCAAGGGGTCAGAATCAATCGAACAATCAAGGGGTCAGAATCAATCGAACAATCAAGGGGTCAGAGTCGTTGATTTTGTAAATCAAATCAACGAACAATCAAGGGGTCAGAGTCGTTGATTTTGTAAATCAAATCAACGACTCTGACCCCTTGATTCATCAACCGCCTCTAGCTGCGGCACCACGTCCAGCGCGCTTACGCTCGCTCTCGGTGAGTAGCTTCTTACGCAGACGCAGGTAATTAGGCGTAATCTCTACCAGTTCATCCTCTTCGATAAACTCCATCGCCTGCTCTAGCGTGTGCTTCACGGCGGGGGTCAGTACGATGTTCTCGTCTGTGCCAGATGCGCGCACGTTGGTGAGCTGCTTGCCCTTGATGGGGTTCACTACCAGGTCGTTCTCGCGGCTATGTAGGCCGATGACCATGCCTTCGTATACCTCAACGTTCGGCTCGATGAACAATCGGCCACGTTCTTGCAGCATCCACAGTGAGTAAGCAAGTGCCTTGCCCTTCACCATAGAGACGAGAACGCCGTTCTTACGCGCGCCGATGTTGCCCATCTTTACGGGGCCATAATGATCGAACACGTGGTTCATCATGCCGCTGCCGGAAGTCATGCTCAGGAACATAGAGCGGAAACCGATTAGGCCTCGGGTAGGGACGACGAACTTCAGACGCACGCGGCCTTTACCATCCATCGTCATGTCTTGTAGATCTGCTTTGCGTTGACCCAGCTCTTCCATTACGGAGCCCTGGTGCTGCTCGTCGCAGTCGATTACCAATGCTTCGTGCGGCTCCTGCATCACCCCGTCGATCTCTTGCACGATTACTTCTGGGCGTGAGATCGCGAGTTCAAAGCCTTCGCGGCGCATGTTCTCGATCAGTACCGACAGATGCAATTCGCCACGGCCTGACACACGGTATTTATCTGGAGTCTCGCCTGGCTCTACACGCAGTGCAACGTTATAAATAAGTTCGCGGTCGAGGCGATCCTTGAGATTACGGGTGGTCACAAACTTGCCGTCTTGACCCGCAAATGGCGAGTCGTTTACCTGAAATGTCATAGAGATCGTAGGTTCATCGACAATCAGTGGCTTCATTGCTACAACATTCTCGGGATCACACAGCGTGTCGGAGATGTTCAGCTTGTCGATACCGGTAATACAGATAATCTCGCCAGCGCGTGCCTCTAGTACATCCACGCGCTCCAAGCCCAAGTGGCTCTTTACCTGCAAAATTTTGCCTTTGCGCTGTTTGCCATAGCGATCGACGATCACGACCTGCTGGTTCACCTTGGCGATACCGCCAGTGACGCGGCCGATACCGATTACGCCAACATAGCTGCTGTAGTCCAGGGCGCTGATCTGCATTTGGAAAGGAGCATCCACTGCCACGGGGGGTGGGGGCACACGGTCGATAACGGTCTGGAACAGCGGCGTCATGTCGTCGGCCATCTGATCAAGCTCTAGGCCTGCGAAGCCGTTCAAGGCGGAGGCATAGATAACAGGGAAGTCAAGTTGCTCATCTGTCGCACCTAGCCGGTCGAACAGGTCGAACACTTCGTTCAACACCCAATCAGGGCGCGCACCATCGCGATCAACTTTATTGATGACGACAATCGGCTTCAGGCCTTGGTCGAAGGCTTTCTGCGTCACAAAGCGGGTCTGTGGCATTGGGCCATCGACGGCGTCGACTAGGAGAAGTACAGAGTCGACCATCGACATTACGCGTTCAACTTCGCCGCCGAAATCGGCGTGCCCCGGAGTATCCACGATGTTGATGTGGTAACCCTCCCACATGATCGCCGTGTTCTTCGCAAGAATCGTAATACCGCGCTCGCGCTCCTGATCATTGGAGTCCATTACTCGCTCAACCGCTTTGCCGCGATCTTCCAAGGTGCCAGATTGTTGCAGCAATTTGTCGACGAGCGTGGTTTTACCGTGGTCAACGTGGGCGATAATGGCGATGTTACGAATTTTCTCGATCACGAGCGGATACCTGTATGGTGTGCAGTGGATGTACGTTAATGTGCAGTGGATGTACGTTAAGAGGTGCCTTAAGGAAAACATGTGTCTGTGCACGACCAGACAAAGATCTAGCAAAGATGCGCACGGCAAAAAGGGGCTGGAGTATACACTACTCCCCCACGCGGTGACTACTTATAGGCACTTTTGCATGTGGTTTGCTTAAAATATGCGGAAATTAGGCCTTTGCTGTTTTGATTCGCTACCTGCGCCAGAATGCTGGGCTAAATAAGATGATAATGGTCAAGAACTCGAGCCGCCCCATAATCATGCCCAAACATAGCAGCCATTTTGCCACTACCGGCAAGGTGGAGAAGTTACCCGCCGGGCCGACGACACTGCCAAGACCAGGGCCTACGTTCATCAGCGCGGTCGCGGAACTGGTGAGGGACGTCACGAGATCGAGGCCGGTCAAGGCCAGCAACAGGGTCAAAACGGCAAGACTAATCACCATCACGAACAGGAATGCCACTAGGGACGTGAGGATGTCGTCGGAGACGCGCACGCCGTTATAGGTTCTTGCAAGCGTGGATCGGGGGTGAATAGCCCGCGCGATCTGCTCCCTAATAATTGTAAAGCACAGTTGCACACGGAATATCTTCACACCACCACTGGTCGAACCTGAACACCCTCCTATGAACGTGGCGAAGAAGAATAGCGCTACGGCGAAACCACCCCAGAGCGAATAGTCATCCGAGGCAAAACCTGTGGTCGTAATTACAGAGACCAGATTGAAAGCGACGCGGGTGACTAGCAGCCAAAAGTCTTCGCCGAGACGAAGATAGAGCTCCAGTGTTAGCACGACGGTCAAGATCACCATGATGAGAAGCATGCCCCCCAACTGTTTGTCTTGGAACACTGCAAGATCGCGGTGCTTGATAAGCCGGATGTACAAATAGAAGGGTGAGGCGCCGAGGATCATGAAGACAATGCAGATCCAATGGAGAACAGGCGAGTTGAACTGCGCGAACGAAGCATCGGAAGTCGAATAGCCACCGGTAGAGATCGTCGTTAGTGCATGGTTGATGGCGTTGAACCAGTCCATGCCGAACGCGAAAAACAGAAACGTACAGGCAGCCGTGAGGCCGAGATAGATAAACATCATCTGCTTGATGAGATCCTGAGTCCTCGGCAGCGACTTCTCCGACCAATCCGAAGACTCTGTGCGAAACAACTTCATGCCGCCTACGCTGAGGAATGGCAATATCGCAATGGCCATGCCGATAATCCCCAAACCACCAAACCATTGCAGGAGGGAGCGCCATAGCAGTAAGTCTTTCGGCATCTGGTCCAGATGGGTTAGCACCGTTGAACCAGTGGTAGTCATGCCTGAGACGGCTTCGAAAACGGCATCAGTAAATGGAATCGCTTGAGTAGAGAAGATAAAAGGAAGGCTTCCGAAGATTGGCAGAGCGATCCAGGCGATTGCCGTTATCAAGAACATTTGCCGCGGCACCATATTGGGTGTGCGGTGCAAATGCCCAATGCTCATCGCCGCGAGACCTGCCACGCTAGAGATCGCGGCGCTGAGGAAAAAGGCGCGCTGATCGCCGGTGGCCAGCACAATACTTAGGACGCCCGGGATAAGTTGAAACAAGGCGGCAATATTCAGAATTGCACCTAATACAAGCAAACTCGGGCTGAGAATTTTCATGCCGCAACAATAGCGCAAACAAGCCTTAAATCACCATACAAAAATCGCGTCAAACAGCCTTTCAGGCTCTCAAAATTGCACTTTTTACCAATCAATACTTCGCCTCGACTCGTAAAGCGTGCAACTAGCAGTATTTTCCACTTTCCATGAACTCTATTTGAGTTTTTCTACGTATAGGCCTATAGAATCTGCGCTTTTTGTTGCTCGGCATCTTTTATCGTCCATATGAGGTCTGCCCCTTTGAAGAAAGTAATCCTACCCGTTGCTATTTTAGCAGTCGCGATGTTGATGTTTGTGGTCATCATCCGCAATCCAGAACGTCTCGAGCCGAGCGCCCCGGAACAGTCTCTTGCAACAGTTCGCGTGGCACCAGTGCAGCCGGAGGCCGTGACTCTCCAAGTGCAGTCACAGGGCAAAGTACAGGCTGCCAGACGCGTCAACCTCTCCTCCGCCACTTCGGGTCAAGTGTCTTGGGTTTCGCCCTCCTTTGTATCCGGTGGTTTTTTCAAAACCGATGAGGTGATACTGCGTTTAGATAGCAGCGACTTCGAAAATGCCTTGGAGCGCAGCCGCAGCACCCTAGCGCAGGCCGAGACGGAAGCGAGCCATGCCAATGTCGAGTTGGAGCGATATCGCGAACTCGCGCAACGCCGCCTCGTCAGCGAGTCTCAATTGCAGGAACTGCAGCGCCAAGCCGACATCAACGCTGGACGCCTACGCGATGCCAAAGCCGTCATGTCACAGACTGAATTGGACCTGCGTCGCAGCGAAGTGCGCGCGCCATTCGCGACCATCGTGGAGAACACCGCGATCGAGCTCGGCCAGAATGTTAACCGTGGCCAGTCACTCGCGAACTTGCTTAGCGCAGACGATGTCGAAGTGAGACTTCCCCTTGCGTTATCGCAACTTGGCTACTTGGACATCCCCTTGGGCTATCGCGGCGAACTGCCAGACGAGTTGGCACCAGAGGTCACGCTTAGCGGCATGTTCGGCGGGCAGCTCCATCATTGGCGCGGCAAATTAGTGCGCACCGAGGCCGGCATCGATGTCTCAAATAATGCCGTACAAGCGATCGTACGTGTAGAGCAATCCGCTACGCAGAACCCAATACCAGGCGAGAGCTCTGCGTCCATTCCACTACCCGTTGGCCTATTCGTAGAGGCGAGTATTCGTGGCAAGACAGTGGACGGCCTTTACGCCCTGCCGCGTGAAGTTATTCGCAGTGGCAACCGCGTGCTCATCGTCGATGCGGAGAATCGACTCCGCTTCAGAGAAGTCGAGATAATGCGCTTAGAGAATGACCGTGTGTTGATAGCGGGAGGGTTAAACCCTGGTGAGCGCATCTGCATGTCACCTATACAAGCCGTTGTAGATGGCATGTTGGTACAGGTTGCAGACCTATGAAAACCGTCATCAATTGGTTTATCGACAACACCGTTGCCTCCAACCTGCTCATGATGGTGTTCATCGTGGGGGGCATTGTGTCCTTCATGAACACTCGCCAAGAAGAGTTCCCAAGTATCGAGATTGGCACTATTCAGGTAAACGTGCCCTATCCAGGTGCCGCACCTGCAGAAGTTGAGCAAGGTATCTGTCTAGCCCTAGAGGAAGCGCTCGAGACTGTCGAGAACGTGGAACGCATGACCTCCACCGCACGCGAAGGTGCCTGCTCTGCAACCGTGCAGGTAGCCTCTGGGGCTGAGCTAAATCGTGTCCTTAACGAGGTGAAGAGCGCAGTCGATGGCATCGTGACCTTCCCCGCCGATATCGAGCAACCCATCATCGCGTCCTTCTCGCCTGCCAGCACCGTCATATCTCTAGCACTAGCCGCCGATACCGATGACGCAAGTCTCAAAGAATTGGCAGAGACTATTCGCCTCGAACTTATCGATCTCGATGGCATCTCACGCGTTGAGGTCAGTTATATCCGCCCATTCGAGATCTCCATAGAGATCTCCGAGTTCACGCTGCGCCAATACAACCTCACACTCAATCAAGTCGCTAACGCGATCAATCGCTCCGCCATGGATATGCCCGCTGGCACCCTGCGCACAGAGGGTGGCGAGATCCTATTGCGTAGCAAGGGTCGAGTCTTCGAGGGCGCTGAATATGAGAACATCATCGTGCGCTCCATGCCCGATGGTTCGCAAATCCGCCTTGGCGATATCGCCACGGTTAAGGATGGCTTCGAAGAGGGCTATTTAACGGCTCGAGTAAACGGCAAGAACGCAGCCATTGTCGATGTCTACCGTGTTGGCAACGAAGACACCGTCGCATCGTCAAAGAAAGTGAAGGCCTATTTTGAAGCCAAGCGCTCGCGCATTCCAGCCAGCGTCGACTTTATGATATTGACCGATGATGCCGAAGGATTGAAGGAGCGAATCGCGACAGTCGCGAGTAATGCTTATTCGGGCTTCTTTCTCGTCCTCATCGTCTTGACGTTGTTCCTACGCTTCAAGCTCGCTATCTGGGTCGCCGCTGGCATCCCAATCGCCATCTTAGGCGCCTTGAGTCTTTTCCCATCACTTGGCCTCACCATTAGCTCGCTCACCATCATGGCCTTCATACTAGTCCTAGGGATTATCGTCGATGACGCAATCGTCGTAGGTGAGCGAATATTCGTATTTGAGCAAAGCGGCATGTCACCACGAGAGGCCGCCTCCCGCGGAACCCTAGACGTATTGATACCGGTGGTTTTCGGCGTCATGACGACGATCGCTGCCTTCCTGCCATTGCTAATTCTCGACGGTCCAATGGGGGCCTTCTTCAGTGTAATCGGCGGCGTCGTGGTGCTTTGCCTTTTAGCGAGCCTCGTCGAATCGCAACTCATTCTTCCCGGCCATCTCGCGCACCGTCGCACGACTGGCTATTGGGGGGAAGGCAGCGCGTTCGTGAATCGCTGGTTGCGCCTGCAGAAAAGCGTCGCCTCCGGGCTCGAGTACTTCGCCACTCATATCTATCAACCAGCGCTGCGCAAGTGCTTGAAGTATCGCTATGCCACTTGGTCGGTCGCAACCGGTATCATCCTCATAACTCTTGCGCTATTACTCAGCGGGCGCGTCATATTCCAATTCTTTCCCGCCGTAGAAGGCGACCGCATCTATGCCAGCGTACAGATGCCTGAAGGAGTTTCCGTGGATGTGACCGAACGCGCACTTGCCCGCATCGAAGCCGCCGCTAAAGAACTGCAGCTCGAACTTGATCAAGAGTTGAGCGTCATGATTGATGCCGGTAACGCACCGGCAATTCCCGGCGGTGTCGTTGATAAGACTCTGACCACTCTAGGTGCACGCGTGAACCGTGGCGGACCGCCCACCGGTCGCGGCAGCGTTGGGGGTAGTCACATCGCAGAGGTCGTGATGATTCTGCACTCCTACTCTGAACGGGGCGAGATGCTCGCGAACGATATCCGCGATCGCTGGCGCGAAAAAGTCGGGATCATTCCAGATGCCTTGGAATTGAATTTCATCTCCGACTCTTTCTCGGCGGGGCAAGCACTAAGCTTCCGCTTAGAAGGACGCAATGAGGAAAGCCTGCAGATCGCTACAACGGAGCTGCGTGAGGCATTGGGGCGCTATCCAGGCGTTTTCGATATCAGCGACTCCTTCCGCGCTGGCAAACAAGAAGTGCAGATCGAGATCCTACGTGATGGTGAATTACTGGGCTTCACACTCGACGATATTTCTCGCCAAGTTCGACAGGCATTCTATGGCGCAGAGGCACAGAGAATTCAGCGTGGCGGTGACCAGCTAAAAGTAATGGTGCGCTACCCGGAAGAGGAGCGGCAGTCACTCGGCAACTTAGAAGACATGCTGCTGCGTACACCCGATGGCGGCGAAGTGCCGCTATCCAGCGTGGCTAAATTATCGTTAGGTAATGGCTACTCTAGCATCAACCGCGAAGACGGCCGCCGCGTGATAACGGTCAACGCCGACATCGATCGGCAGGTTAGCGCGCCGGAACAAGTCACGCGTGAGATCTATGCAGAGTTCGCGCCGAAGTGGCTGGAAGAGTACCAGATCTCGTTAGCCCTTGGCGGCGAAGGAGAGCAGCGCACGGAATCGCTCAATGGCTTGCTCGCAAGCTATCCATTGGCCTTGCTAATTATCTATGCCTTGCTAGCAATCCCTTTAAAATCCTATAGCCAGCCGTTGATTATCATGAGCGTCATTCCATTTGGGGCAATTGGCGCCATCATGGGTCACTTTATAATGGGACAGGAATTAGTGTTCTTCTCGCTGATCGGGATCGTGGCGCTTGGCGGGGTAGTTGTGAATTCAAGCCTCGTGTTGGTCGACTACATCAACAAGGAAGTGCATCTCGGACACTCGTTGCCCGACGCAGTGGCAAGTGCAGGAGTCGCCCGCTTCCGCCCGATCTTCCTGACCTCTATGACTACGTTCATTGGCCTTGTGCCGCTAATGGCTACGCCAACACCGGCAACGTTTTTCATCGTGCCCATGGCCATCTCGCTGGCCTTTGGTGTGTTATTTGCCACGGTGATTACGCTGTTCTTAGTGCCTAGCTTGTATTTGATTCTCTATGACATAACAACGCATCGCGCGCATGTCGAGGACCATAGCAATGAGGTTTATGTAGACCCGGTCGCGACACTTTAGAGGCCGGTTAATTGCCAAACCTGAACACCCTGACGTGAGCATGCCCCTCCTCTTGCAGATGAGAGGCATGCAGACGGCTCATCACACCGCGTTCACAATACAAGGCATAGACTTTAGCATCTGATAGTGCGGCGAAACTGGAACGTAACTCGTAGAAAGGAATCTTGAGAATCTCCTGTTTAAGCAGTTCGCCGGCTAAAGGATTCTTCTCCTCCTCTTCTGGATGTCTGATATCGACAATCGTGACATCGTCGCCAGGTTCGCAATATAGCAATGGCGGTTTGTTACGCCGGTCGATGCCTTCGATCACGCGATCGATCATCTGAAATTCCGCGTTCTTGACGGCCTTGCTCAGCAGCGCATCATCGCACAATGCCTCTTGCGTCTCGATTCTACTCAGACGCGCTCGCGTGGTGGGTTTCACTGAGATGACGCTGCAGTACTCAGGAACATTTTTTACAAAATCTTCTGTCCCAATTGCGCGCGCAACATCGATTATTTCGCGCTTATCCATGGTAGCCAGCGGCCGCAAGACGAGTTTCTCTGTGGCGCGATCAATGACCGCCAAGTTCGCCAAAGTCTGGCTCGCCACCTGCGCAACACTTTCACCCGTCACGAGGGTGTCGATTTTTAGAATAGTCGCGATCTCGGAAGCAGCGCGATACATCAAGCGTTTGAAAACGACCCCCATCTGCGAGTTGTCGACTTTGGCGACAATGTCGTCGACGACCTCTTCGAAGGGAATGGTGATGAATTTCACGCGATGGCTCGCACCGAACTTGAACCACAAATACAGCGCTACCTCCTTCACGGCTAGCTCATGCTCTGCACCCCCAAGGCGGAACAAACAAAAATGGGTCAACATACCCCTTTTGATGCAGAGATAGCTGGACACCGTCGAGTCGAAACCGCCTGAGATGAGTGACAACACAGCATCCTGAGTGCCTAATGGGTAGCCTCCTATGCCTTTGTGAACGCGCTCGACGATCGAGACTTCGTCGTGGTGAATATCAACTCTAACGAGCACTTGCGGATTATCCAGGTCCACTCGCGTATCAACCACGTCTAGCATGAGCGCAGAGCCAGCGCTGCGCTCTACATCCATTGAGGAAAAGGGGTGATCCCCTACTCGCTTACAGCGCACCGCGAAGCTCTTGCCTCTTAGAAGCGGAGCATTGTGGGCCACGCAAAGTGCTACTACCCCCTCCAAGTCTACAAGCGGATACTTCTGCACCTCTAGTACTTGATCGATCCCCGGCGCGTTAGTCAGCAGATTCAAAATGCGCGTCTTCATCTCCTCCGAGCACTCGTCAACACATATGTTGAAGCTATCCCACCCCCCGGTGATTGCCGTAGGACCGCTGAACTGCTTCAATTGTGTGCGTAGGCTACGACGTAGCACCGCGATATAGCGCTGCCTTACTTCACGGCTCTTGATGATAATTTCGGGAAAGAAGCGGACTACAAAAATCATAACGTTGGCCTAAGCGGTTATTGAGTACAAAGCGAAGAGTGAGCGCACATTAATGGTGCGTTTCAGCAGAGCTAGCACCGCAATGGTGCGACACTGTAAGAGATCGCAATAGCAAGGAATTGACAGGGCGCATGCCTAAAGGGCTAGAGCAACTCTTTCGGCTGGCATATTTATTGCTGTTACCCCTGCACACAAGGCCTGCTTGCGCGCTATTATAGCGCTCAGAGAGCTACTTGTTGAGCAGTAGCTGTTATATGCTTGGCAGTTCCTTTATTACGCAAGCAAGGTTTTACAAAGGAATGTCGAATTTCTCGATGATTCCAGCCACTAACCCGTGACCTAAGCCGTCACATTCTCGATCGCACGGAGGATCAAGAATGTCCGAAAAGACTCTTAAACTTATAAAAGACAACGATGTAAAGTGGGTTGACCTCCGTTTTACAGATACAAAAGGCAAAGAACAGCACGTCACGTTCCCGGCAAATGTCGTGGACGATACTTTCATGGAAGGGGTCATGTTCGACGGCTCCTCCGTGGCTGGCTGGAAAGGCATCAACGAATCAGACATGATTTTACGTCCAGATGACTCCACTGCGGTCCTCGACCCGTTTGTTGATGAGCCTCAGGTAAACCTGACGTGCGACATCATCGAACCTAAAACGATGCAAGGCTATAACCGTGACCCGCGCTCTGTTGCACGCCGCGCAGAGGCTTACTTGAAGTCTACAGGTATCGGCGATGAGGCCTTCTTTGGCCCAGAGCCAGAATTCTTCGTTTTCGACCAAGTGAAGTGGAAGACGGAAATGAACCGCTCTTTCTTCGAGATCGACTCCGACGAAGCAGCCTGGTCATCCGACAAGGCGATAGAAGGCGGCAACAAGGGCCATCGTCCAAAGGTCAAAGGCGGTTACTTCCCAGTAGCACCTGTAGATTCCTTGCACGATCTGCGTTGCGCAATGTGCGACACAATGACCGAGATGGGTCTGGTTATCGAGCTACACCACCACGAAGTGGGCAACGCTGGCCAGCTCGAGATTGGTGCGAAATACAACTCACTAGTGAAGAAAGCGGACGAAGTCCAAATCCTGAAGTATTGCGTCCTGAACACAGCCGATGCCTACGGCAAGACAGCGACCTTCATGCCTAAGCCTCTCGTTGGCGACAACGGCAGCGGCATGCACGTGCATATGTCCATCTCTAAGGAAGGTAAGAACGTATTCGCTGGCGACGAGTACGCAGGCCTGTCTGAAGAGGCGCTGTACTATATCGGCGGCATCATCAAGCACGCTAAAGCGCTGAACGCGTTCGGTAACGCTTCGACTAACTCTTATAAACGTCTGGTTAAAGGCTTCGAGGCACCAACGCTGTTGGCGTACTCCTCGCGTAACCGTTCTGCGGCGATCCGTATTCCTTACGTGCTTGGCGGCAACCCACGTGCCATTCGTATCGAAGTACGTTTCGGTGACCCAACGGCGAACCCTTACCTGTTCTTCGCTGCCATGCTGATGGCAGGCCTAGACGGCATCAAGAACAAGATCCACCCTGGCGACCCCGCCACGAAAGATCTTTATGACCTTGAGCCAGAAGAAGAAGCCCTTATCCCGCGTGTGTGCTACTCCTTGGACGAAGCACTCGAATCGCTAGACAAGGATCGCGACTTCCTCAAGGAAGGCGGCGTATTCTGTGACGATTTGATCGATGCCTACATCGAGCTGAAAGAAGCAGACTGCACACGCTTGAATAGCTCTACTCACCCTGTTGAGTTCGATATGTACTACAGCGTGTAAGGCTACAAGTTTGAGCGTTAATGAAAACCCGGCCTCGCGCCGGGTTTTTTTTGGGCAGAGCGGATTTGTGTCAATCGGGCCCATTCGCCTGCAAGCACTTTGCATTCCAAATCAAGTTTCTGGTCGCCTGCAGGCAGGCTCCTACCCTAAAACCGTGCTCTGAACCCTTGTGTCATTGCTACCCAGAATAGGTGCCTTGTTTTTGGGTAGGAGCGCCTGCCCTATTTATGGGGGGCTTGCCCGCGAAGAGTTCGATGCGGAACTGCCCTGTTCGCGGGCAAGCCCGCTCCCACAGCACACTTGTGCAGCACAATTTATCAACAAAATCCCACGATACAATTGTTCAACGCACCATAATAGTGCATTGTTACACAGAACCCTTGTGTTTACTGCCCCGCGTCACCTTTGAGCAGCGATTTGACATTTGGTTTACTTATTGCATGTCTACCCTTAATAGCGCAGAAACCTTCCTGTTTCCGCACCTGAATAGAGCAACACTGTGAGCATAAGCAATTTGCATAAACGACTCCTGGATAATCTCAGCACTGGCGTCATTGTGTTTGATCAAGAATTAAGACTGACCTATATCAACCTAGCGGCTGAGAGCCTGATGGCAATAAGCGGTCGACAAATACAGAAGTTTTGGATAGGGGACATTTTTTTCGACGCCGAGCAAGATGTAGCAGAGATCCGCAGTGCACAGAATAGTCATCATAGCTTCACTAAACGCAGGGCCGAGTTGCATCTTTCTCAGGGGCGCACGATTGTTGTGGACTATACGATTACTCCGCTAACCGACCTGGAAGACGTGCATATCCTTATGGAGCTACAGGCCCTTAATTATGCAGAGCGCATTAGCAAAGAAGAGGCGTTGATTTCGACACACGAAACAACTCGCGAATTGGTCCGAGGCTTAGCGCACGAGATCAAGAATCCACTTGGAGGAATTCGCGGCGCCGCGCAACTCTTGGCACGAGAATTACCCGATAGTGAACTTACGGATTACACCAATGTCATCATCGAAGAGGCAGACCGGCTACACAAACTAGTGGATCGACTAGTGGGCTCGAAGAAGCTCCCCGAACTTAAGTCGATCAATATACACGAGGTAGTCGAACGGGTTCGCAACCTCATCGAAGCGGAAGTCCTCGACAAGGACATTACGATAGAACGCAATTATGACCCAAGTATTCCGAACGTGTTTGCCGATTCCGAGCAACTGATTCAAGCACTGCTAAATATCGTCCGAAACGCGATGCAAGCATTAGAGAGCCCCAATGTGCGCCACTGCGCCGGCAATATACAACTGACTACACGAGTGCTTCGCAATGTCACAATAGGGCCGATATTCCATCGCTTGGCAGCACGCGTAGAGATTGTCGACGATGGGCCAGGAATACCAGAGGAATTCATCGGAAGCATTTTTTACCCGATGATTAGTGGACGCGCCGAGGGCACAGGACTAGGACTCTCAATCGCACATTCCATTATCAACCAGCATAAAGGCATGATCGAGTGCAGTAGCAAGCCGGGACATACACGCTTCGCCATCTACATCCCGATTGACGATACAGAACGTAGTAAATAGTTTGCGTTGACAGCGGATATTCGAGGCTAACGCCCATTGCTCGAATATATTTTTAACACATAGGATCAAAGGCTATGAGTAAACACAATTCAGTCTGGGTACTCGACGATGACAAATCGATCCGTTGGGTTTTAGAAAAGTCTCTTACACGTTCGGGGCTATCGACGCAATGCTTCGAAAACGGCGAGGACCTACTACACCGCTTAGAGAAAGAGCGACCAGACGCAATTATCAGTGATATTCGTATGCCGGGTATCAACGGTTTGGACTTGTTATCGACCGTGCACGATCAATACCCACTGTTGCCAGTGATCATCATGACCGCGCACTCCGACCTTGACAGCGCGGTCTCCTCCTATAGTCGTGGCGCGTTCGAGTACCTGCCTAAACCTTTCGACATCGATGAGGCCGTTGCGATGACTGTAAGGGCGTTAGAACACGCCCGTGAGAAAAACGTCGAGATACCGACTCCAAGCCTCGAGAGCCCAAAAGACATCATCGGTGAAGCGCCCGCGATGCAGGAGGTGTTCCGTGCGATTGGTAGGCTTGCACATTCCAACATTACCGTTCTTATCAATGGCGAGTCGGGCACTGGCAAAGAGCTTGTCGCCCATGCATTGCACAGACACAGCCCGCGCAAGAAGAATCAGTTTATCGCCCTGAACGTCGCCGCCATTCCCAAAGACTTGATCGAATCTGAACTTTTCGGACATGAAAAAGGCGCGTTCACAGGCGCCACATCACAACGCACCGGGCGCTTCGAGCAAGCCAACAACGGCACCCTATTCCTCGATGAAATTGGGGACATGCCAGCCGACACACAGACTCGCTTACTGCGCGTGCTTAGCGACGGGGAATTCTATCGCGTGGGTGGCCACACGCCCATTAAGGTCGATGTACGCATAATCGCGGCGACTCACCAGAACTTGGAGCTACTCGTAAGCAAGCATCTGTTTAGGGAAGACCTATTCCACCGCCTCAACGTCATCCGCATTCATATTCCAAGACTGCGTGATCGCCGTGAGGACATCCCACGCTTGGCGCAGCATTTCCTCGCCAAGGCCGGCGAAGAGTTAGAGACAGAGCCAAAGGTGTTCCGCCCAGAGACAGAAAAATACCTAACAGGTCTTAGCTGGCCTGGCAATGTGCGTCAACTAGAGAATTTCTGCCGTTGGATTACCGTCATGGCGTCTAGCCGTGAGGTGCATATCGACGATCTCCCGCCTGAACTGTTGGAAGCACAAGCCCAAGTTAGTAGCGCAGGCAGCTGGTCTCAGTTGCTCTACAACTGGGCCGATCAGGAACTAAATCTAGGGCATCGCGAAATCCTGAATCAGGCGACACCTGTATTCGAGCGCACCATGATAGAGGTGGCACTTAAGCACACCGCGGGCCGCCGTCGCGATGCGGCAATGCTGTTGGGCTGGGGGAGAAATACGCTAACACGTAAAATTAAGGAGCTAGAGATCGAGAGTGAAGACGAGGCTTGATGTCAAAAATTCCCTGAGATTTGGCGCAAAGCCCGAAAGAGAATTATGCCGCCAACAGATGGGCACCTAAGAAGGGATGACACCACACCAAATCGGAGGTGTAGACATGATGGATTGACCTACCCAACCTCGACGCACGTGGGTTATGTTCGAAGGGGTTGGAAAACACCTTTAATCACAGAGCCACATCGAGGGGGTAGGTCATGAACGAGTTTAACAACATTTATGTAGGTTTGGACTCTCATAAGGCAACAATTGCTGTGGGTATTGCTCGGGACGGGCGTGAAGATCCCTTGTACTACGGGGAGATTGCCTACACAGAAACGGCGGTAGCCAAGCTGGTCAAACGGTTAAGTAAGAACGGGGATACACAGAAATCCTACCTTAGTTAAAGCTCTTGAATTATAAAGGATAAGTGCATAAATTCTATACGAAAATCGCGTTTACCGGGTACATTTAGGGTAACTTTCTTGCGCAAAGAGTGTACAACCCTTAATTCAGGCCTACTTGCTGCCAGACAGCACAAACGATAGCCTGCCCGCCGAGCGCTAGCGTTACTCTGCAAACTCACCCCCGCCCGCTTATCCATCGAGACTAGGCCATGCTACATATCGCGCTATACCAACCCGAGATCCCACCAAACACTGGCAATATCATTCGCCTTGCTGCCAATACCGGCGCGGTCCTCCACCTAATCAAACCCTTGGGCTTCTCACTGGATGAGAAGCAAGTGCGCCGTGCGGGGCTCGATTACTACGAAGTGGAAAGAGTTCGTGTGTATGAATCTTGGGAGGCTTTTCAATCCGAGGGGCCAAAAGGTCGCCTGTTTGCCCTCAGTACAAAAGGCTCAACAGACCATTGCGCGGCGCAGTTTAGGGATGAAGATGTGTTGCTATTTGGCCCGGAAACGCGCGGTTTGCCCAAGGATATAAGGGATTCACTGCCAAACGAGCAGGTGCTACGGATACCAATGAGAGCACAAAGCCGCAGTCTGAATCTTTCCAACTCAGTCGCTATCGTTCTTTACGAGGCGCTTCGGCAGTTAGATTTCGAGTTTGGGGAATAGGTGCGATTGGCGCATATCTGGGAATTATTTTGGCAATTCACCTGCAAGGCAGGGATTGTGTCTCCGTTCAAGTGTCTGATCGCCTGCAGGCAGGCTCCTACCGAAAATCGGAGCGCTGTTTTTAGGGTAGGAGCCTGCCTGCAGGCGACCAGAAACCTGCTATGGAATACAACACACCTGCAGGCGATCAGAGGAGATTCATTCCCTATAGCTAAGTCTTAACTCGCCGCATCACCTGCAGGCGCTTCGCCCGCAGCTTTTGCAGCTTCTTGCTGCTTGCTCTGCGCGTACAGCGCATCGAAATTCACTGGCGCGAGATTTATAGGAGGGAAGCTGCCCTTCACGATCATGGAGTCGATTGCTTCACGAGCATAGGGGAACAGGATGTTAGGGCACACAGCTGACAATACTTGCTCTAGGTCGGCATCTGACAAGCCTGTGCAAGTGAAGATACCTGCCTGATGCACTTCCGACAGAAAGGCCGCGCTCTCTTCAACTTTTGCCTCAACCGTAATAGTCAGCACTACTTCGTACACGCCGTCAGAGATGCGTGCGCTTTTGCTGCCCAGATTAAAAGAGATTTTCGGTGCCCATTGACCCTGGAATACGCCGGGGCTGCGTGGCGACTCAAACGAGGAGTCTTTCACATAGATGCGTTGCAGAGCGAACGATGGCCCAGTGGCTTGCTGTCCATTTGCAGCGCCAGCCTCTGGAGCTGTGGTTTCGGTGCTTTTGTTTTGATCTTCTTTGTTGTCTGCCATGTTTGTTCCTGCATCGCTCTTGGGTTGTTGTGAAAAGGGGCCTTTAAATCATTCCCCAAAGGAAATACCTATTTTTGCACTAGCGGTAAATTATCAGATCGCCATTCGGTGATCCCGCCACTCAAACGCATTACTTGCTCGAATCCCGCGCTTTTCAGTATCTTTACAGCGTCCGCTGACTGCTGCCCTAGACGACAGGCAACGATAACAGGCCTAGACTTATACTTGTTCATTTCCGCGACACGGCCCCCCAATTTGCTCAATGGGATATGAACAGAATCCACAATATGGCCGGCATCGAAGTCCTTTTTCTCGCGAACGTCTAGCAATACTGCATCGGAGCGATTAATTAGCATCACTACCTGTTGGCAACTGAGCGCCTCGCCAGAGCTTTTCGAGCGATGGAATACAAGTGCGATAACCAGCCCCACCCATAGCGTGGCAAGAATCCAATTATTCCCAACAAATTCAATAAATTGCGCCATAATCAGAGTTGTTCTCCACCGCGCTTATGGGCAACGGCATGGTGATGCGTCAACATCCCAACACGCAGGATGTATGCAAAAAAGGGAGGCAGTATACACGCCAATGCACGCTATAAGAAAGTTCCAAGCCGCCCTTGGGGAATAGTAGCGCAGGAGCGAGACTTTGTACGCCACTCGGCAGTCTCGCTATGAGACGGCGTTTCCGAGATAATATCGCCACAGCAACTTGTTGAACTTACCAAGAATCGGAATCCCTATCGCTATGAGCGCAAGTACTTCTAGTCCAAACAATAGCCCAACCAACAATAGCCCAACCAATACTCCGACCCCCAATAGCCCCGCTAAGAAATCTGCCCTTCTCCTCATCCTCGATGGCTGGGGTTATCGAGAAGAGGCCGAATACAATGCCATCAGCGCCGCAAACACGCCAGTGTGGGACAAGCTCTGGAGCACATGCCCGCACACGCTGATCAAGACATCGGGAGTCGAAGTGGGCTTGCCGAAGGGGCAGATGGGGAATTCCGAAGTGGGACACATGAACCTTGGCGCTGGGCGCGTGGTTTATCAAAACCTGACCCGCATCGACAAGGCCATCGAAGATGGTACCTTCTACTTAAATGAGCCTCTTGTGGACGCAGTCGATAAGGCCATCATGGTGGACAAGGCCGTACACATCCTAGGGCTCCTCTCCCCTGGTGGCATCCACAGCAGCGAAGAGCAGATCCTCGCGATGATCGAGCTCGCCGAACAGCGCGGTGCCGAACACATCTATCTGCATGCGTTTCTCGATGGCCGTGATACGCCGCCACGCAGTGCACTAGCGTCGCTTCAACGCGCGGAGAAAGCGTTACAGGACACTGGCTGCGGACGCATCGTGTCCATCGTTGGTCGCTACTACGCGATGGACCGAGACAACCGCTGGGATCGCGTCGAGAAAGCCTACAATCTCATCATGGGAGCAAAAGCCGACTATCGTTACGCGAGTGTCGAGGAGGCTTTGGGCGCCGCCTATGCGCGCGACGAGGACGACGAATTTGTTAACGCGACCGTTATCGCGTCCGAGCAACAGGCCCCGGTGCACATCGAAGATGGCGACACCCTCATCTATATGAACTTTCGCTCCGACCGCGCCAGACAATTAACCCGCGCCATTAACGACGAGAAATTCAGCGGGTTCACGCGTGCGTATCAACGCGAGCTAGGAGATTTCGTGACACTGACGGAATATGCCGCGGATATCGATGTCGTCTGCGCATATCCCCCCCAACCCATGAATAACGTATTGGGCGAGTATCTCGCCAATGAGCACAAGACGCAGTTGCGCATTGCCGAGACTGAAAAATACGCCCACGTGACCTTCTTCTTCAGTGGCGGCCGAGAGAAAGAATTCGAAGGAGAAACGCGCGAACTCATCCCCTCACCACAGGTCGCGACCTACGATTTGCAGCCCGAAATGAGCGCAGTAGAGCTCACGGATAAACTAGTGGCGGCGATTCATTCCGGCACTTATGACGCCATCGTGTGTAATTACGCTAACGGCGATATGGTAGGCCACACCGGTAATTTCGAGGCTGCCGTTAAGGCGGTGGAAACACTGGATATCTGTCTTGGTCGCATCGAGGAAGCTATTCTCAAGACCGATGGGCAATGCCTGATAACCGCGGACCACGGCAACGTCGAGCAGATGGTTGATCCTAGCTCTGGACAGGCCATGACTTCCCACACCAACGGCCCTGTGCCCTTGGTCTATGTTGGCAACGAGCCATGGCAATTTATCGGACCGGGGAGCCTGTGCGACATTGCACCTACTCTTCTTGATTTAATGGAAATGCCGGTGCCAGCTGAGATGACCGGCACACCGCTCATGCACAAAGATGACTAGCCGAAAGCTTTAACGCGAAAAGCACTGGGGCGCCCGCGCCCCGGTAAATGTACCGCCAGTCATGAGCAGATGTGAGTAAAGGTGAACACGAGCAGGGCAACGCAACACAAAAGGAACCGATTCCGCCGCGACTGTTGCGCGGCGCTGCTCTGCGTTTTACTCATGCTTAGTATTCAACACTCGCTGCTGGCGCAGGAGCCTCCTCCCGAGGAACAACTCGCCCAACTCAACTCCGCGATAGCCGACATCGAATCCTGGCTGAACTCCGCCGCCAATAATCGCAGCGCACTCGAGACACAGTTGCGGGAAAACACTCAAAAGATAAACGGTATCCACACGCAAGTGGCGGATAATAGAGCTGCTATCGCTAGTCTGCAGACTCAACTGAGCACTCTAAATCAGCGCAGCGCGGCGCTGGAAGCAGACAAGACGGCTCAAGAAGAACTAATCAAACAAGCCGTGCGGGCCTCCTACGTCGCCGGGCAGGAGCCCTACCTCAAATTGCTACTAAACCAGCAAGAGCCAGCACAAAGCGCGCGCATGCTGCGCTATTACGAACGCTTCAATCGAGAGCGCCTAGCGAGGGTCGAAACGTTTCGTGAAACACTAAGCGCACTGCTGACTACACGCACACAGATCGAGGCCTCGTCACGCGAGCAGGATACAAGAGAGGCGCGGCTCCAGGCACAGGTAGACTCGCTGAACGCAGAACAGGCTCAACGCAACACCCTGCTGGCCGCACTGAAGGACGATATCTCGGCGCGAAGTGGCGAGCTGCAACAACTCACCGAGGATCGCGGTCGTTTAGAGGCCTTGCTTGAGAAAATTCAGGAAGCGATTGCCAATATCCCGCCGCCAGAACAGCTGACCCCATTCGCGCAGTCGCGAGGCAAGTTGCCTTGGCCCGTCGCCGGCGCAGTTCTTAACCGTTTCGGCGCAGCGTATAGCGATGGCAATTTGCACAGGCAAGGCATCGTCATGAGCGCCGCCGTCGGCTCACCGGTGCGAGCAATTCACCCCGGTCGAATCGTGTTCGCCGATTGGTTGAGGGGCTCCGGCTTGCTCGTGGTTGTCGATCACGGAGAGGGCTACTTGAGTCTCTACGCCAACAATCAGAGCCTAGTGAAACGCAAAGGCGACTGGGTGAGCCGCGGCGAGGCCTTGGCGACCTCGGGCGAGAACAGCGGCACGGGAAGCCCCGGCATTTATTTTGAGATTCGGCACAACGGCCAAGCGCAAGACCCAGCCCAGTGGTGCGAGTCTTAGTAACAGAGTTATACAGAAGTCCGTAAAATCACTGGCTTATAGCAGGCGCAAGACGGTTGCATGCTATGCTCGCTGCATTGAAATTATTGCCCTTTGGGTATGTAAGAGTTTGGAGGTTCGACATGCACATGTTTTTGCGGAAAATCCCAAAGAAGCGCTTCTGTATTGGGCTGCTCTACAGCGCGCTATGCACGACTGGCTACGCGCAAAACCCCAACCAGATAGAGGAATTGCCACTGCCTTTCGAGGAAGTGCGTATCTTCGCTGAGGCACTCGACAATATCCGTAGCTCCTATGTGCGCGAGATCGATGACAAAACTCTGCTGGAGTACGCCATCAAGGGCATGCTGTCCGGGCTAGACCCACATTCGGCCTATCTGGCCGGCGAGGAATACGACTCCTTGCAAGAAAATACCCAAGGGCAGTTTGGCGGCCTTGGTATCGAGATCGGCGAGCAAGACGGCTACATCAAGATCATCACCCCCATCGACGACTCGCCAGCGCAGCGCGCCGGCATTCTGCCTGGCGACTTGATCATCGAGCTCGACGGCAAGCCTCTGCGTGAGATGCTCATCAACGATGCTATCAATATGATGCGCGGCGAGATTGGTACCACGATCGATATCGGCATCATGCGCGAGGGCGAGCCTGAGCCATTAGAGTTCACTCTCACGCGCGATATCATTGCCGTGGCGAGTGTTCGTCACCGCGAACTGGAGCCAGGGTATATATACCTGCGCATCTCCCAATTCAAAGTGAACACTGGTACCGAAGTGGAAGAGGCCTTAGCAGAGATACGTGAAGAGACGCCCGACCTGAAAGGACTAGTTCTGGACTTGCGCAATAACCCAGGCGGCATACTGCAGGCTTCAGTGCAGGTCGTAGATGCCTTCATCACAGAGGGTAGGATTGTCTATACACAGGGCCGCGATAACGAAGTGCAGATGGAATTCTTCGCCGACGCGCGCGACCCAAGCGGCGCCGTGCCATTAGTCGTGCTAATTAACTCGGGCACAGCCTCTGCCGCAGAGATCGTCTCTGGCGCATTACAAGATCATGGCCGTGCCGTTATTATGGGCACTCGCAGTTTCGGCAAAGGCTCTGTGCAGAGCGTCATGCCAATCGCGGAGAATCGCGCCATTAAGCTCACTACCTCTTTGTACTTCACGCCCGAAGGCCGCTCGATTCAGGCCCAGGGCATCAAGCCAGATATCTTGGTGGAAGAAGCCTTTGTTACCCGCGCAACCGGCCGGACGAGCTATACAGAGGCCGATCTCGAAGGGCATCTGCGCAACGGTAATGACCTCGAGGATATCGTGCGCGAGCCCAGCGTGACGGCGGAGCAGGTAGTGGTGACCGACTACCAACTGCAAGAGGCGCTAACGCTTTTGCGTGGCTTGAACATCCTCGACTCGGCGCGCAACAAGAAGAAGAGCCTCAGCACCCGCATTACAGATGCTAGAGTCCAATAACGCAAAGTGGAACCAAAGTGAATCAGAACGACACTGGGCCTCTACCCTTTAAGAAAGAGCCGAAGTACGAGGACCCGTTTCTCGCAGCGATCAAGAAAAATCCGCGACCTCTCTCTATGGTAGTGATCGGTATGATCGGCATGCCGCTCATATTACTGCTGTCAGGGCCAGATCGCGCGGAACCTTCAGACCAAGCTCCCACCTTCGAAAATAGTGCGCAGCCAATTGAAAGAATGACGCCTGCCCCTCTAGAGACTTCGCCAAATACTCCTGCCGAGATCACGATCACACCAGATCCTGAGCTGAGCAGCACATCGGTAAGCGCGCCAGGCCCACTGCCATTCCACGAAGACACAGGAGCGCTATTACCAAGCCCCGTCCTCGAGAACTCAGTCGGCACGCCCAAACGACCAAGCATTACCTTGATAATCGATGACATCGGTTACAGCGCCGCACTCGGCGAGCAGGCTATAGCTTTACCTGGGGCGGTAACCTTCGCAGTACTCCCACACACACCCTATGGCAAAGAGTTGGCCGAGCTTGCCAACCAACAGGGCAAAGAGGTAATGCTGCACGCCCCGATGAGTAATCTTGCGAACATGCCTTTAGGGCCCGGCGCGCTTACCGAAGAGTTGAGCAAGGAGATTTTTCTAACGACTCTCAACGCCGACATCGATGCAATACCCCATCTTCAAGGCGTCAATAATCATATGGGTAGCGCGCTCACAGAAATGGCGATTCCAATGCAGTGGGTAATGGAAGTGCTTAAAGCGCGCGAGTTATATTTCGTAGACAGCTATACCACTGCGAAGAGCGTGGCGGGGAAAACGGCAAGGGAGCAGGAGATTCCGACGATGACGCGCAATATATTCCTCGACAACGTGCAAAGCCATGAAGATATAGATCGCGAATTCCAAAAATTGCTACAAATAGCGCGCGAGAAAGGCGTAGCCGTGGGAATCGGCCACCCTTATAAAGAGACACTCGCTTATTTGGAGCAAGCCCTGCCCTTACTAGAAGAAGAGGGCATAGAGTTGATTACGGCATCAAAGATGATTGCATTGCAGCGCAAAACTACAGCCGCATGGTAATGCCTTTTTCGGCCATATATTGCTTGGCCTGCTCGATGGTGAATTCCCCGAAGTGAAAAATACTCGCCGCTAGCACTGCATCCGCATGCCCCTCGACCACTCCGTCGACGAGATCTTGCAAGGAGCCCACCCCGCCCGAAGCGATAATGGGCACGCTGACGCTATCACTTATCGCGCGGTTCAAGGCTAGGTCGAAACCGCTCTTCGTGCCATCGCGATCCATGCTAGTCAGCAACAACTCTCCTGCACCATAAGCCACCATGCGCTTGGCCCACTCGATGGCGTCGATGCCCGTGGCCTTGCGACCGCCGTGGGTGAAAATCTCCCAACGCTCGTTCTCGCCTTGCAGGCTAACCTTCTTCGCATCCATCGCCAAGACGATGCACTGCGAGCCAAAACGCGCCGCGGCCTCACGCACGAATTCTGGATTGAAAACTGCTGCGGTATTAATAGCTACTTTGTCCGCCCCCGCGTTTAACATGGTGCGAATATCCTCGAGAGTGCGGATGCCACCCCCAACGGTAAGCGGGATGAATACTTGCCCCGCGATGGACTCTACCGTGTGCACGGTCGTCTCGCGGCCTTCATGACTCGCGGTGATATCGAGGAAGGTAATCTCATCCGCACCAGCATCGCTGTAACGTTTCGAAACTTCCACCGGATCACCCGCATCGCGAATGTCGAGGAACTTTACGCCCTTCACTACTCGTCCCTTGTCACAATCCAAACAAGGAATTATGCGTTTCGCCAGCGCCATGGTTTAGCTCCCGCTCTCGTCGCAGTAACGTTGTGCTTGCGCCAAATCTAGTGCGCCTTCGTAGATCGCGCGGCCCGTAATTGCCCCCATGATCCCGCCGCCACTCGCAGTCTTCGCGACGGTCTTTAAGGCATGAATGTCTTCGATACTACTAACACCGCCGGAGGCTATCACCGGTATACGCGTTGCCTCGGCGAGCGCAACAGTTGCCGGCACGTTCACTCCCTGCATCATGCCATCGCGCGCGATGTCGGTATAAATGATCGCCTCGACACCATCGTCCGCGAAGCGTTTCGCGAGATCGATCACGTGAACGTCGGACACCTTCGCCCACCCTTCTGTTGCTACCAAACCCTCTGCCGCATCGAGCCCGACGATAATCTTGCCGGGGAACGCCTTGCAGGCATGGGCAACGAACGCGGGATCTTTTACCGCTTGCGTGCCGATGATGACGTAGCTAACGCCTACTTTTAGATAACGCTCGATCGTGGCGAGATCGCGAATGCCACCGCCTATTTGTAGAGGCAAGTGCGGATAGGCTTTCGCAATTGCCTGCACGACCGCGCCATTGACGGGTGTACCCGCGAAGGCGCCATTGAGGTCCACCAGGTGCAGGCGACGTGCGCCTTGCGCCAGCCAATGTCCGGCCGTCTTGACTGGATCATCGGAGAACACCGTCGAGTCTTCCATGCGGCCCTGTTTGAGGCGCACGCATTGTCCGTCTTTTAAGTCGATTGCGGGGATCACTAACATGAATCTAAACCTTTATATCTAAAACTGAATATTTAACTCTCACCGTTCCAGGCGAGGAAGTTACGCAATAACTGCAGGCCACCGTGTTGGCTTTTCTCTGGGTGAAACTGCACAGCGAACACATTGCCTTTACTCAATGCCGCTGCAAAATCGACACCGTAATGCGTCAAAGCCGCCGTGGTCTCGCTGGGCTCCAGGGTAATGTAATAGCTATGTACGAAGTAGAAACGCGTGCCCTCTGCGATGCCAGCCCACAGAGGATGAGCTTGCGTCTGCTGTACGATATTCCAGCCCATATGCGGCACCTTCAATACCTCGCCATTGGCTTCGTGCAGCATGGGCACTCCGTTCGCGCTCCCATTCGCAAACAGTTTGACTTGCCCCTTTACGAGCCCTAGACAGTCCACTCCTCCGTTCTCTTGGCTACTCTCCATTAAGGCCTGCATGCCTACACAGATCCCCAGCAGGGGTTTGGACTGAATGACCTCAGTGACAATCTCGTCGATGCCAAGGCGACGAATCTCTGCCATGCAATCGCGAATGGCGCCAACGCCGGGAAAGATGACCCGGTCGGCCGCGAGGATCGTCTTGGCGTCGCTAGTAACAGTGACGGACACGTGCTTGCCGCAATGCTCCAAGGCTTTTGCCACGGAATGCAGATTGCCCATCCCATAATCAATGACGGCCACTTTATTCATAGTACTAACCTGAGATTACGCTAACGAAGGCGCTGCTAAAGAGCACCCTTAGTCGAAGGAATGACGTTGCTAGCACGAGGATCGATCTCGATCGCCATACGCAGAGCGCGCCCGAATGCTTTGAACACCGTTTCGATTTGATGGTGAGAATTCACCCCGCGCAGATTATCGATATGGAGTGTTACTAGGGCGTGATTCACGAAGCCTTGGAAGAACTCATGAAACAAGTCCACGTCGAAGCCACCTACTGCGCCGCGCGTGAAGGGAATATGATACTCGAGCCCAGGGCGCCCGGAGAAATCGATAACGACGCGAGAGAGCGCCTCATCTAAAGGCACATAGGCGTGCCCATAGCGGCGAATACCTGTGCGGTCTAATGCCTTATTGAAGGCCATGCCTAGCGTAATGCCGAGGTCTTCCACCGTGTGGTGCGCGTCAATATGCAAATCACCCACTGCTTTGACGCTGATATCGATCAGTCCATGGCGAGCCACTTGATCTAACATGTGGTCGAGGAAAGGCAGGCCTGTGTCTGTGTGGAGCTCGCCGCTACCGTCGAGATTCACAGAGACCTTGATCTGGGTTTCCTTGGTGTTTCGTTCTACTGTTGCTGCACGTGATGACATTAATATTCCCCGCATAGTCCTGTTTCGCGGCCAACGCCGCAAATTTCAGGTGCAGCGTATTATACGGGCACCGCAGAGGCTTTGAAAGCAAAGATGACCGCATTGGGTCTAGCTTAGCAATCTCTAATAGCGTGATTTCCCCAGCATTTTTGCTGCTTTTGCAATGCGCCACTGCACCTGTTTCAGGTACACTGATTGCCATAGAACGCTCTGGAATTCACTATAGAATTTGTCGCGCTAAGCTGCGACTAACCGGCCGCGACAAACCGACTTAGCCCGAGACCAACAATATAATGATGAAATTGATTAAGATTCTACTCCTATCCCTATTTAGCCTAGTCCTGATGGCCGTGATTGCCGTGGCCCTGGCGTTTTACCTGATCGACCCTTCGCGCTACCGCCCCGCCATGGAGTCGGTATTCACAAAACAGACCGGGCTTGATCTGCATATCGCAGGTGAGATCGAGTGGGCATTTAACCCCGTTTTTGGCCTTAGTATTAGCGACCTTCGCCTGACCAACCCGAACTCCCCCGCCGAGCTGGCCTCCCTCTCCAATATCGCCATCAAGGTCGAACCAAGAGCCTTGCTCGATGGCCGCCTAGAGATGCAGGAGTTTATTGCGCGTGACCTGCACATCAATTGGATTGTTGACGCACAGGGCAATGGCAACTGGCCTAGCCGAGATGAAGCTGAAGCAGAGAGCGCTGCTAGCGGCAGCTCCGGCGCCAACGATGACATCTCTGCCGCGGTCGCCCAAATTACCGTAAGCAACGCCAGTATCGCCATACAAGACACGCAGATGGGCGTAAACAGCAACTTCGAAAACCTCAACTTCAACAGCCAGAACAGCAATGTAGAGAATCGCCCCTTCCCCTTCGAACTAGGCTTCGAGCTGACGGACAATATCTCCGAGCAGAAAGCGACCGTCAGCATCGCCAGTATTGCGACTGTGGACTTAGCACAAGGCAATGTGCGCCTAGATGACCTGCAGATTAAGCTCAACCCCCTGCAACTTACTGGCAATATCGCCATCGACGATTTCAACAACGCTCTTGCCTGGAGCGGCCAACTCCAGAGCAATACCTTCGCTCTGAGCGATTTCCTAGACCTGTATGTTCGCACTGAAGAGGAGGCTAGCCAGGACACTCTTGGTGATTACAGTACCGCAGATGATCAGCTCAGCCTGAACGCGGAATTCAACGGCAACTCGCAACAAATCAACCTGCCTACCCTCGCCATTGCCCTAGACGATATGCATATCGACATCGAAGCGGGGTATACCTTCGCCACAGCGAACACGCTTGCCAATTTGCGCTACAGCGTTAACACCAATGCACTAGACCTAAACCGCTATACCCCTAGCGTGGAGCCGGAAGTAATAGACGAAGAAGGCGAAGATGCACCTGCCTCGTCGGCACCTGCCAGTGTCGCAACTCCGGACATCGAACTGCCAATAGAGTTGCTGCAGAGCCTGAATATTCAGGCAAGCCATGTCATAGACTCCCTCGCTATAGGCGGATTGCAGTTCGGTGCCATCGACGCAGGCTTAACCGTGCAGGCCGGCGTCTTGAATCTTGAACTGAGCCCCGTGCCTTTCTACTCGGGCCAACTCAACGGCAGCATCAATTACAACGCCCACTATAACCCCGGCTCCCTGACCTCCATCAGCTCGATGCGTAACGTAAATGTTGGACAACTCGCCGAAGCACTGCCCTTCGCCGAGTTTGCGCAGGGCAGGCTCAACGTGGAGTCTGCCTACACTCTATACGGCCGCACGGTTAATCAATTGCTCAACAGCGCGACTGGCAGCACTAGCTTTAGCCTAAACGATAGCGCGATCGACATCGGCATCGTCAAGCAGCTGTTCTCCTCGATTTCGGTGTTAAGCCCAGCTGGTACCGGCGACCTTGCACAGAGCTGGCCCGACCTCGTACGCTTTCGCAACTTTGCCGGCAACCTTACTCTTCAGGACGGCATTGACGAGAATCAACAACTCAATGTGACCATGGATAACGTCGAGATTGCAGCCACCGGCGGCATAGACCTCCCGGCCGAAAGCTTCAATTACAACGCCACACTGACCGTGTTTGGCTTGCCAGCGACGCAGGCCATACCCGTAGCACTTTTATACCAAGGCGTTGGCTGGCCAGTAGCCTGCAATGCACGCTTCGATGCCCCTTTCAGTGAATACTGCGGCCCCGATTTCGGCCGTGTGCGCCAGCTGTTCGTTGAGATCTCCCGCAATGAAGTGCAACGCCGCGTTCAAGACGCAGTCATCGAACGCGCCCCCACAGAGCTGCAAGACGCTGCGCGCGGCCTACTCGACCGACTTCGTCGTTAAGCCCCATGGCCAAGCCTACCTTCGCAGATCGGGTGTTGGAGTGGTTCGCCCATAGCGGACGCCATCACCTGCCTTGGCAAGATCATCCAGACGCCTATCGCGTGTGGATATCGGAGATCATGCTGCAGCAGACGCAGGTGAGCACTGTTATCCCTTACTTCCAGACCTTCATGGCGCAATATCCCAATGTTACCGCACTAGCCAGAGCCCCCCAGGACGAAGTACTTCACCTGTGGACCGGCCTCGGTTACTACGCCCGCGCCCGCAACCTTCACCGCTGCGCACAGATCGTGCAGGAGCAACACAACGGCGAGTTCCCAAACAGTGTCGAGGGCTTAGTTGCATTGCCAGGTATCGGCCGCTCCACCGCCGGCGCCATTCTCGCCCTCGGCATGGGCATCCGCGCCCCAATCCTCGACGGCAACGTCAAGCGCGTGCTGTGCCGCTACCACGCGATCGAAGGCTGGCCCGACCAACCAGCTGTGCAGAAACTGCTCTGGCCCATCGCCGAAACCGCGACACCCAAGCTCGACTTTGCCGACTATACCCAAGCCATGATGGATCTAGGCGCTACACTGTGCACCCGCAGCAAACCTGCGTGCGAGCGCTGCCCGTTGCAGGGTGGTTGCCAAGCCCTCGTGAGCAATAGAGTGACAGAGTTGCCCCATCGCAAGCCGAAGAAGATCTTGCCACGAAGAAGCACCTATATGCTGATGTGCTGCAATGCCAACGGCGAGGTTCTACTGGAACAACGCCCGGCCGTCGGGATCTGGGGGGGATTGTGGAGTTTTAAAGAATTCGACGCGTTAGAGGACTTAGAGGCCTATTGTCGCGACACTATGGAAGCTGGTAGGTACGCCCCTGAGGTATGGCCAGTGGTGAAGCACACCTTCAGCCACTTCCATCTCGACATCACCCCAGTGCTCGTCACCGGACAGCCAAGCCCATCAGCAGTCATGGAGCCCAAAGCCCGGCTCTGCTACCCTCTGCACTCTATGCGCAGTAACAGTGAGCATGCAGTTGGCTTAGCCGCCCCCGTGAAGGCACTGCTCGTACAACTTCAGCGCAGGCTTAGCGACACGTCAGCCAGCCCCAAAATAAAGGAATGAGCATGTCCCGCACCGTTTTTTGCCGCAAGTTTCAAGAACAACTCCCAGGCCTCAACACCCCGCCCTACCCCGGTGCCAAGGGGCAAGACATCTTCGAGAATGTCTCCCAGAAAGCCTGGCAAGAATGGCAGAAGCAGCAGACCATGCTGATTAACGAGAAACAGCTCAGCATGATGAATGCAGAGCACAGAAAGTATCTGCAGGCGGAGATGGACAAATTCCTCTCCAACCAAGACCACGACAAGGCAGAGGGCTTTGTACCACAAGAGTGACACCTTACTCTTGACTCGACATGGTCACTGCGGGTTTAATACGCGCCTTGTCGAAAAGACGACATCCGCAAGACTGCATTACTCAATGCCCAGATAGCTCAGTTGGGTGGAAGCAAGCGGTTTCGAAGCATTGCTTCGAGCGAAGTCGGAACGACAACGATATGCCCAGATAGCTCAGTTGGGTGGAAGCAAGCGGTTTCGAAGCAACGCTTCGAGCGCAGCTGGAACGACAACGATCTGTGATCGTTGGCTGGAATGAGCAGAGGTGCAAAGCAACGCTTTGCCTTCTTGCAGGACGCACAAAGTAAATAGCAACAACGATATGCCCAGATAGCTCAGTTGGGTGGAAGCAAGCGGTTTCGAAGCAACGCTTCGAGCGCAGCTGGAACGACAACGATCTGTGATCGTTGGCTGGAATGAGCAGAGGTGCAAAGCAATGCTTTGCCTTCTTGCAGGACGCACAAAGTAAATAGCAACAACGATATGCCCAGATAGCTCAGTTGGGTGGAAGCAAGCGGTTTCGAAGCAACGCTTCGAGCGCAGCTGGAACGACAACGATCTGTGA
>Ga0209491_10002850_pt1 | contig 29809 bp, 22 predicted proteins | sample BON02_FD_187213 | JGI IMG/M metagenome (GOLD analysis project Ga0209491, IMG submission 187213) | Freshwater microbial communities from Lake Bonney liftoff mats and glacier meltwater in Antarctica - BON-02 (SPAdes) (version 2) | ecosystem: Environmental > Aquatic > Freshwater > Ice > Glacier...
GAAGAAGTCTGTGGCGTGGCTTGAGCCATTCATGGAAGCGGAAAAGGCGATCAAGGCCGAAGAAGTCCGGCGAGCGGGGAGCGTTAGCCCCTCGGTACCTGAGCCCGGTTCGACCGTAGCCGAAAGCCGTACCGGTGGGTTGACACCCACCGCTCGCCTGGAAGCGAATGGTTTCTTCACGGGAACTCGCGAAGAAGCCATCGTGATGGCCGAAGCCGCTGAAAAGCTGGCCGATCCCAATGCAACGGCCAGCAGCAATCGTGGCACGTTCCTGATCGCAACCGTCAAGGGCGATGTGCATGACATTGGCAAGAACATCGTCGCCGTGGTGCTTCGCTGTAACAACTTCAAGGTCATTGACCTCGGAGTCATGGTGCCATGCGAACGAATTCTGGAAGAAGCGATCAAGCACAAGGCCGACATCATCGGACTCAGCGGTCTGATTACGCCATCTCTTGAAGAAATGATCATCGTGGCTCGCACGATGAAGGAACAGGGCTTCACCGTTCCTCTGCTGATCGGTGGAGCGACAACCAGCGCGAAGCATACGGCAGTGAAGATCGCACAGTCGTACGATCAGCCGGTTGTACACGTCGGTGACGCATCGCTGTCAGTGGGTGTCGTCGAAGCACTGCTCGATGCCGATCGCAAAACCGATTTTGTGGCAAAAAACCTGGAAGCACAGTCGAAAGCCCGCGCCTCCTTTGATCAGCGTCAGCAGGTGACGCTGATTCCATATGCGGATGCTCTTGCGAAACGCATGACGATCGACTGGGCGAAGTACACACCGCCGAAGCCTGAGTTCATCGGAACACGCATTATCGAAGACCTGCCGCTGGAAGAACTTGTTCCGTACATCGACTGGTCGCCGTTCTTCAGTTCATGGCAACTGATCGGCAAGTATCCAAAGATTCTGAACGATGCGGTTGTGGGTGAGGAAGCTCGCAAGCTGTTCGCGGATGCTCAGGCGGAACTGTCGCTGATGTTGAAGGACAAGAGCGTTACAGCTCGCGGCGTCTACGGCTTCTGGCCAGCGAACTCCGACGGGGATGACATCGTCTTGTGGACTGACGAAACGCGGTCGAAGGAACTGACTCGTTTCCCCATGCTGCGTCAGCAGTGGGAACGTGTTGGGCAGACAACCTATCGCTCGCTGGCCGATTACGTCGCGCCAAAATGTAGCCATCACGCTCTGCGTGATGAGCCCATAACAGCGAGTTCTCATAAACCAACGCCACTCGCCCACAACGATAACCCCTCGGGGCTCGTCACGCGGAGTGATGACGGCTACATTGACTACATCGGTGCCTTTGCCGTCACCGCTGGCCATGGCTGTGACGAACTCGCGAAGTCCGTGGAAGCGGCCGGTGACGACTACCGAGCCATCATGATCAAGGCTTTGGCCGACCGATGTGCCGAAGCGTTTGCCGAATATCTGCATGCCAAAGTTCGCCGCGAATGGAGCTACGGCCAATCAGAGGGCCTGACCAACGATCAGCTCATTGATGAACAATACGATGGAATTCGACCGGCGTTTGGTTATCCGTCATGTCCGGACCACCTTCCAAAGGGGCCGCTGTGGGAATTGCTCGACGCGGAAAAAGCCACCGGCATGAGTCTCACCAGTAGCTTCGCGATGTGGCCCGCAGCATCAGTCAGCGGAATGTACTTCAGCCTGCCAGATCGCATGATCCCGGGCTCAAAGTACTTCGCCGTCGATCGCATCAGCAAAGATCAGGTCGAAAATTATGCCTCTCGCATGAAGATGACAGTCAAAGACATCGAGCGCTGGCTGGCACCGAATTTGGGGTACAATCCTTGATGATGACGTTTGCAACTGGTGCAGGCGAATACACACCTGGTCTATTGTTAGATGGTGAGGGTGTAATGACACGTGACGTGTTCCTTAAAACAGTCAGTATTCGCAACTACAAAAGCATCGCGGAATGCGATGTTCACTTGGGGCGTCTCACGCTGCTCGTCGGTCGAAACGGTTCAGGAAAAAGTAATTTCCTGGATGCCTTGCGGTTCGTAACCGAATCACTTGAAACATCGGTAGACCACGCACTTCGAGATCGAGGCGGAATCACATCCGTTCGCAGGATGAGTACGGGGCATCCCCGGAATTTCTCGATCGCATTGGAATTTCATTTGCTTGAACAAGCGGTCGAGTACAGCTTTGAGATTGGCTCACAGCCGAAGGGCGGGTTTATTGTAAAATCTGAACGCCTTAACGTTCGCAACTATGCAGGAGACCTACGTCACCATTTTGAAATTAGCGACGGCGAAATTAAAAAATCATCCGAGCCAACACTGCCTCCACCTTCTCCTGACCGATTGTTTCTTGTTGTGGCTGCTGGCCTGCAGCAGTTTCGCCCTGCATACGATGCGATGCAGGCCATGGGATTTTACAATCTGAACCCGGAACAAATGAAAGAAATCCAAAAGCCGGATGCCGGGCAACTTCTGGACCGAGACGGAAGCAATCTTGCGAGCGTACTTGCAAGACTTGGCGAAGATAATCCAGGAATGGTCGAGCGGATTCGTGAGTATTTGTCGTTGATTGTCCCAGATATCACCGGGTTCCAACGAATTTCGGTTGGTCACCATGAAACACTCGAATTTCATCAGCGCGTTAAGGGCTCGAAACACCCTTGGAAGTTTCTGGCAGGGAGTATGTCCGATGGTACCATGAGAGCATTAGGAATTCTGACAGCCGCGATGCAACTCGTGGAGCGGACTAAGCCTGTGCGACTTGTCGGAATTGAGGAACCGGAAACGGCGCTTCATCCTGCGGCATCGGGCTCACTCATGGACGCTCTCCGAGAAGCATCACAACATACTCAGATCATCGCAACAACCCACAGCCCGGATTTGCTTGATCGTTACGATCCTGATACGGATAGCCTGTTAGCGGTTGCGGCGAACGAGGGGGTAACCAGCATCGGAGCGCTGGATGCTGCTTCGCTGAGTGCAATTCGACAACACTTGTTTTCCGCAGGTGATCTCTTGCGCATGGACCAACTACAGCCTTGTTCTCAAAACATGATCCAGCGCAATCTGTTTGAAGAGGTCGAGCATTGAGCATGATTCTCAACATTGCGCCGATCGTTGAGGGGGATGGTGAAGTGGAGGCCGTGCCAATTCTCCTGCGACGGCTGGTTCCTCATCTACTTGCAGATGCTTATGCGGGCGTGGTGCGTCCGATTCGCCAGCCGCGAGACCGATTAGTGGGCAACAAACAAGACTGCCTGAAGAATTCCATTCTCTTTGCTGCAGCAAAACTGACACAGATTCAACAAACCGATTCTCTGTCATTAGTCCTCGTGATCTGCGATTCCGATGATGATTGTGCTAAAGTCTTAGCACAGCAAATGAATACCGTGGCTTTAAAGGCAGCTTTTGAACATGAAGTATCAATCGTGCTCGCTGTCCAGGAATTCGAAACCTGGTTCGTCGGAGCGGCTGAGTCACTGGGACGATTCTTAGAACTAAAGAATCCTCCCCCGGAAAAACCAGAAGAGTCTGGCAGCAAAAAACGGTGGGTAGAAGATCGATTCAAGGGCGCGAAGTACAGTGAAACCATCGATCAGGCCAAAATGGCTGCTGCAATGGATTTGACTTTATGCCGAAAACGATGTCCATCGTTTGATAAGCTTTGTCGAGAGATCGAACGTGTACTGAGTCTGACAACCTCGCCACATGATTAGACTCAGTGGTCGAGAAATGTAAGTTGCTGCTGGTTCACCTTCGATCCGCATTATTCGCACGGAGCAACCGTATTTGCAAATCTCGCATGGTACTTGAGCCTCCACGCAATGTTAAGACGAACGAAACACTTTACGATTCGTCGCACGTTCCAATGCCGTTTGGCGTTCCTGTTCGGTGCGATGATGCACAATCCGCAGCAGACGCTCGGCGTTAAGAGTTAATGTCTGGTTGCGGCGACTCATCATCGATCGAGCGGTGTTGATCGCGGATTCAAGTGACCGGTCACACGAAAGATCACCAAAAGTCACGCTGCTGAATGAAGGCACATGGCGAGGCAACAAACGGCCTCCGGGAACTACCATCGCGCAGATGCCAATGGATGAACCCGTATTGAACATGCAATCCATGGCGGTCTTAGTGTGGTCGCCGATGAACGAGCCAACTTTGGTCATTCCAGTGTCAATCATCTGGCCTTGAATCGGCACTGAGACCGTGCTGTAGTCGTTCTTTAAATCAGACGTACACGACATCGCGCCAATGTTGACCCACGGGCATACGTAACTGTGTCCAAGAAATCCTTCATGATATTTGTTGACGTAAGCGTGCATGATCGATTCTTCGACCTCACCACCCACACGACAGTGTTCGCCGATCGTCGTGCCTTTGCGAATCAACGCTCGAAACAGCTGGGCACCGCGACCAATGTGGCAAGGCCCTTCAATGCGAGTAAACGACTGAATTTTGGCATCGCGATCAATCGATACCGGTCCGGTGCGAGCATCAACAACCACGTAGGGATCGATTTCTGCCTGAGCCGAAATATACACATCCGCTGGATCACCCAGGATTTGAACGTGCTCCAGCTTTGGAGACTGTGAAACACCTTCGTCAGCAAAATCACGAACCAACTGCGCGGCGTTCTGGCAGACCAGATCCCAGGGATGGTGAATCCATCGACCGTTCGTCGGAAGGGCACGTTGGCTGTGGGCGTAGTGAATTAACGATGTCGCAGGATCACTCTGCAATAGCTCCGCCAGTTCATCGCCGGGCATCAGCATCCATGCGGGAGTTCCATCAACAAACCCAGCCTGATGCGTGACAAAATCGAGTGGCGTCAGGCGGCGTTCTGGCAGCCAACGGCCATTGACGACCAGCACTTGTCCTTCGCGAGTCCAATCAACGTTATTGACTGAAAGTGCGGGCTGTTCCTCGAGGTAAGAGTCAACCAGCCATGGTCTCACCCAACCACCAAATTCCGCCGCAGGAAACCAGCGTTGCATGCGCCGACGCAGCGAGTCGCGGCCACACACAAGTTCAAACACCGGCCGCAGCAACGCCACTGGCGAAAGCTGTTCAGCGTGAGAATCTTCAAACAAAAGAATCCGCATGATGTGCATTCCATCCATGTCAATGCAACAACGTCAATGCAACAACGCGACAAAAAGGTCTGCCGCAGATTTCAACCCGACAGATACAACAGTACCAGATAGAAAGCCACAAGAGCCGCAATAGTCTTTGCGAACATCAGAACCGCCGCACGCATGATCTTTCCCGGCATCTCAAAGCGACTCGCGCAGTAGACCAATGAAATACCCGCTGACAGCGGAATTGCGTAGATCGCAGAGGCAAGTTGCATGAGGTGTCATCCAATTTTCGCATAAAGTTTATTCGTAGCGAAAGTCGTCAAGACTTTCGGATTCGCCCTGAATCGCCGAAAGTCTTGACGACTTTCGTGACCAGCATCAATCAATCTGTTTTCTTCGGTTGCTCCGGTTCTTCGTCATCCGGATTCTCTTCTTCATCGCCGTAGCCGTACGCCGGCCCCTGGGCGGCATCCCAGATCGCCATCAGATTCAGCAGGCCCGCAATCCATGTGAACACGGAGCCAATGTCAAATTTCTGACTCAGCTCGCCGTTGAGTCGATCCAGTTCCAATGTGTCACGGGGTGCCTGAAACCAGTTGATGAAACTGCGACCCACGGTGCCTTCCAATTCAAACCGAACTTCATGTTCGTCTTCGTCATGACCTAGAACTTCGCAGCGAATTTCGCGGCGAGGCGAACCGAAGACTTCGCGACCAAGCTGAATGTTTCCGGTCAGCGGAAGATCTTGCTTTGTACCATCCGCAAGCAACGCACGCAGAGTACCGGTGACGACTGGGCTGCCATTTTCGTTTGCTGGCAAAAGGTTAATGGTGCCGCTCACGATTTCAGATGTTCGACCGCCAAAGCCTCGCGACAGCATTCCCTGAAAATCGCTTTCGATCGGCGCGTCGATCCAGTTGATCCTGGCTTCCGCGTTTCGCATACGCATTTCCTGGATCAGTGCCGGCCAAGCAGGAGCTCCGACGATAACTTGAGCGACATAGCCGAATGAAAACTTCATTCTCAGCGGCGACGCTTGAAGTTGAGCCGTCGGCGCAGGACCATCGGAGCGTAAGAGCAATTGACTGTAAACGGGCTGGCCACCTCCCAGAATCATGCCCCAGACAAAAATCGTCAGGATGCAAACGGAATAGATCGTTGCCTTAAAACGCCGTCCCTGATACCAATGCCCGGCTCCTGGGATCGCAAACGCAAGGAAGGCAGCGACCACTGGATTTTTAAGTTGAAGTCGGGAATCTTTCATGAAGTGTCCTGTCTGGCCTTTATTTAATAAATGCGATTCTGCCAATCGCCTTAAACCTTCCGATCCTGGGGCAGAATCGTAGCAGGACGACGGATTCGTGTCAGCACAGCTTGGAACCTGGCGATGTCGCTCTGCCAACTGAGATTCGCATTAGTCCGAACTTGAACAGCATCGACGCTAAATCCCGCAGCGGGAGTCAGTATTTTTCAGTGAAAACGGTTAAAACCATCCTTATCAGAAAATGCCATCTCTGGCTACGCATGAGTTGAAAGCGGATCGAATACGCGGGGTTGCAAAGTGGCGGACTCCATCAGTTGATGGTGACGAAGAAAGGACGAAGAAAGCTCATTTCTGAAACAATGAGCATCGCGGTAGGGACGGCTGTTACCAGCCGCCCCCCGCACAGATCCGTACTTGAGGAACTCCCTCATACGGCTCCTCCGTCAGGTCAAACGATCGCGGAAATTCCGCTACCAGTCGTGATTGCCGTGTCAATCCAATTGATGCTCGATTCGGCTCGGAGTCCGAAGCATCGGTGACAGTTCAGCAAGACTTCCTTTCGGTGACCTACTTCCCTCGACAGATTCCGCCACGGCGGTTGCCGCGTTGTTCACCTGTGTCGATGGTACTACGAAGTCATCTGACTTCCCAAAAGCGTTCATGCCAACATTGCCCTCGGAGAGGTTCGTTGGCCGCTCGAGGAGTGAACCGCCATGCGGCTTTGCACCTGAGGCTGATGTGATCTCCCGCCCCGTTTTCCAGAGAACGCAGGCGCGTTTGGAATGTCCACGCATGCACAGGGTCTCGGACTCCGCCGTGTTCGTTCGCACCTTGCCAAGAACGGTACGCTCGATGTGGCCTTCTCCCTGGCACAACAGGATCGGCACACAGAAGTGGTGCCTCTTGTTCCAGTAGAACAAGGAGCACACGACGCGATCGACATCAGTATGACACCCAAAAACTTGGACATTGCAAACTCCCGATTATTCAAGAATAGTTAGTCCGCCGAGGTTCATCCTCAAGTTTTCGAAAGTTACGTATTCCCGATATCCATGTGGATTCCAAAGTATTAAAGTGCCCGACAGGCAGGCTTCAGCATCTACGCCGATACATCCATCAGACTTTGGCATTTTGGAAACTATGCCTTCGGCTGGGAAGAGGTCGGTAACGACGTGAAGCGTTTTGGAACCTTCAATTTTCAGATCAATGGAAACGTCGATTCTACATGAGCTTTCGAGCGATCATTTCTAATGTCATAAATTGCTATGGCTTCGGCGGCTCGGCAGGCACACTTTCCGTCTACAAATGTAATTTGAGAACAGGCGTTTTTCGATCAAATCCCAGTCTTCTTCTGAGCGAACCTCATTTTGGAGCCGTTTAAGTTCGTTTCGGCTGCCGCACCGTAGTGGATCTTGCCAGAAATCCTGCAAGTGCATGGAATTCTGGCGAATCCCACGACCAGTGCAAACGCCAGTCAAAATTGGCTCCCTGGCTACGGGAGAGTCCTGCGGAACCGGTCGATTGCGATTGTGTTTGACAGCTATGCTGCGTATCACTCTGCCCAATGCGGTGTTTGAGAATTTGCTTGACGCCCCTGATTCTCCCTCCTCCCTGACTGAATTCTGTCCAGATGACTGCCATCGACCCCGTGGTTGCCCGCGAAGCCGCTCGCCGCCGAACATTCGCCATCATTTCGCATCCGGATGCGGGAAAAACAACGCTCACGGAAAAACTGCTGCTCTACGGCGGATGTATCGAAACCGCCGGTGCCGTTCGCGGCCGAAAGAACCAACGCGGCGCGACATCTGACTGGATGGCACTGGAACGTCAACGCGGAATTTCGGTCAGCTCGACGGTACTGGCCTTTGAATTCGAGGGGTGCCAGATCAACCTGCTCGACACACCTGGCCACAAAGACTTCAGCGAAGACACCTATCGAACACTTGTCGCCGCAGACTGTGCCGTCATGGTGCTGGACCTTGCCAACGGTGTCGAAACTCAAACGGAGAAACTGTTCAACGTCTGCCGACTTCGCAAAATCCCGGTCCTGACCTTTGTTAATAAAGTCGATCGCCCAGGCAAGGAGACGCTGGATATCCTGGAAGACATCGAATCGAAACTCGGCATCATTCCTGTGCCGGTCAACTGGCCACTGGGAACAGGTTTTGATTTTCGCGGCGTCATTGAACTGGCGACCAGAAAGGCGGCAATTTTTGAAACTCGCGACAACATGCACCGCCTTGAAGCACGTGTGCAGGACCTGGCCGACATTGACCCGGCAGTCATGCCGCCCGGAATCGTCGCACAGGCTCAGGAAGAAGTCGATCTTCTGGAAGTGGCTGGAGCAGACTTCGATCGCGAGCGATTTTTGAAGGGCGAGGTCACGCCAGTCTTCTTTGGAAGTGCGTTGACCAATTACGGCGTGGAACAGTTTCTGCGTGGGTTCCTTGGCTTGTGTCCAACACCACGCGATCGTATGAGTGACGGTGAACCAGTGCCGGTGACTCGACCAGAATTCTCGGGCTTCGTCTTTAAAATCCAGGCGAATCTGGATCCGAAACATCGCGACCGCGTTGCTTTCGTGCGCGTTTGTTCTGGAACGTTCCGCCGCGACATGGAAGTCTTCCATCCACGCACGGGTAAGAAGATTCGTCTTCGGCGGGCTCATAAGCTGTTCGGCCAGGAACGCGAAACAATGGATGAAGCATTTCCCGGTGACATCATTGGCCTGGTGAATCCTGGCGAATTTCATCTCGGCGATACGATCTGCGAAGGCGCACCTGTCAACTTCGAAGCGCTGCCGCAGTTTTCACCTGAGTACTTTGCGACGATGGTCTGTACCGATACCGGTCGCCGCAAACAGTTTGAACGAGGTTTGTCGCAATTGCTGGAAGAAGGTGCCATTCAATTGTTCAATGCCCCGAATTCTTCAATGCGTCAGAACATCATGGCGGCTTGCGGAGAACTGCAGTTTGACGTCGTTAAGTTCCGATTGCAGGCGGAATACGATACCGAAACCGAAGTTCGCTGGCTAAGCTACAAAGTGGCGCGTTGGGTTGTGCCAAAGGCGGGATCCAAGGCGGAGTTGTCGTTGCTGTCATCGTGCCGCGAGGTGGTCGATCAATTCGACCAGAGAGCCGTGTTGTTTCTGTCAGACTGGGAAGCTCAGCATTGCCAGAAGCAAAACCCCGACTGGGAGTTTCAGTCCATGCGATTCAGAACGTCTGCGAAATAGATTTGAAAATTGATAGCGAGTGTCGCCGTTAGACACCAGCCAATGTTGTATCAATAGCGAGGTCAGGGACATGCAAAATTCCACTGAACAGACCGCATCACGCCGCACTGCGCTGAGTCAAATGGCGACCAGGATAGCCGCTGTTGTCGGGGGACTGGCAATTCCGAGATCAATCTTTGCCATCGCGACATCTGATAGTGTTTCCGCCCCGAGCGAATCAAGTTGGCCATCCTCCAGAGCAACCCCCGATCAACGCGGTATTTCTAAATCAACACTGTCCGGCAACCCAATGCTGAAATGGGAGTTTCCGTCGCCCGACGGCTGGGTTGCGGCAGTCGCCATTGTTGGTGACGTCGTTTATGCACCCGCATTGGCGGGGTATTTGTACTGTCTGGATTTGCATACGGGTAAAGAGATCTGGAAGTATCGATCGATTGAAGATCCCGATCCGAAAACGTTCGCGGCGGGATTCAAAGCCACGCCGCTCATCACTGATAAGATGATCTACATCGGAGACGAAGACGGAGTGCTGCACGCGATTGATCGCGAGACCGGCAAGAAGTCCTGGATCTTCGCGACAGGTGCCGAGATCGCTGGTTGTGTCGCGCAATATGAAGACAAACTCCTGCTGGCTTCACACGACAGTTACTTGTATTGCCTGACGCTGAATGGAACTGAAGTCTGGAAATTCCAGACTAACGACCGCATCAATTGTTCGCCCGCCATCGCCAGCACTTACACGTTTCTGGCAGGCTGCGATGAACACTTGCGAGTGATCGACTTGCAAACGGGCAAAGAGTTCCGCGACATGCCGCTGGAATCGCCGCTGATCGGATCACCGGCAACGTTTGATGATCTGCTGTACGTTGGAACTCATGCCGGTGAAATCGTCTGCGCGGACTGGCGTAAAGGAGAATTCATTTGGCGCTATGCAGGTCAGCGAAAAATGCCGTTCCATTCGTCAGCGGCCGTGACGGATGATTTGGTGATTCTCGGAGGTCACGACAAGATCGTACATGCCGTTGATCGAAAGACTGGCGAAGGTAAATGGACATTCCCAACGAACGCGAGAATCGAATGTTCCGCCAGTGTTGTTGAAGACCGTGTTTTCGTTGGCTCCGGCGACAAGAATCTTTACGGTCTTGATCTGCAGACTGGAAAAGAAGTCTGGAAGTACAACGCCGGAAAGCCAATCAACGCAGGCATCGCGATCGGCGAGAAACATCTGGTGGTCGGTGAAGATCAACAGAATGGGCGGCTGTTGTGTTTCGGATGAAACGAGGGGGCTGAGCCGCCGCTCAAATGAATGCTTGTCTTCGGCACGATTGCGCCCCTTATCGTCAACGCGGTGAAGGATTTCTGTAGCCGGATTCGTGAGAATTCGGGCTTTCACGGTCTAACTATTCCGAAGTCTCACGACTTCGGCTACAAGAAACCGCCTGTTTCCTCGAAGAAAAATCCTTCACTGCGTTGCCTTACCGTGCGTTGAATCGCAGCGTTTTGTCTTAATTTTTGACTCGCGAGTATTATATTTCAGCCGTTCTATTTGATGAAGGCGGAAAGAAATGTGCTACAATCTCCGAGAGAGTCGGCTGCCGAATGTAGTTCACCGTGTTTTCCAAGGCGAACCAAATGCTTCATCGTCGTGATGCAATGCTCCGATTGGGACAACTCGGTTGTGGCGCGCTTTCTCTGCCACAACTTCTGGCCTCGGAACAGGCTGCGTCGTCGCCTGTCAAGAAGTCGGCCAAGTCCTGTATTTTTCTGTTCGCTTGGGGCGGACAGCCACAACAAGACATGTGGGACATGAAGCCCGATGCTCCTGAAGGGATTCGCAGTCCGTTCCGGCCGATTCAAACCAAAGTCCCCGGAATGCACCTCGGCGATCAATTGCCGCAGGTGGCTCAACATGCCGACAAACTTTCGATCATCCGTTCACTGGTTCACAGCACGACCGACCATCAGACCGCCGTCTATCATGCGTTGACTGGTCGAGTGATGACACCGCCGCGAATCTTTCCGGGGAACTTCCGGCAACGAACAGACTTCCCGGCACTTGGTCCGATGTTCTCATATCTCGGGGGAGAATCGTTGCTGCCAGCCAGCTTCTCAATTCCTCGCCCCATTGCTCATGACGGAGTTTTTTACGCCGGGACTCATGCCGGGATTCTGGGATCACAGCACGATCCAGTAGAACTTGGCAAAGTTTTCAATCATGTCGAAGTCGGGCCGCGAATTGAGCCACCTCCGCTGCCACTCAACCTGCCCGACGATGTTTCGGTCGCTCGACTTCAAGCGCGCCGTGGACTGCGAGATCTTCTGAACACCGAAGACCGCGCAATGCAGAAATCAGCAGGAACGCGAGCGTTTGATACAGCCTACGAATCTGCCTATCAGTTGCTTCATTCTTCCGGCGTTAGCGACGCATTGAATCTGGAACTGGAATCACCAGCGACTCGAGATCGCTATGGTCGCAATGAATACGGCGAAAGTTTTCTCACCGCCCGACGGTTGGTTGAGGCCGGTATTCGAATGGTGACTGTGAACTGGATGTTCATCACGCCTGCCGCAAAAGTCTATAATGTTTGGGATGCTCACGGCGGATTAAACGATCTTGAGCACGGTCAAACTGGTTATGGAATGCTGAAGGCCAGCTATTGCCTGCCTGCTTTTGACCAGGCATTTTCCGCGTTGCTGGACGATTTGGCTCAGCGTGGACTGCTGGATGAAACTCTCGTCGCCTGCGCGGGCGAATTTGGCCGCACACCGAAGATCAATGCCAACAATGGGCGCGATCACTGGCCATTTTGTTACTCTGCTGTTCTGGCTGGTGGTGGCGTTCACGGTGGTTCGATCTTTGGTGCCAGCGACAATCAGGCAGCCTATGTTAAAGAGAATCCGGTCACTCCCGGTGATTATCTCGCCACGATCTGCAAGGCATGCGGTCTCGACCCCGCTCGCGAAATCCACGACCTTGCAGGCCGCCCGTTCAAAATCTGCGACGGCGAACCGATCTCGGCAATCCTGTAATTCCACCGTATCAAAGCAAATCGTATGATTGCAAATCGTATTGGCGTCCCCGCCTTTATTGCCGTTTGCGGCTGATTCGCCTGAGTATTTTCAGGCGCAACGATCGGCGACGTCTTGGACGAAGCTGTACAACAACTGCAAAGACGCATGAGCATCTTCATCTGTCATACACATCGGCGGGCTGATACGAATGACGCAATTGGCAAGCGGACCCAGCAAGTGAATACCATCACCGCCGGGATGGCCAAGATACGATCGTTCAACAACAGCATTGGCGACTTGATTTGGCGTTAAGCCATCCAGTGGGCCGCACTCAATGCCAAAGACCATACCTTCGCCGCGAACTTTGACCACAACACCGGTCTCTTTCAACTTCCGCAGGCCATTCAGGAAGATGTCGCTCAGATGCCGCGTGCGTTCGAGAATATCTGTGGTTTCGAATTCATCCAGAGTCGCAATCACAGCCGCTGAAGAAATTGTATTCGCACTCCACGTATCCGACGTTGCGCCGTAGCCCATCGGCTCGCAGACATCGCGACGACCAACCGCCGCGCTCACGGGAACGCCGTTCCCAAGGCCCTTGCCAAGGCACACAAAATCAGGCTCAATGCCATACGATTCAAATGCGTACATGTGGCCAGTACGGCCAAAATTGGACTGCACTTCATCCAGAATAAACAGGATGTCATGTTCACGACAAAACCTCTGCAGCAACTGCAGATAAGCTTTTGGCGGATGGAAACTGCCGCCACCGCCAAGGTATGGTTCTGTGATCAGGCAGCCGATGGTCTCGTTACTGGCGGTCCAGATGCGTTCCAATTCTGCTCGATAGACAGCGGGATCAAACGCCTTGGCCGGCGCGTCAATGTCGGAACATTCTTCGCGCGGAAATGAAATGAAGTACACTCGTGGATCACGATCAGTATCTGCTTCAGAACCAGTGACAGCTCCGCTAAGTCCCTTCTTGCCATGAAATCCAAAACGCGTGGCCATAATGCCTTCGCGTTTGGGATCATGTTTCATACATGCCCACAGAGCCTTCTGAACGGCTTCAGACCCGGATGCAGCCCAGATCACGGTGTTCAATCGACCGCCGCCGGAGCTGGCATTCAGATTGGCAATCAAACGCCGGCTGGCAATGGCTTCCAGTTCCGTAATGGCGTTATAGGCCGTGAGCGAAACTCCCTGGAAGAAGCCATCTTCCGTTGAGGACATCACGGACGGATTCCAACCCAGATACGTTGTGAAGCGATTCATCCAGCGTTTGGGATTGTGGCCAAGATTCGCCACAAGAACGCCTGATGTGAAGTCGTACAGTCTGCGACCTTCCGGAGTCCAGTGAAACACACCCGCCGATTTTGCGAGGACCGCCTGGCTGGGAGTAAACGTTCGCAGGGAATGCGGTTCCGTGTCGGCGATAATATCCCGCACGGCATTTGATCGGACTTCCTGATCAAAATGGATGGCAAATTGGGGTCGTTGTTGCATTGGGAAGTTTTGCAAAAAAGCGGCGGGATCGTGTTGGAAGGCTATGAGTGTATCAAATGCTTGGCGTTCGTCAAAAGTCAATGAAAACGACGCCGTGTTGCAAGAAATAGGGCTAAAGGATCAGGAGCACGAGATCTATTTCCAGAAGAGTCGTTAGAACCAGCGCCAGCGTTTATATTTTCCGAATGCGGAACTTTACGGATCCACTTGATCCACAATTTGTGGCTAGAAAAAAAAACAGCTCACCGCAACTGAATGCGACGAGCTGTTTCTTGTTTTTAGTCGGGGCGACACGATTTGAACGTGCGACTTCCGCGTCCCAAACGCGGCGCTCTAGCCAAGCTGAGCTACGCCCCGATTTGTTTGATTTTGACACAGTATTTTTGTTGCTGGTGCCTTCGTCAAACGATTGACACACAGTAACGAAAACAAGTTCGCGAAACTGCGTGCGGCGGGAGTGTAGCGTGACCGACCTTGCGATGCCAGAGTTCGTTACGCAAGTTCTTACAGGTTCGAATCAGCTTTTTCCAATTCACTGGGTATTCGTGCAAAAATTGCTGGTGGCAGAGGCCCTGTTTCGGCGTCTCCCCAGACGGTACGAAGTGAACTCGCGTCTATTCTCGCTCTGTGAAATACGCATTATTCTTCACTCGCCAGCGCGATTCTCAACTGTCCTGACAAGTATCTCACTTCGCTAAAAATCTCCGTGAGTACTCGGTAGCGGGCTCGTCGAAAGTGCTCCCAGTGACGAGAAAACGGGGATGCGGCACTTTCTGTCGGAGAAGCCAGGACAAAGTCTTTTGGCCAGACAAAATGGCTGTTGGCGTTTAGGGCCGTTGAGTGGCAAGGGCAGAATGTATGCTGGATGACGCCTGCTCTTGCGATCATTCCCTTATAGCCAACGTTCCTCGCAGAAGAGCCATTAAAGCGAGTTTCTGGCTCGACGGTTTCGAGATGAAGTTGCTGATTTGTCGAATTCCTGCTCTGATGCGTCCTTCATGAAGTCGCAAAAGGAGCAAAGATTGTCCAATAAAGAAACGATGGACGGAGGCCGCGATGAATCGCCGTATACCGTTTCCCAGGTCTCACACTTGCCCGAGGGATCATTGGCCACAACGCCGCAGGCTCTCCGGCAGCTGACGTTAGCGTCAACAGCTTTCTGGGGCTTTTTGACGACTCAGTTCCTGGGAGCCTTCAACGACAACTATTTCAAGCAAATGGTGCTCCTGATCTGCGCTAGTAATGTGGCGGTTGTCGCAGGGAAAGGTCCGGCAAATCCAGATCGACAATCCCTGGCGATGGCAGCCTTTGCGTTGCCGTTTGTGTTGTTGTCAGGTCTCGGCGGCTACATGTCGGATCGCTTTTCGAAACAGTACGTTATCGTTGGCAGCAAGATGGCAGAAATCGTTATCATGGCCATCGCCTTCGTCGTGTTGCTGACCCCAGGACTTAGCGCAGACGCTCAACTGATCTGGTTGATCTCGGTGCTGTTTCTGATGGGCGGCCAGAGCGCAATTTTTGGCCCATCGAAGTACGGGATTCTGCCTGAGCTGTTTCGTTCTGACAAACTGCTGCCTGTCAACGGTGCGGTGCAGATGACAACGTTTCTGGCGATCATTTTCGGAACCGTTTGCGCCGGTATGGCTTTGGATTTGATTCGCGAATTCCTCTGGATCGGAAGTGTGATCGCTGTCGGAATTGCAATCGCCGGAACAGTGACTTCATTTTTTGTACCCAGAACACCCGCGGCCGAACCGAACCTGAAGATTCGACTCGAAAATATGGCGGTACCTGCCGATGTCGCTCGCCTGGTATTTCGTGAACGAGGTCTCTTGAAGGCCGTTCTTGTCGCCGCCGTGTTTTGGTTTCTCGGTGGTGTGACGCAGATGGCCGTGAATACCCTCGGAAAGTCTTCGATGGGACTAAGTTCGACTCGAACAAGCCTGCTGGTGGCCGCGATCGGATTCGGAATTGCTGCCGGTTGTGCAATGACGGGGCTGTTCGGTGGAAAAGGAAATGGCAGCCGTTGGGTGACTGGTGGAGCCTGGTTGTTATTCATTTCGCTGTCGCTGGTTGCCTTTCTCGGCAGCGGGCGGCTGGGCGTTCCGGTAAGTTCCGGTGTGCAGGGCGAGGCAATTTTCAAGGGTATTGTGCATGCCGATTTTCTGGAATGGAGTCTGCGGTTCGGCATGGCGATGCTGGGCTTTGCAGCCGGGATGTTTGTGGTGCCCGTGCAGGTTTATCTGCAACAAGCTCCGCCAGCAGAACTGAAAGGCAGATTGCTGGGAGTTCAGAATCTGGTGACATGGATCGGCATTTTATTGTCCGCAGCGTACTTCGCTATTTGCGGAATTTTGCTGAATCAATTCGGCGGACAGAATGGTGAATCCCGCTATCAGTGGCTCGTATTCGCCTCGCTGGCAGTGCTGATGCTGCCGATTTGTGTCTTTTATCGGCTGCCGAGTGTTGATAACACTTCTCAGGAAGAGTTGTGAAATAAAGTACGTCAGCCTTTCCAGGCTGACTTGTTTTGCGACATGTCAGGCTAGAAAGCCTGACGTACTTTTCAGGATCTTATTTCAAGACTGTTCCGCAGGGACAGAAATGTTTCAGCAGGAATCGTGCGTGTTCAGGATTTCGAGCTAGATCGCTTCAAATACGCCACGGTCACGATTCTTCCTGGCTTTTAATGGATCGAATACCTGACCGCTCATCGTAATCCAAACACCGGCTGTTGGCTGAGTGATAGCCACAGCGACAGCCATCCCGAGGTTGAATATCGCATCACTGTTGCGGAAACTGGCTGGCTGCATCGCACCTGTCAACACGATTCGTTTGTGAGGAATGCTGATCAGCAGGCGTGAGGTTTCGATCATGGTGTCCGTGCCGTGAGTGATCACGATGTATTGTTCTTTGCATCGCTCAACAGCTTCCCGAACCCGCTGTCGATCATCGGGAGTCATGTCGAGACTGTCCTTTCGCATCAAAGATTCCACTGTGTATTCGAAACTTACAGGTAGGTCCTGCAATATCCGTTCAACACCCGGCGCGCCAACCTGATATTCGCTTAACTGATCGAAGTAGACTTTGTCGATCGTGCCGCCCACGGTAATAAATCGTAGTCTCATTGGTCGCGACTGCCCTTCGATGCGGCGTTGCCTTCCGATCCGGCGTTGCCTTTGGGCTCGCGGAGCTTTGCAGCCTGATAAGCATCTTCCATTTCACGCAGAGTCGCGTCTTTCATGCTGCGACCAATTTGTTTCATGGCCTCTTCGATTGCCTGAAATCGCCGCGAGAATTTTGCATTGCTACGCCGCAGTGCTTCTTCGGCATTCAGACCCCAGCGACGACCGATGTTGGCCAGCACGAACAATACGTCGCCGAGTTCCGATTCCGCCTTGTCTTTGATTTCCGGATCCAACAGTGGCTCATCAGGAATCACGTCTGCATCCACGGTCGCCGAAATCACTGGAATTGTGACATCACCAAAGAGTTCGACCGCCAGCTCGGTCAGCTCTTCATTCAGCTTGTCAAACAGCATACGTCGATCGGGAAAATCGTATCCCACCGCCGCGACTTTGGACGTAATACGGGCCGCTCGAGCCAATTGAGGCAATTCCACCGGAATCCCATCCAGTTGAGATTTGCGAGCTGGTTTTTCCTGTTGCTTGATGGACGCCCAGTTTTGTTTCACGTCAGCGACGGTCGGAGCGTTCACATCGCCAAATACGTGCGGATGACGACGTATCATTTTGTCGGCGATGTTGCGAACAACGTCGGTCAGGACAAATCGTTTCTCATCAGCAGCGATCTGCGAATCAAGAATCACCTGCAACAACACATCTCCCAGCTCTTCGCAAATCGCATCGTTGTCGTCCGCATCAATGGCTTCAAGAAGTTCATAGGTTTCTTCCAGCGTATAGGGTTTGATCGTCTTCATCGTCTGCTGCCGATCCCATGGACACCCGCCCGGCGCGCGGAGTCGAGCGACCACTTCACAGAGACGACGAAACTCCGGCAACAAAGAATCAAAAGCGGGCGGAGTGCCGTGGTGACTGGTAACGTCTGATGGTGAGGGTGCAGTCGCACTTAGTTGTGAAGATGGGAGCGCGAGGCTCCTGCCGAGCCGTGTGTTTCCGCAGACCATCGGCTCGGCAGGAGCCTCACCCTCCCGAGAATCAATTTTCGTTTCGCTCCCGATGAAATCCGAGACTGCAATCAATTGCGATTCGTCTTCAGCCACTGGATGAGGCGAGGGCTGATGTGTTTTGAGGTAGATGACCTTGGAATCATCCGGTCCGTAGAAGTGTGGCAGTTCGGCAACTTTTTGATAACCGCAGCGATCATAGAAGCGTCGCGTTGGCAGATAGTGATCGCGGCCGGAAGTCTCGACGTAAATCCGCTCTCCGCCGCCGCTGAAAATTAACTCTTCGGTCACCGACATCAACCACTTGCCGAAGCCATGCTTTTGACAGTCGCTATGAATTGCGATCCAGAAAATGTCGTAGCTATTCACAGTGCATGCGATTGGACCGTAGCACGAATATCCAACTGTTCGTCCATCAAGTTCCACGAAAGCAAAGAAATACCCCGACGCCTCGCCCTTGCGAATTCGTTCATCGACAAGTTCGACAGCAACATCAGTCTCAGCCGGATAGAAGAAGCCCGTCGACTCCACGATTTCGCGAACTCTGGTCGTGTCGGCTTCAAGAACGTCGTACCGCAGTGAAACGGATTTTCCGGCAAGTTCGGGCGGCGATGAATTCAAGAGGTTCATAAAGTGTGTTTTGAAGGCCCAAAGGAACAAGAGCATCAAGCTCGGCCGCGCGAAGTCTATGTCTGCGACTGCCGCACTTTGACGATTTCGACATCCACTGTAAACCGCTGCGGGAACAATTGCCTTCAAGAAGACTGACTGTCGAACGCAAAAGTCGCAATCCGTTCAACGGGACAAGTTCGAAATTCGATCAAGTCACTTTTAGCGGACGGCTGCAGGCTGTTTTCGCATTCCATTGCGGAGTAAAGTCCGTTGACAGAAAGATCGAAGGGCTAGAACACAATTTTCAGTACTATGAAACCTACGACAAATAGAAGTCTATCCTGAATGAAGATTACATTTCTTGGTGCTGCCAGCGAAGTTACCGGCAGTCAGCATCTGATCGAAACATCATCCGCCAGAATCCTGCTCGACTGTGGACTGTTCCAGGGCCGCAGCAGTGAGACGCGACCAAAGAACGAACGCTTTCGATGTACGCCGGAAAAACTTGATCTGGTCATTCTGTCGCACGCTCATATCGACCATTGTGGTCGGCTTCCCGCATTGTGCAAGGCTGGTTTTCGAGGACCGATCGTTTGCAGTTACCCCACGGGCGACATCGCCGATCTTATGCTTCAGGACAGCGCACACATTCAGCAGGAAGATGCAAAATATCGACGGAAGAAAAATCTGGGGCATGGCGGCGAATCTGACAAGCCGCTGTATACGCTGGAAGACGTCCGCAAGATGTCGAAGCAAATGGAACCCATCAAGTTTCATCAATGGCGGGAAGTTTATCCAGGTGTTCGAGTGCGACTTCATCACGCCGGTCATATCCTCGGGGCCGCGATTGTTGAGCTGGAACTGGAGGACGATGGCGAAGTGAAGCGTGTCGTATTTACGGGAGATCTTGGGCGGCGCAATCAACCTATTCTGAACGATCCTGAAACAATGGAACGCTGCGATGTGCTGATTTCGGAATCAACATACGGCAATAGGTTGCATCCCGACTCCGGTGACGTCAAAGCAGAGTTGCGACGAGTCATTTGTGAAGCTTCGCGGCGACAGGGCAAAGTGATCGTGCCGGCGTTTAGTCTAGGTCGAACGCAGATGCTGGTGTACCTGCTGAATGAACTTCGCAACGAAGACGCGATGTGTCGCGTGCCCGTGTTTGTAGACAGCCCACTGGCAACAAGGTTAACAGAGGTCCATAGAACGCACTCAGAAGATATGGACGATGATGTCCGTGACACCCTCAAACACGACGATGACGTCTTCGATTTCGAAGGTCTGACATACGTCCGATCACAGGACGAAAGCATCGCATTAAATCGACGCAAAGGTCCATTCGTTGTGATCGCAGCGGGTGGTATGTGCGAAAACGGTCGCGTCGTGCACCACTTGAAAAATGCAGTCTCGGATGAAGCCAATACCATTTTGATCATTGGATTTCAGGCAGAACATACACTTGGGCGGCTTATTGTCGATCGACGGCCAGAACTGAATATTCTGGGACGTCGTTATCCTTTGAAAGCTCACGTAGAAATTGTCAACGGCCTGTCCGCGCATGCAGATGCAAATGACTTCCAGTGGTGGTTCGGAGAACTCCTGAAAAAAGGCGGAGCGGGGCAGGTCTTTCTGGTCCACGGCGAAGAAAAAGGGTTGGAGGCTTTAGCAAAGCTGACGGCAGAGTGTTCCGATCTTCCGCCGATGATTCCAAAGTTCGGCGAAAGTTTCGACGTTTAGCAGGTTAATCTCCGTATCCAGAATGTCCATCTGGATTGTGATATTCAGGATACTGCAGAGACAAATTGCAAAACCATGCCGAATCTCATTGAAGCTGTCAATCTTCATAAAACGTTTGTAACTCCCGTCGGCACGGTGCATGCCGTCAATGGATTGTCGCTGACAGTTGCGGGTGGCGAAGTCTTCGGGCTGCTCGGCGCGAACGGTGCTGGAAAAACAACGACATTGCGAATGATTCTGGGCCTGATGAAACCAACGTCTGGAAAGGCGATTGTCGCGGGCATTGATGTGGCCGAACATCCAGAAGAAGTCAAACGCAGTGTCGCACTGGTTTCGGCGAGCGCGGGTTTGTATCAGTGGTTATCGCCGCGTGAACTGATGCACTACTTCGCGGATCTGTACGACGTTTCCACAGATGACGCAATACGACGCGTTGATGAACTGACGAAATTGTTTGATCTGCAGAGCTTCGTGGATCGCCCGTGTGCAGGTCTGAGCACCGGGCAGCAGCAGCGAGTCAATCTGGCTCGATCGCTGATGCACGATCCGCCGGTTGTGCTGATGGATGAGCCGACTCGCGGTCTGGATATTGTTGGCTCAAAACGCATCTTCGATTTTACTGCGCAGTTGAAGCAGTTGGGCAAGGCGGTGATTTTCTGTACGCATCGGCTTGAGGAAGCTCAACGCTTGTGTGACCGCTTTGGTCTCATGTTTCGAGGCCGCCTGCAACTGCAGGGTTCGCTGGCGGAGCTGCGAAAAAGCTCGGGACTTGAATCCATCACCGACATGTTTCTGGATCTGATGGAGCGGAACGATGCGACGACGGAAGAAGCCATGCAGCCGCAACTGGTAACGACAGCTCCAAAACATGAAGGCAGGTCTGTGTGAGCGGATTGACCAATGATAGTCGTTCGAAAACGGCGAAGACTCGATCACCCATCATGCGTGTGCTCAGACTATCGCGGAAGGAATTGCGTGAATCGCTGCGAGATCGCCGCACGTTGGTCACGCTGATCGTTATGCCTCTGATTGTTTATCCGTTACTGGGGTCAGTGGTCCAGAAGTTCGCCATCAATCGCTTCGATCCGAATTCTCCGCCGGCGTTAGTCGTGTTCGATGGCAGTCTTCCGGAAGTCGCCGCTGATGCCATGCTGGAACTCCCTGAATCAAACGGGACTACATTAAAAGGCCGTACGAAGCCGAGTGGTGATGACAAAATAAAGTCGGAAGAAAAAAACAGTCCCGCCTCGCTGCAGGACGTCGCGACGTCATTGACAGGCTCTGAAACAGGATCCGCCATCGGCGCATTGACGAATAGTGATGAAGGAAATGTTCGGCCAATACGACTTCAACGCTACGAACAACCGGTGAAGCGTGAATTTATGGAGGAGTTTCTACAGGCCGGAGAAGCGGATGTGGGCGTTCGACAGACCATTGCAGTCAGAGATGACGCCACGGGAGTTGTGCAGCCGTCCGATTTTCAAATCATTAGCCGACAAGGCGATGCATTCAGCCAGCAAGCAGCGGTGGAAGTTGAAAAACGTGTACTGGCTTTTCGCGATCGCGAACTGCGAAAACTGCTCGACAACACTCAGTTTGGTTCAGCGGTGCTGCCTACGATTTCCAAACTGCGACTGGCGAACGACGCACCGCAATCTTCACCTCTGGGAGCATTCATCCCATTGATGCTGGTCTTAATGACGATGACAGGTGCGGTCTATCCGGCGATCGACCTGACCGCCGGCGAACGTGAACGCGGGACATTGGAAATGTTGATGGCAGCCCCTGTTTCCCGAGCTCAATTGTTGACCGGGAAGTTCATTGCCGTCTTGACGGTCGCAGTCCTGACGGCGGTGATCAATCTTGTCGCAATGCTTCTGACACTCTACGCAACCGGTTTTGATCGTGTGCTGTTGGCGGACGGTGCCACATTCCAAATGTTCTTTTCCGTTCTGATTCTGCTTGTGGTTTTTGCATCATTCTTTTCTGCCGTGCTGCTTTCCATCACCAGCTTCGCTCGCAGTTTTCGCGAAGCCCAGGCATGGCTGATTCCGCTGATGCTGGTATCGCTCGCACCGGGGATTTTAAGTCTGATGCCGGGTGTCAATCTGACGCTTGGACTCGCCGTCCTGCCGCTGGTGAATATCGTGCTGCTCGGTCGCGAATTATTTCAAGGGACGGCCGCGTTACACCTTTATGCGGTGACTTTGCTATCGACCCTGGTGTATACGATTTTGGCTTTGCGAGTCGCCGCGAATGTCTTTGGTCACGACACCGTGCTGTTTGGAAGTTCCGCAGGAGTTTCAGCATGGGCGAAACGACCAACAGAAACCCGTGAAAGCATCCCGACGTCAATTGGAGTCGGCTGGCTGATTTTGCTGATACCGTTGTTCATCGTGCTTTCCGGCCTGCGCAGCCGGGTTGTGCCGATCGACAATTTGTCTGGGCAATTGATTCTATCCGGCTGCCTGACAACAATTTTGTTTGCGGTTTTTCCGGTAGCGATCACTAAATGGATTCGCGCGTCCGCTGTGCAGGTTTTTGCCTTGCATAGATTTCATGTGGCGACACTAATTGGTGCCCTCCTGTTGGGATGCACGATGTGGACGTTGGCTTATCAGGTGCTGATGTTTTCTAAAGGCCCGTTGCAGTGGCTGGAAATGCTGAACAATTCAAAATTGAAAGAATTGGCCGAACGTCTGACATCTGAAACACCGTACCTGATTCGAATTGTCACGTTAGCGTTAGTTCCGGCGATTTGCGAAGAATTATTTTTCCGGGGCTTCCTGATCAATACAATTCAAAAACGTGCGAACCTGTGGCTAAGGCCGATGTTGATCAGCACGTTTGTGTTCGCTGCGTTTCATGTGGTTGTGGATCAGTCGCTGACGCTGGAACGTTTCCCCGCGACTTTTCTGCTTGGTCTGGTATTGTGCGGCATTCGGCTGTCCAGCGGCAGCATCTTTCCCGGTATTGTGATGCACGCAATCAGCAATGGATTGTTACTATCGCTGAAAGAACTGGACCCCGTACTGCAGGCCATCGGGCTGAACCTGAATGTTGAAAACGAAACATCTCTGCCGACATGGTTTTTGATGGCTTCATTGTTGATCAGTGGTGCGGGAGCCGGGCTTGTGTGGATGGGACGGAAGCGCGCGAAAACGCTGCAGCCTGTCCGTGAGCGCTCAATCTGAACATGCTTCGGAGTGTGGGGTAGATAGGTGCCCTGTTTTTCAATCCTTGATCGGTGCTTATACCATCCGAGATCAGGAATGATGCCCTCAACGGCTATCGTTGTCATGTCCCTTCTGCCCCGAGAGCGGGGGAGAGTCGGCCGTAGGCCGGATGAGCGGTTTATTATCAAACGAAGCTGAAGATCGAATAATAAATTTCCCCCTCATCCTCTCCGCCTAATGACGTGGACTTATGAGAAAAGCAAGCGAACACATCGGGCTGGCTCGGCGAGCCCAGATGGTTGTCATCGCACCGACAACAGCACAGACGATCGCCAGACTCGCGCACGGTATGGCCGCTGATTTGTTCAGCACCACGATGCTGGTTTCAACAGCACCGGCCATCATCGCACCAGCTACGAACTGCGACATGTGGGCAAAGCCAGCTCTGCAACGCAATGTCGCACAGTTGAATGAAGATGGTTACCACATCGTCGGTCCGGAGGAAGGCTGGCTAAGTTGCGGTCAGGTTGGGTCAGGCCGCATGGCCGATCCCGGACGAATTCTGCTGGAAATGCAAGCCGTGCTGGCCGGCGAAGTTGCATGATGAGAATTCTGATTACCGCCAGACCAACCCGCGAATACATCGACGACGTGCGATTTCTTTCCAACGCCAGCAACGGACGCATGGGGTACTCCCTGGCGACCGCTGCAATTGCTGGCGGACATGAAGTTGTGCTTGTCACGGGCCCTGTTGAACAATCAGCACCGGAAGGCTGCGAAGTTCATCGACACGAAACCACAGATCAGCTTCGTCAGCGATGTCTGGAACTTTTCCCGGGGTGCGATGGAGTCATTGCAACTGCAGCCGTCTGCGACTATCGGCCCAAATCACGCATCACTGGGAAAATCACGAAGACCGATCAGCCGATGGTACTGGAACTCGTGGAAACCTCCGACGTATTTGCAGAACTTGGCAGCCAAAAAGGGCACCGCTGGATTGTCGGTTTTGCATTGGAGTCTCAGGATCCTCGTAACAACGCCATGCGAAAACTTCGCATGAAGAACTGCGACTGCATCGTTTTGAATGATACATCAGCGATCGGCTCGCTCACGAACTCCGTTGAGATCCTGTCACCTGACGCTGAAACGATCGCGGCCTACAAAGGCACAAAGCAGCATGTTGCTGAACAAATTCTGCAGTTGGTCGAGACTTCAATTCACGGCCAAAGATCGTCCTAAGGAATAGTCCCAAAGCAAAAGTACGTCAGCCTTTCCAGGCTGACTTGTTTTGCTTCATGTCAGGCTGGAAAGCCTGACGTACTTTTCGCAATGTTATTTCGGCACTGTTCTTGAGCCACTTTGCCATTCGATGTCCAATGCTTCTCTCGGCTCTCGGCTGAGCAGGAGCTTTGCCCTCCCGGATTAGAAATGTTGTCCCGTAAAAAATCTTGTCACCAAGACCAGTAAGCACCCATGCAGAAGTTTCATCATTTAACCGCGTGAGCAACGCCCCGCATTTTAGCGAGGTAACCGCTGGTGCTTAAGGTGGCACCGATCATTGATTCAAACGGTCTCTTTATCAACGTATGACAGGACGATTGATGACAGGACGATGAATCGCCATTTGTGTTTCTTATCGTCCTGTCATCATAATCGTCCTGTCATCACAAGAAGCGAAGTTCAATTGCCGCGAACGAAAAAGAGGCTGTGCGTTGTCGTTCATCGCAGTTGTCGTTCATAACAGTTGTCGTTCATAACAGTTGTCGTTCATAACAGTTGTCGTTCATAACAGTTGTCGTTCATAACAGTTGTCGTTCATAACAGTTGTCGTTCATAGCAGTTGTCAAACCTCTGTTCCACCGGCGTAAAGCCAGTCGGGACAGATGCTTAGTTTCCAAACCTGCGGTTCACTGGCACAGGGCCAGTGGGGCCGAAAAGGCGCCCGTGTACTTGTAATTCGCTTACGCCTACCGCTCGCCATTAAACGAATTCTGCTCGATAACTTGTGCGTGGGTGCTTACCATTAGGCGTCAGCCCTCCGATCGCGATTTACTTCCCGGAGGAATCACTCCCCATTCGGTCGTAGCGAATGATCGTCGGCAAGATTTGTGTTTTTGAGTATTCCGTCGGCCAGCGTAGTTCGACCGACTTGGAATCTTCGTACGGGATGACATAAAACGCTGATTCCTTGCGAAGGGAATTCAACGATTTCATTTTGTATTCGGGATACCATTTTTCGATACGACGTCCGACGTCACGCTGGACGCTGCGAAGTCGCGAATCACCGGTGAGCTGATCGTCGGTGAAATCGATCAGCGAACACCGAGACTGCAATTCCGGGTGCGAGTGCAGGACCGGCATCGATACCGTTCGGTCTTCAAAGATGATCGGTACGTCACTCGGAAGATCCTTCAGCTGTACCACAAATGCATCGCGTGCTTCGTCGATCTCATGCCATTGATCACGGCAGAAGGCAACAGCCTGCATGAAGATAACTCCACTGATCATCACCAGAATAACCTGACCGCGTTGTCCACATCGCGATAACAAAACAGCAAAAATCGGCCCGAATCCAAGCAGGCCCGTCACAGCGTATCTTGTTACCAAAGCCGGCTGAATCGTCCATGACAGCAGCATAATCACAAGCGGCATCAGCGACAACAGCATGCACGGGGCGAGTTGCCGGGCGTCATGGGTTATCGAGCTTTGACCCAAATCCTGTGACTTGTTCAATGCGGCCGACAGCACGAATGCCATCCCACATACAATCACCGGGAGCAAGGGAAAGAGTGCTGTCAAAAATCCGATGCTGTCGGCCACTGTCGCAGGTGAGACCCATGTCGCCTGTGAAAGTGCGGAGCGTTGAACGATCAGGAATGGAAGACAAGCAACTAGGCAGACTCCGCCAGTCAGCCCGGTGACGAAAATCATCCTGAGCCTGCCTTTGGTGAGATTTGGTGCCAGCAATGCACCGCCGCAGATCAGCCCGAGCGTCAGAATGCCAAAGTAATGCGTGGTTGTAATAATGGCAGCCATCAGCAGAGCCACGACGTTCGACAATCGAAGCTGCCATGTTTTCTGCAGCCCTTCAACATCCAACGCGACGCAGAGCCATGCACACGCCGCCAGCCATAGTGGATAAAAACGCATTTCCGTGGATTGATGAATCAGATGCACACTGGACACCATCAACAGTACAGACGCAATACAGATCAGCATCGGATAGCGGCGGCGCAGCAGTGTAAAAACGCCGAGAATCGCAAGCAGCATTAAGCACAATGAAAGGCTTCTCAAACGGCCTTCTGTGATGCCTCCGCCGCCCTGCAGATATCGAAGCTGTCTTGCCAGCAAAATATATGTGGGCGGGTTATAATCGACTCCGTCCGCCAGCGCCTGCAACGATCGTGATGTGGAAGCATCCTGAATGAGCAGCCACGAATGGATTTCATCCATCCACATTTGTCGCTGCATCAGGTATCCGCCGCCCACAGCCCACGCGATCGCAAGCACGAGCGTCATCAGCAAAGCTGCTTCGACGAAAAATTGCGATGTTGCGGGGCGAGGAGAAGACATCAGACTAATGCGAACACCCGGTCCCAACGTTCGCAAAGAAGTCGTGGCCTTTGTTATCGACGAGGATAAACGCTGGGAAATCAACGACATCGATCTTCCAGATGGCTTCCATACCGAGTTCAGGGAATTCAACCACCTCCACACTGCGGATGTTCTCTTTGGCCAGGATCGCCGCTGGTCCACCAATGCTGCCCAAATAGAAACCGCCGTGTTTATGACACGCATCTGTCACCTGCTTGCCGCGATTTCCTTTGGCAATCATGACCATACTACCCCCAGCAGCCTGAAACAGATCAACGTACGAATCCATTCGTCCGGCCGTAGTCGGACCAAACGATCCGCTCGCATAGCCCTCCGGTTTCTTGGCGGGGCCGGCATAATACACCGGATGCGCTTTGAAGTAATCTGGAAGCGGCAGGCCTGAATCAAGACGCTCCTTCAGTTTCGCATGCGCGATGTCGCGAGCGACCACGATCGGGCCGCTCAGCAACAAGCGAGTCGTCACTGGGTACTGATTCAGATCCGCCAGAATTTGTTCCAGAGGGCGATTCAGATCGATATGCACTGCGCCCTCGTCCTTCCGATGACGCAGTTCTTCGGGAATGTACTTCAATGGCTCAGTTTCAAGCCGCTCCAGAAACACGCCATCCTTTGTGATCTTACCCTTCGCCTGGCGATCCGCACTGCACGACACACCGATCCCGATTGGTAGTGAAGCACCGTGTCGCGGCAACCGAATGATGCGTACGTCCAGAGCAAAATACTTCCCACCAAACTGAGCACCGATGCCGCAGGTTCTGGCGGCATGCAACATCTTCTCTTCCATTTCCAGATCCCGAAACGCGCGGCCCAGCGCGTCGCCGGTTGTTGGGAGATGGTCCAGATATTTCGTTGATGCGAGTTTGACGGTTTTCATCGTCGCTTCAGCTGATGTACCGCCGATCACAAAAACCAGGTGATATGGCGGACACGCAGCGGTCCCCAGTGTCAGCATCTTTTCTGTCAGGTATTGGACGAGTGATTTGGGATTCAGAACCGCGCGGGTTTCCTGATAGAAATATGACTTGTTCGCCGATCCGCCACCTTTCGCGATGAACAGGAATTTGTAGTCGCTGCCGTCGCAGGACATGAGTTCCAACTGAGCGGGCAAATTCGTATTCGTGTTCTTCTCATCCCACATCGTCAGCGCGGCGTTTTGGGAGTATCGAAGATTGTTCTCGGTGTAGGCATCGTAAACTCCACGTGACAGAGCTTCTTCATCACCGCTCGACCAAACTGCATGGCCTTTCTTTCCCTGGACAATGGCCGTACCTGTGTCCTGACAAAACGGCAACACCCCCGCGCTGGACACGTCGGCATTTTTCAACATCGTCAGAGCCACCATGCGATCATTTTCAGACGCCTCCGGATCGTCCAGAATCGCAGCGACCTGTTTCAGATGGGCGGGACGCAGAAAGAAGTTGATATCGTGAAATGCCTGTGAGCAGAGCAGTGTCAAGGCTTTGGGATCGACGCACAGAATGTCTTGTCCCTCAAACTGACAAACTTTCACATGCTCTTTTGTGAGCAGCCGGTACTGTGTCTCGTCGGTTCCCAGATCGAACAACGGTTCATAAACAAATGGAGCGGTTGGCACGGCAGTGTTCACTGTTCGTAAAGAGCAAAAGTCAGACTTTGAAGACGGCGAATGCCTCGTCCCCCCCAAAAGGCAACGCCGTGAAGGATTTTTCTTCGAGGAAACAGGCGGTTTCTTGTAGCCGAAGTCGTGAGACTTCGGAATAGTTGGACGGCGTAAGCCCGAATTCTCACGAATCCGGCTATAGAAATCCTTCACGGCGTTGCCCAAAAGGGCCTCGAATATCGATCAACTCATCGCAATAACAATCAAGTCTCATGCAATGTATCGAGTGACATATCACTTGTCACCAGAGTCTCGTGAATCGCAGGCCTCGGAATTCTCCGGGGGGCGAGGCTCCTGCCCAATAATGTCACTCGGGGAGAATGTCACTGGGGAGTGTCACTTGGGGAGTTTCACTTGGGGAGTTTCACTTGTGGAGTGTCACTTGTGGAGTGTCACTTGTGGAGTGTCACTTGTGGAGTGTCACTTGTGGAGTGTCACTTGGGGGGAGTGTCACTGGGGACGACAGTGTCACTGGCACGGTGTCACTGGTCACTGGGGACACAGCATCACTGGTCACTGGGTGGGTGGTCACTGGGGACACAGCATTACCTTGTGTGAATCACTGGTGTGAATCACTGGTGTGAATCACTGGTGTGAATCACTGGTGTGAATCACTGGGGGGTGTGAATCACTGGGTGTGAATCACTGGGGACACAGCATTGTGAATCACTGGGGACACAGCATTACCTTGAAACGATGTGGCATTTTGATAGAATCCGCGATTAAGTAGCGGTGTGAATCACTGGGGACACAGCATTGTGAATCACTGGGGACACAGCATTACC
>Ga0209491_10002851_pt1 | contig 29805 bp, 11 predicted proteins | sample BON02_FD_187213 | JGI IMG/M metagenome (GOLD analysis project Ga0209491, IMG submission 187213) | Freshwater microbial communities from Lake Bonney liftoff mats and glacier meltwater in Antarctica - BON-02 (SPAdes) (version 2) | ecosystem: Environmental > Aquatic > Freshwater > Ice > Glacier...
GCTGCCCGACCATCCGCGGCCGCCCGAGGCCATGACGGCCCTCTCTGCAGCTGCCCGACCATCCGCGGCCGCCCGAGGCCATGACGGCCCTCTCTGCAGCTGCCCGACCATCCGCGGCCGCCCGAGGCCATGACGGCCCTCTCTGCAGCTGCCCGAGGCCATCCGCGGCCGCCCGAGCGGCCCGACACGCGCGTCCTCGGCGGCGGCGGCGAGCAGGGGCGCTGGCGGCGGCGGCGTCTACGTCGACAACAACACACTGGCGACGACTCTATCGACGCCTCGGGCGCCCACGAAGGCGACGAGGGCGACGACTCAGGCGCGCGGCTCGAAGGATTGGAGGCCACAAGGGGGGGGAGTGCGGTGAGAGGGCAAGCGGGAGTTGGAGACGGGCGCCAAAAAAGAAAATCAGGGGGAAGAGAGGGGAGGGAGGCGAGGCCTCGAAAGGCGCTTGTGGAGGAAAGAGGGAGGATGAGTGAGGGAAGGAGGGTGTGTGAGGGGGTGCTGGTCCTTTTCGATAACAAAGTGTGTTTGACGAGGAAGGGAGGGGGGTGCGCCGAGCTTGAAGAGGGATCGCGCCGCGCCGCGCCCTCACGGCTGCGCGTGCGCGGCGTCCGTCGCCGCCGCCGCTCGAGGAAATCCGCATCCGACGGGCAAAAGAAAAAAGCTTCCCTTCTCCGTCGCGCTTACACAAGCTTTCAAGACGCCGAAGAAGAGGCGGCCGCAGCAGCGACGACCCCCGCGCCCGGCCTCCTGCCGGCGGGCGGCGCCATGAGCATCGCCGCGGCCGCCTCCCGCCGCCGGCCGGCCAGCACGGCCAGCGCGCCATCCTCTTTCCGTGGCGCGGCCGACGAGGCTCCGCCGCCGCCGCCGCCGCCGCGGACGGGGCCACTTTCTCCGCTTTGGGCGTTGGCCGCGACGGACAGTGCCAGCGCGAGCGCGCCCTGGCAAACGCCGCCCCCGGCCACGCCGACGCCGACGCCGAAGCCGGCGCCGACGCCGACGCCCGCGTCGCGCGCCATGGCGCCGGCCAGCCCGGGGCGCGCGGCGGCGGCGCCCCCGCCCCCGCCGCGGCCCTCGGCGGCCTCGAGGGCGTCCAGGCACGCGAGCAGCTCGAGCGCCGTCAGCGCCTGCGGCGGCCGCGAGGCGCCGGCTGCCGGCGCGGCGGAGGCCGCCGCCGACGCGGCGTCGCGCGTCCGCCGCGCCGCGCGCTCGAGCCACGGCGGCGGCGGCGCTGGCGCCGGCGCCGGCCGGTTCTCTCTTCGGCCTGGCCGTTCGGCGGCGGCGGCGGCGTCCACAAGGGGAACCCACGCGCCCAGGCGGGCCATGGCCTGGAGCAGCCGCGCCCAGGCCGCGGGCGGCACGCGCCACGCCGCCAGCGATGTCGGCGGCGTCGGCGGCCTCGACGCCGCCGACGCCGACGCGGCGCCGCGCTGCTCCCCCTGCTCCTCCTCCCCCTCCCCCTCCTCGTCCTCCTCGCCGCCGAGCAGCGCCCCTGCCGTCGCGCCGCCGAGCGCCCACACGCTGCGCGCCGCGGCCGCCACGCCGTGCGCCTGGCGCTGGCGGAAGAGGCGGCGCTGCTGCTGGCGCTGGCGCTGCGCGAGGAGCAACACGTCCTCGCCCGAGGCGGCGGAGGCGGCGGCCGAGACGGTGGCCGCCTCGAGCGCCTCGGCGCGCGCGTCGGCGGCGGCCGCCTGCGCCAGCGAGGCCGACGCCTGCGACAGCAGGCGCTCGCACGCCCAGAGGGCGTCGGCCACGTCGCGCGGCGCCATCGAGCTGCCGAAGGCCGCGGCCGAGGCGGCCGAGGCGGCCGAGGGCCTAGTGGTGGAAGAGGACGCGGCGGCAGATGAGGCGCCTGACGGCGGCCGAGCGCCCCCTCCCCCGGCGGCGGCGGCGGCGGCGGCGGTGGCGGCGGCGACGATCGCCACCCTCTCCGTGACTTCGTCGGCGAGCAACGCGATCCACGCGCCGCCCGCGACGCCGAAAGAGACGGCGCGCAGGCGGGCCGCCGCGACGGCCAGCATCGTGAGGGTGCGGCCGCGCAGGGGCGACAGCAGCGACAGCAGCGGCGGCGAGGCGCCGCCGCCGCCGCCGGCCATGCCGCCGGCCGTGCCGCCAAACCTGCCGGGCGCCGCCGAGGCCAAGGACGACGGCGACAAGGACGCCACCATCCCCTGCCGCAGCACGTCGCGCCCGGCTGCGTCCATGCCCAGCTCGGCCAGCGCCCAAGCGCACTCTACGAGCTGCGCGGCATCCATGGCCGGCGCGTGCCGGCGCGCGGCGTCCGCGGCGGCGGCGGCCCACTCGGGGGGGATGGCCGCGGCCACGGGGCCCGCAGAGGCGGTCGCCAGGAGGGCGTCGTTGCTGGCAGCCGCACCGCCTGCTCTGCCGACGAGGGGGGGGGAGAAAAAAGGTGCGACGGCCGCGCTCGCCGACAGCCGCAGCATGCGCGCCGACTGCAGGGCCGACCCGCCGCCGCCGCCGCCGCCGCCGCCGCCGCCGCCGCTGCCTCCTCCAGACCCGCCTCCAACGCCCCCGCCTGCCGCGTCGTCGCCGCCGCCGCCGCCGCCGTGGCGGCAGTTCCAAAGCGCGAGGCCTAGGAGCAGCTGGTGCAGCTCGGCGCGCGACAGCGTCGGCAGGCGGGAAGGGGACGCGCAGTCGCCAAACAGCGCCTCGAACAGAGGGGCGCCCCCGGCCGCCGCCTCCCTGAGCGCTTGCTCGGCCTCCTCCTCGTCCTCCTCCTGCGCCTGCTCCTCCTCCTCGCCTGCCGCCACCGCCGTCCCCACGCGCAGCCTCTGCCGCCGCTGCTGCCGCCGCTGCCGCTCCGCCCGCGCCCCGCCGTCCGGCAGCGGCGCCCCCAAGCGCGCGAGCGCGAGCACCGTGGCGCTCGCCTCGCCTGCCGAGAAGAGCGCCAGGCGCGCGGCGACAGCGTCGACCAGCGCGGCCAGCCAGTCGCCGCCCGGCCGCCAGCGCAGGCGGGCGAGCGACGCGGCGACGCTCAGCAGCGCCTGCGGCGCGCAGGCGCGCAGCTTTGGCCGCAGGGCGGCCAGGAGGCGCTCGACCCAGCGCGCCGGCGGGGGGCGGGGAGGGGCGTGGTGGTGGTGGCGGTGGCGGTGGTGGTGGTGGTGTTGTCGTGGGGAGCCGGAGCCCGCCAGAGAGGACGAGGACGAGGACGGGCCGCCACCGCCGCCGCCGCCGCCGCCACCGCCCGCTCCCGCGTAGAAGACGGCCAGCGCGTGGAGCGTGTTGGCCAGCGACTGCGAGCCGTAGAGGTCGAGCAGCGGGTAGGACGCCTCGAACCAGGCCGAGAGCCACTCGCGCGTCGGGCGCACGCGCAGCTCGGCCAGCGCGTAGGCGGCGAGCGCCTGGTCCCGCGGCGCGGCGCCCGCGCGGCCGCCGGACGAGGAAGAGGCGGCGGCGCGTCCCCCACGTCCCGCGAACGACGGCGACGACGATGACGACCACGGCGGCGGCGGCGGTGGTGGCAGCATGACGGTGGACGAGGCGCGCAGGTAGGCCTGCGTCCAGGCCGGGGTCGGGCGGTACTGCAACTTGGCGAGCGCCCAGATCAGCAGCGACAGGCCCTGCGCCGTGAAGAAAAAGGAGGAGGAGGAGGAGGGGGCAGGGGAGCGGGCGGAGGGAGCGCTGCTGCCGCCGCCGCCGCCGCCGCCAGCAGCCGAGGCGCCGTAGTCAAACCGCCGCTCGGCCGCCGCGCAAAAGCGCACCATCCACGCGGCGGGCGGACGCACGCGCAGCTTGGCCAGCGCCCACGCCACGTTGGCCAGGCCCTGCGCGGACAGCGCGTCGGCGCCGCCCTCGTGCTGCTCCTCCTCTTCCTGCTCGTAGTCGTCGTCGTCGCCGCCGCCCATGTCGTCGCCGCTTGCGCCCCCTCCCCGGCTAGCGCCAGCGGCAGCCGCGCCAGGGGACCCGACGCCGCCGCCGCCCTCGGCCGCCGCCGCGCCGCCGGCACCGCCGCCGAGCTTGCGCCTGACCGCGCCGAGGAACGCGCCCGCCCAGGGGCCGTCGGGGCGGCGGGCCAGCTTTGCGACCGCCCACCCGAGATTCGCCAGCCCCTGCGCGGTGAAGTCGGGCATCACGCGCTCGCACGCGGCCATGAAGGCCCGGACCCAGTGGCGGGGGGGCGGCGAGACGGACAGGAGTAAGGGGGGGCGGCGCCCGGGCAGCAGCGCAGAGGAGAACGACGACCGGGGCGCCAGGGCGGCGGCGGCGGCCAAGTCGTCCTGCTCGCCCTCGCCCTCGAACTCATCCTCGTCGCTGCTGCCGCCATCGCGCTGGTCTTGCCCGCGGTTGGCGGTCCCCGGGCGCCGCCGTGCACGAGCGCCAACCTCATCGTCCTGGTCGTGGTCCTCCGCCTCATCCTCATCCTCCTCCTCCTGCTCCAACGACCGGCGCGCTCGTCCCTCCCCAGGCAGCAGCTGCCGCCGCCGCTGCTGCTGCCCCTGCTGCCGCTCCCTCTCCCCGCCGCCGGCGCCGCCCGCCGGCAGGGACGGCAGCGCGAGCGCCACGGCCACCAGGGACCGCGCGTCGAACTCGCCCGCCTCCATCATGGGCACCGCCGCGTGCAGCAGGTCGCCCGCCAGCCCCTCCGCGTCGCCGTGCCACCGCGCCGCGGGCGACCGCGCCGCCCGCGCCAGCAGCGCGAGCAGCGTGGCGACGGCGCGCGGGTCGAGCGCGAGCAGGCGCGCGCGGCAGCGGCGCGCCAGGAGCCCCAGGCACGCCGGGGCGCGCTTGAAGGTGGCCGCGCGCGACGACAGGGAGGTGCTGGTGCTGCTGGTGCTTTGGCAGGTGCGGTTGCCGCCGCCGCCGCCGCCGCCGCCGCCGCTCGAGTCCGCTGCTGCCAGCAGACGCGACAGGGCGGCCGCCAGGGCCGACAGGTGGACGGTCGTCAGGCGCGGTCCGAGGCGCGGGTCGCGCAGGAGCAGCCACGCGCGCTCGGACGAGCCGCACGCCTCGCGCACGACGGAGGACAGAGGGTCGGCGGCGTCGCCGTCGTCGTCGTCGTCGTCGTTTTTGCTTTTGGGCGCTTTTCGGCGCCGAGGGGCTGCTGCTGGCGCCGGCGTCGTCGCCCGCGATTCGAGCAGCAGCAGATCTGCGGCCGTGGCGTCCAGGCGCGCACGAAACGAGGGCGCGGGGGCCGGCGCAGGCGGCGGCGTCGGCGGGCGCGGCCTCGAGCGGCTGCGGCTGCGGGATCGAGCGGCCGGCTCGGGCGCGCTGCCGCTGATGGCGCCGCAGCCGCCGCCGCCGCCGCCGCTGCCCCGCCGTCGCGGCTGCTGCTGCTGCCGCCGCTCCTGCCGCTCGGCCGCCTCGATGAGCGACGAAACGTCGACCGCCGCCAGCGCGCGCGCCTCGGCCAGCACGGCGGTCAGCTCGCTGTCTTCCTCCGCCTCGTGTCCATCGGCCTCTGCGGCTGCTGCTCCTGCAGCGTCGCCATTGCTGGATGCCGCCGCCGCTGCCGCCACGACGAGCCCTCCTCCTCCTCGCCGCCGCCACGGGCTCGGCCGCCGTGCGCCGTCGCCGCCACCATCGGCGGCGCGGGCCTCCCGGAGCGGCCGTGCGTCGCGGCGGGACTCACGCCACCGGCGGTAGAGGGGCCATAGCGTCGCCGATGATGTCGAATTGGCGGCAGCTGCATAGGCCGAGGGACCAGCAGCGACAGCGTTGGTCGCGGCCCTCATCCCGTCTCCCGGGTCTCTGTCCGCGCCTCAAGAGGGTCGGGCGCCCGGCGCCCGGCGCCCCGGATTGGCACGCCCAGAGAGGGCGGCCGTACTAATCCGTAGGCCGTGAACGCCGCATCGAGAGCGCGCCCAGATGGACGGTGCGCGCGCGCGTGCGATTGTTTCGTGATGGAGGGTGGCTTGCGGCGTTGTGCGTGGCGCTGTCTTCCCCTCTGAGGTTTTGTGCAAGTCACAGCCCGATGGTGCAAGTCGTTTCTAACAAGTGCTGCGCTTTGAGCAAGGGGTGGTGGTGTCCATCATGAAGCGTGGAGGGCCGCCGCCGCCGCCGCCGCCGCCGCCGCCACCGACGACGAGCGACGAGCGCGCGGGTGTCGGGGGGGTCGTCCGAAAATCAGAGTCGCGGCGCCCGTCCTACCCAGTGGCTCGGCGAAGTAACCACGCGCCTGGACCGGCGCCACCGACGACGTCGTCCTGCCAGGCCGACGTCCCGGTCGTGGCGGCGGTCCCTCCGCCGCCGCCCGCCTCCTCGCCGCCGCCGCCGCCGCCACCCTCGTCCACGGGCACCGCCGGCGCCGACGCCCCCTCGTCGCCGCGCTGCAAGGCGGCGAGTGCCGCGAGCATCTCTCGGTCGGCATGTCGACGGCCGCGGCCCCTCGATTCAGTGCCCCCTCACATCCTTCACATCTGGGAGCCGAACGCGCCGCCTGGTGCCGCCTGCTGCGTCGGCCGCGCCTCCGCAGGCGGCGGCGGCGGCGACGCATCGGCCGCCGCCGCGGCCTCCTCCTGCCGCCCCTCTCCCGTCCCCTCCTCGCGCGCCGCGGCGGCGTCCTCCTCCTCCTCGCCCGCCGCCACAGGCGGCGGCGGCGGCGGCGCCGCGCGCTCGTTCACCCACCCGGGCATCGCCTCCTCCTCCTCCTCCTCCCCCTCCTGCCGGTCCATGACCGCCGCCAGCCCGCGCGCCCGCGCCGCCTCGGCCGCCGCCGCCCGCTCGAGCGCATCTTCCTCGGCGTCCAGCATCGCCTCCTCCTCGTCGTTGCCGCCGACGTCGTCGTATCCGCCGCCGCCGCCGCCGCCGCCGCCGCCGCCGCCGCCGCCCGCGCCTGCACCGTCCGCGCCGAGCAGGCCGCCCTCGTGCTCCTCGCGCTGCGGCCGCGCGGTGGCGGTCGCGGCGGGAGCGGCGGCAGAGGCCGGGGCGTTGCTGGCGTGCGCGGCCGTCGTGGTCGTGGCCGCGGCCACGGCCGCGCGCGGGCGCCCGTCCTCGTCGTCGCGCTCGCGGACGAGGGCCTCCTCGTTGTCGCCGCACTCGTCCAGCACGGCCTCAGCGGCCTCCTGTTGGTTGTGCGTGATTCATGGGTGGGGATGAGAGAGGGGGCGGGGGCAGCTCGTCGTCAGCGAGAGCAGGACGGAAAAAAGCGCCAAACGACAGCCATCGACAGCGGGCCGCGCGACACCGACCACACAGACCGAGCCGCAAGAAACGCACCATCTCCTGCATCTGCGCCGCCTGGAGCTCGAGCAGCTCGTCGTCGTCCACGTCGAGCTCGTCGCCCGCGGCCGCCCCCGCCGGCCCCGCGCCGCCCCCTGCCGCCGCCGCCGCCCCCGCCGCCGCCGCGCCCGCCGCCGCCACGGCCGCGGCCGCCGCGTCGAGCTCGGCCGTCTGCTCGGCCGTCGGCAGGTCGACGGCCTTGCGCATGTTGTCGCGCATCTCGCGCAAGTGAGACTGTTTGTTGGATCCCGGAGGGGAGGGTTGGGCCGAGTTGGGTGTGAGTAGAGAGAAGAGAGAAAGACGGCGCGCGGGGCGACCGGAGGCCCGCGTCGCAAGCTTTGCGCACGCGATCTTTCCAAACGCCTTGCCTACCCCCCCCCTTTTAGCAAAAAACGCAAGAACATCTGCCAGTAACTCAACCCGCATGACCATGGTGCCGCTCAGGCGCTCGAGCCGGTCCACGAACCCGGCAAAGTCGCAGTAGGGGAAGATGCGCCGCTGCCACCGCTCGTAAAGCTCGAGCAGCCGGCGCAGGTCGCGCGCCTCGTTGCCCGGCCTGCCGAGGCCCGCGCCCGCAAAGCCCTTGGGAAAGGCGTCGAGGACGTCCGGCAGGCCCTCGGGGGCGGCGAGGGTCTCGAGCGTGAGCTTGGGGCGCTTGAAGGAGACGCCCGGGCGGCGGCTCTTGGGCGCGGGCTTTTGGGCGTTGCCGCCAGCGCCGTCGTCCTCGCCGCCCAGGCCGCCGCCGCCGCCCGCGCCGCCGCCCCCCCACGCCTGCTGCTTCTGCCGGTCGCCCCCGCCCGCGCGCTCCGCGAACCTGCCCCCGTACCCATCGTCGTCCTCGCTGCGCCCCCCGCCCGCGTCGTCCTCGCCCGCCTCCCCTTCCTCATCGTCCTCGTCGTCGTGGCCGCCCGCGCCGCTGCCGCCGCCGCCCGAGCGGCCGGCCGGGTAACCGTCCAGGCGCGTGGGGCGGCGGCCGTTCCCGGCCCTGGGCGCGGCGGCGGGGGCTGCCCTCGGGCGCCCACCGCCGGGCCGGGCCTCGCGGGGGCCGCCGCGCGCCGAGACGACGGTGCTCCTGTGTTTGTTTGTTTTGTTTGTGTTTGTGTCGTTGTTGCAGGGGGGAGCGCCCGTTGGCGAGCGTCTCTCTCGACGACAGACGATGGACGATGGCGACCGGACGTCGTCGGCGGCGCCATCGCCTGCGGCATGGGGGAGGCAGAAGGAACTCGCGCTCGTCTGCCTTTGGGGGCCGTGCCCATCGCTCGGTGGTCGAGAACGACCACGCGTCCTCGCGCGCGAACGCACCCGCCGTCGTAGTCGTCGAACTCGACGTCCATCCTTCTTTTTGTTCTGAGTTTGAAAGAGAGGGGATCCGCCCCTCTCTCTCTCTCCCTCTCTGTCTCCGTGTGTGTCAGAAAGCGCGCGAGCGGCGCGTTGTTGGTTTTGGGATGATTGCGTGTGGCAACAGCGCTCGCTCTCACACCGCGTGCGCCTCTTTTGGGCGAAAGGCGATCTCAGGGACCACGAGACGACGGTCAGAAGTCGCTCGGCGCGGCCGACGACGACGTCGGAAGCGGCGCCGGCGCCGGCGCCGGCCTCACGTCTCTAGAACTCGCGTGTCTCGTCCTTCCCACATACACCCAAATCGTACCAACACTCTGCGCGTCCTCACGCTTGCCCCACTACTTCGTCTCGCCCCCAGTCACACACACGCACGCACACGCACACCACACAGAAAGAGAAAGAGAGAGAGACACCCACAGAACAAAAAGCAATCATGCAGCAGACGCTCGCGCGCCGCGCCGCCGGCAGCGCCATGCCGTCGCTTCCCTCGCGCACGACGCGCCGCGCGTCGGTCGCCGTGTCCGCCCAGCAGAAGGCCGCGCTGGTGAGTTGTGTGTGCGATTGCGTTCCTCCTTCTGGAGAGAGAGAGGAAGCCTTTTCTTGCTCTCCCTTTCTTACGCCCCCTTGAGCGACGCGCGCGCCCTTCCGACCGCCCGTCTCCGCGCGAGGCGGTCGTCATTTATCGTCGTCTTGTGCCAATGGCTCCCATTCGTGGCCAAGAGCCCGCGAGGCGCCGATCGGCGATCGGGCTCTTTTGTGTGGTGTCTGGCGAGGGGTCGCCTCCTGAAACGCGGCGCGCCGGCCAGCGCCGCAATCGCGCGCCCGCTCGGAGGCACGCGATTGCTTGCGAATCATCCGCCGCGCCTTTTGACTCAGGGGGCCGGCGGAAAGGGAGCCTGGCGATTGCGGGTTGCCACGGGGGAGGAGGAGGAGGGGTGAGGGGCAGAGGGACTCCCCTCTCTCCTCCTCTCCGCCGCACGCACGCACGCGTCACCTTCTCTTGCTACGCCCCTCCAATCCGGACCCAAGGAACTGCGCGCGATCGGCCGCGCGCGCATCGGGATCTTCATCATCTCTCTCTCTCGCGCAATGCAGGCCGAGCGGAATCCCCTCGACGGCCGAGCGAGCGAGCCGGGGGGAGCGCGCGCGCGCTCGGCCAGGACGCGCTCGGCCAGGACGCTCGGCGGCCGCCGCGAGCCACAGAAAAAACGAACCCTCCCGCCCCGGCGGGATTTCTCGATACACAACACCTCCAAAGAAACGCCTCCTGACCCGCCCCTCCTCCCTCCTTCCCTCCTACCCAACAATCACCCACCACAGGCGCCCGCCCCGGTCGTCGCCAAGCAGGCCTCGGCCGCCGCCCTCGCCGCGCTGGTTGCCGCGCTTGCGTCGGGCGTCGCTGCGCCCGCGCCCGCCCGCGCCGACGCCCTGGCGCCGCCGCCCGCGGTTCAGCAGCTCGTCCAGGAGGCGCCCGCCTCCGCCTCGCCCGCCAGCATGTTCGGCGGGCAGCAGGCGGCGCCCGCCCTCGCGGCCGACGCCGCCCCGGCCGCCGCCGCCTCGGGCCTGCCCGAGGGCACGCAGTGGCGGTACTCCGAGTTCATCGGCGCCGTGGAGGGCGGCAAGGTCGAGCGCGTGCGCTTCTCCAAGGACGGCTCGATGCTGCAGCTGACGGCCGCCGACGGCCGCCGCGCGGCCGTCGTGCTGCCCAACGACCCCGACCTCGTCGACATCCTCGCGCGCAACGGCGTCGACATCAGCGTCAGCGAGGGCGACCAGCAGGGCAACTACGTCGCCCTGCTCGGCAACATCCTCTTCCCGCTGATCGCGTTTGGCGGCCTCTTTTTCCTCTTCCGCCGCGCGCAGGGCGGGCCCAACGGCGGCGGCGGCGGCGGCGGGCCCATGGGCGGCATGGGCGGCGGCGGGCCCATGGAGTTCGGCAAGAGCAAGAGCAAGTTCCAGGAGGTGCCCGAGACGGGCGTCATGTTTGCCGACGTCGCGGGGTGCGACGGCGCCAAGCTCGAGCTGGTCGAGGTCGTCGACTTCCTCAAGAACCCGGACAAGTACACCGCGCTCGGCGCCAAGATCCCCAAGGGCTGCCTCCTGGTGGGCCCCCCCGGCACGGGCAAGACGCTCCTGGCCAAGGCCGTGGCGGGCGAGGCCGGCGTGCCCTTCTTCTCGTGCGCGGCGTCCGAGTTTGTCGAGCTGTTTGTCGGCGTCGGCGCCAGCCGCGTGCGCGACCTGTTCGAGAAGGCCAAGGCCAAGGCGCCCTGCATCGTCTTCATCGACGAGATCGACGCCGTCGGGCGCCAGCGCGGCGCGGGCCTGGGCGGCGGCAACGACGAGCGCGAGCAGACGATCAACCAGCTGCTCACCGAGATGGACGGCTTCGAGGGCAACACGGGCGTGATCGTGCTCGCCGCCACCAACCGGCCCGACGTGCTCGACCAGGCGCTCCTGCGGCCCGGGCGCTTCGACCGCCAGGTGACGGTCGACCGGCCCGACGTGCAGGGGCGTGTCGAGATCCTCAAGGTGCACGCGCGCGGCAAGAGCCTCGGCAAGGACGTCGACCTCGAGAAGATCTCGCGCCGCACGCCCGGCTTCACGGGCGCCGACCTGCAGAACCTGATGAACGAGGCGGCCATCTTGGCGGCGCGCCGCAGCCTCAAGGAGATCTCCAAGGAGGAGATCGCCGACGCGCTCGAGCGCATCATCGCGGGCCCGGAGAAGAAGGGCGCCGTCATGACGGACAAGAAGCGCAAGCTGGTGGCCTACCACGAGGCCGGGCACGCGCTGGTCGGCGCTCTGATGCCCGAGTACGACCCCGTGACCAAGATTTCGATCGTGCCGCGCGGCGCGGCCGGCGGCCTGACCTTTTTCGCGCCGTCGGAGGAGCGCCTCGAGAGCGGCCTCTACAGCCGCACCTACTTTGAGAACCAGATGGCCGTGGCCCTGGGCGGCCGCATCGCCGAGGAGCTCATCTTTGGCGAGGACGACATCACCACGGGCGCGTCGGGCGACTTCCAGCAGGTGAGCCGCACGGCCCGCCTCATGGTGACTCAGCTCGGCTTCTCCAAGGCCCTCGGGCAGGTGGCCTGGTCGCAGGGCGGCGGCGCCTCCTTCCTGGGCGGCAGCATGGCCCAGCCGCTCGACTTTTCCAGCGAGACGGCCGACGAGATCGACCGCGAGGTCAAGGCCCTCGTGGAGCGCGCCTACCGCCGCGCCAAGGACCTGCTGCAGACCAACCTGGACGTGCTGCACCGCGTGGCCGCAGTCCTGATCGAGAAGGAGAATGTCGACGGCGACGAGTTCGCGCGCATCGTGGAGGACGCCAAGGTGCCGCTCTACCTGGAGGAGCCGAGCGCCGGGATCACCATCCCCTACCAGGCGACGCGCTAAACAGAAGGACTCGAGTAGTCCATGGGGGAGCAAGGGGGGGGGGGGGGGGGGGGGGGGGGGTCGTCGCCGTCCTTGCTCCGTTTTGTTCTCTTTTTTGCCCCCTCTCGTTGCTTTTTCGCAGCGGGCCGCGGCCTCTCCCTTTGATTGCTGTTTCCTTCTTTTCGGGTCCTCTTGTGGGTCCTCTTGTGGGGTTTGCGCCCATCTTGGTTTGCTCCCATCTCTTTTTTTGTTTCCGCTCCCCGTCCCCGCGCGCACCCACACTAAACGTACCATCTACACACGGCCTCCAAGGGCCGCGCATATGTAAAATTGCCCATCCGAAGGGGGTGTAAACACCGTTTTTTTCACATGCGTCCTACAAGAGCGCAAGGGGCCGCACGCAACCTCAGCCACGGCCGTCGATCATTTGCTGCCGCTGCCGCTGCCCTCGCCGCCCCCGTCCTTGCTCTCTCTCCCCCGCCCGATCCACTTTGCCACGACCGGCGTGAGCGCCACCGTCGGCGGGAACCGCACGGGCGACAGCGCCTTGTGCGCCGCGTACGCGATCGCGAACGTCCCCACCTTCTCGGACGCGTCGCTCGCCTGCAGGCCCAAGCGCGCCAGCAGGGCGCGCACGTCGACCCCTGCGGAAACGGCGGCGTAGCAGGCGGCGAACGAGACGATGGCGAAAGAGATGCTGGTGAGCAGGTAGGCGCCGCCGTACTGCGTGAGCAGCTGCTTGGCCTGCTGGGTGCGCGTGGGGGCGGGGCTGCCGTCCTCGGGCGCGGGCGCGGGCTTGGAGGTCGCGACCTGCAGCAGCCCGGCCTCGAGGCCGTACTTTTCGGTCGTGCGGCGGAGCGCCTCCTCGTCGGTGGTCCCGGCGGCGGCGTCGGCGTCGGCGCGGGCGCTCGCGGCGGCGGCGGCGGCGGCGTCGGCGGCGTCCTTGTCGGCGGCGGCGGCGGCGCGCGGGGCGGACAAGGTCGGGCGCGGGCGCGCGGCCATGGGCAGGCTTTGGTTGTTGTTTGTGGATTGGTGGGATGAGGGCGCGCGTCAGTGCATCGGTGCTTTGGATTGCACGCAAGGGTGATGAACGCCCGAAAGCGTCTCGCCTCCCCCCTGTGCCACCTCGGCAAACACAGGCAAACCCTCTGCCTATCGCACCTGCGCGAGCAGGCGGCTGGTCGGCCGCTGCACGAGGCCCCCGTGGCCGAGCTTCGCCGAATGACGGCCTGGCGCTGCATCGTCGGGGAGGCCGGGCGGTTGAGGCGAAAGTGAAAAAAAGTGTTTCTTTTCCCCTTCTTCCGCCCGTGAAGCGCAAATGGACAAGGAAAGAAGGGCTGATAAGTGCGAGATAGACGAGGGGGTTGACAGTTGTTGATGTGGCGGATGGGAATGAGGGATGCAGCAGGCGAAGCGTGGTGTGACAGAGATGCCACAGGCGACGCGATTTGTTCTGTGGCGGCGGTGGCGGCATCGGCGGCGGCGGCGATCGGCGATCGACGAGACAGACGTCACAGAACGCGCACCTCTTAAAACCTCGCGTCAAACTCGACCCGCACGGCGCACGCTCCGCCGCCGTCGGCGCCCGCAGGGAGCACCGCGACAGCGGTGCGCTCGCTCGCGCGCGCCTCCAGGCCGCCGCCCGCCGCCGCCCCCCGCACGAGGACCTGCAGCTGCCGGTTCCGGTCGCGCGCCTCCCACCGCCCGCCGCCGCCGCCGCCGCCGCCAGCGTCGTCGTCGTCGTCGCGCCGCAGCAGCGCCTTGAACTCGTGCGGCCTCTCCGCCTCGGACGCCGCCACCTCGATCTCAGCGGCGCCCGCCCACCGCCCGTCGCCCGCCCACCGCAGGCGCAGAGCGCGCGCGGGGGACCACGCGCCCAGGGCGGCGGGCCCCCCGAGCAGCCACACGCGCTCGCCGTAGCTCGTCTGCGGGCAGCGGACGACAAACTCGACCCATGCGGTGGCGGCGGCGGGGGCGGCGGCGGCGGCGGCGGGGGCGGCGGCGGTGGCGGGGGTGGCGGTTGTCCCTGCCGTCGCCGTCGGGGCGGTCGCTGCCGCCGGTGACGCGGGTGGCGGCGCGCCGGCCGGCGCGGGCTGGACGGGCGTTGCTGCCGGCATGGGCGGCGGCGGCGGCGGCGGCGGCGGCGGCGCGGCGGCTGCGAGCGGGGGCGGCGGCGGCGGCGGCGCTGGCGTCGGGGCCGAGACGGGGCGGATGGCGTCGCTCCCGCCTCGCCGCGCCTCCCAGCCCGCCTCGAATCCGGCCTCGACCGCGTCCTTGACGCGCCACGCGAGGTCGCGCTCGCCCGCGGCCTCGGCAACGTCTTCCGCGGCGGCGGCGGCCAGGCTGGCCGCGGCCGACGTTGCGCCCGCCGCCGCCGCCGCCGCCGCCGCCGCCGCCGCCGCCGCCGACGCCGACGCCCCTTGTTCCTCCGCCGCGGCCTGCTGCGTGTACCGCCGCAGGGCCAGGTCGACGCGCGCCTCGAGCTTGAGCAGGCGGTCGTGCACGCGCACGAGGCCGTCGACGCCGCTGGCGCTCGCCTGTGTTTTTGTTTGTTGTCGTGTTCGCGGGAGGATTCAAGTCGCGGACGTGAGTTGGGCATTGGGGAGCGGAGAGGGGGGAAGAAATGAGAGTCCTCGTAGGACGACAGACGCGGTGCCGACGGCTGCCGACGGCGCTTCGCTCGCGACACGCACCATTGTCACCGCCATTGGCCCCGCGCGCCGCGGCGCGGCGGCATTGGTGCACGACGCGCGCCGCAGCAGCATGATGCTTTCGGACTTGGCCAATGTGCGGACCAAGCGGAAAAGGTCGCAGCGGTTTGGCGGGAAAAAATCGCGGAAAACGGCTGATGTTTGGCGGGGAGTCGCCGTCCCCGCGTCGAGTCGTCTAGAGGCTCGGCAAGGGTCAATGAGCGCGCGGGTTGCGTGTTTGTCTCGTGTGAAAGGTGTTGCGGGGGGTCTCAACGTAGTGTGTTCAATCTTGAAAGGCGAACGCCGCCTTTCCCGCCGGCCGCCGGCGTGAGTCCGACGCGTCGACGAGTCCGGCGCGTTGCTTTCGACGCGTCGACGCGCTCTCAGTCAAGTTTCCCGTGCACAAACACTTACACACACAACCGCTGGAGCACCCACCACCACCACCCCTTCGCCTCGCTTTCCCGGCCGAGAAACCAGCCGCCCACCTAGGCGCGAGCGAGTCAAACGAACGGCCCCTCGCGGATCCAGCGCGTGGCGGACCACTTGACCCCTTCCTCGACGGGACAGGACGCGTGCAGCGACGCCCCGTCGGGCTCTCCCCCAGGGGTCACCGAGTAGAACAGCAGCGCGTCCCCTTTGCGCGGCCGCACCGCCAGCGGCGCGTCGGCCGCGCACGCCGACAGCTCGCCCGCGTCGGTCGCGGCGTCCAGCCGCGCGGCGGCGGCCGGCTCGAGGCTCGCGGGCTCCGCGTCGGGAAAAATGGTCTCCCCGCCCCTTTGCACGTCCGACAGGTACACCAGCACCGTGGCCACGCGCTGCCCGCCCCGCTTGACGTTCACCGCGTCCGTAAAGGTGTCGAAGTGAGGGCGGTACTGCTCGGTCTTGCTGTATTCGAGAATGTGCAGGGTCTCGCCGTGGTCCGGCGGCAACTTTGACCAGGCGGCGATCCGCCGCTCGACGCGCGACACGACCGCGTCCTGCGCGCGCCGCAGGAAGTGCCCCTTGCTCGTGCGCGCGTCGGACGCGAACAGCTTGCCCGTCTTTGCGTCAACGATCTGCGACACGCGCATGTGCGGCTGCGCCAGCGCGACGAGGTGGTCGGCCTCGGCGTCGCTCAGAAAACGGTGCATCAAAAAGGCGCGGGGGGACCAGGCGAGGGTCTCCTGCCAGCGGCCGCCGGCCGCGACGGCGCCGTCCTCGTCGGCGGCAAAGTCAAAGGCGTCGCCGGTGTCCACGGCGTCGTCCTCCTGCTCCAGCCGGCCTGGCGGCGGGGGGGCGGGCGCGCCGGCGGCGGCGGAGCAGGGGCGGGGGGCGGCGGCGAGGGCGGCGAGGGCCGCGAGGGCGGCGGCGGCTGCAAAGAGGATGCGATGAGGCCGCCGCTGCTGCTGCCGCCGCCGCCGCTGCCGTGAGTACGTCGGTGGTGTGGACGAGGTGTTTGCCCCCGCGGTGCCTCCTTTGTCGGAGCGGCGGCGGCCGCCGCTCGGAGACAGCGCGGCGCCAGCTCGGCGCGCCTCCGGCGTCGGCGTCGGCGCGCGCGGCGCCATCGCGCGTCGCCGCCGCCTCAGTTGTGCTTGTTGTTGTTGTTCTCGCTAGTGCCGCCTCTCGCGCGCGCGCTCGATGAGACCTCGAGCGCTTTTTGTGTGCCTCAAAGACAACACCGAGCTAGCGATTTGGGGGGGGAAGGGGGGACACAAGACCCAGCTGTTGTGGGTTTCGGCGCGCGCGTGTGCTCGCTCGACGTCGAGGGAGGAGAGAGGTCGATGTGATTGATGTCTTCGGGTAGACGTGTTGTGTTTGCGTGTTGGGGCAGATGACGATGAGTGTCTTCCATGTGTACAGCAAAACGCAAAAACCGCCCGCCTCGCGCCATTTGCACACAACATCACTCTAAACCAATACACGGACACTCCATTTACCCACTCGACTCCATAAGCCACGACAACAACAACACAACGAATGACGCAGCTCTAGCATCCCCCTCCCTCTCTTGACGCATCGTCGCTCACCAGAATGGAGGACGTGGTGCCCTTGGCGGCCCTCTGTGGCGCCATCCTGCGCGACTACTGCGAGGGGACCAAGTGAGTCGGGGCCGAGGCAGACTGAACGCCGCCGGAATCGCGGCCCAGAGGCGCCGCGGGCCGACCGCTTTTGGCGGAGACGACAAGGAAAGCCGCCCGCGGGCCTTCCTCTCGTTTCTCACGCGCGCGCGTCTCCCTGACACATCGACTCGAACACCACGACACCAACCCACAGCTCCAACGCCAAGCGCGCGCTCCTGCGGCTTTCGCGCGCGCACCCGACGTCGGCTTTGCCCCATCGCTACCTGGTGAGGGGGGGGGGGGGGAGGGGGGGGAAGGAGGGGAAGACCAAACGCCCCTCCTGTGAGCTCTCGCCCGCGGGCACGCCCGAGGCAGCGCAGACGCCGCACGACTGTCGCGAGGCGCGCGCCGTGTCTGGGGCTTGGGCGGGGTGGAGCAGCAGCGGCCCCGCTTCTGGCGGACGCAGACACACACGCGCGACGGACGCGCCAAGCGGCGGCGGCGGCGGCGGCGGCAGCGCGGACGCCGACGGTCGCCGCACAACGTTCCATTGCTGACATTCGCTCTCCTCGCCCCTTCGACCCTCGAAATAAACAACAACAACCAACAACACCAACAGGCCCGCCTCGCGCACCACGAGGCCACCAGCCTGCCGAGCGCGTCGGGCGGCTCGGCGGCGGCGGCCGCTGCCGCCGAGGCGTCGGCTGCGGCGGCCATCGCGGCGGCCGCCGTTGCGCCGCCGCCCCTGACGGGCGCGGGCGGCGGCAAGAAGCAGCGCCGGCAGCCGAATCAGCCGACCGCGCACGAGGAGGCGGCCGCGCGCGCCGTCGCCGCCATCGCCGCCGCCGGGCACCGCCAGACCGCGCGCCGCGCAGCCCTGCTGCGCGAGGCGCTCGCGCATGCGGCCGCCGCTACCGAGCTGCTGCCGGGCAGCCTCAGCTGCGCGGCGCTGCGCGCGACGCTGGTGATCAACTTGCTCACGGAGGAGTCGGCGCTGTTGGGGCAGCCCGCGGCGCCCGCGGCGCCCGGGGGCGGCCTCCCGGCGGCGGCGGCGGCGGCGGCGGCGGAGGGCGGCGGAGGCAAAAAGACGGCGGCGGCGGCGGCAGCAGCAGCAGCAGCAGAGGGAGGGGCAGCAGCGGGCGCTCCCGCCCTCGCGGCGACGGCTTCTGACGCGGCAGAGGCAGCAACGGCGGCCGCAGAGCCTGAAGCGGCAGCGGCGGCGGCAGCACCCTCCGCCCTCCCTTCCTCCTCCTGCCCGCCCTCGTCCTCCGCGCTGCCGGCGGCGGCTCCTGCCGCCGCCGACGCCGCGGGCCTAAAGTGCAGCGAGATGCAGGAGCGGTTCGCGGGGGCCATCCGCGCCTGCGCCGCGGCCCTCGCGTCGCCCGCCCCGCTGCTGTTCGAGCCCGTGATCAGCCTCTCCACGCCCGCGCCGCCGCCCCCGCCGGCCGTCGCGGCGGCCACCGCCGCCGCCGCCCTCGCGGCCGCGTCGCCGGCCGGCGCCGCGGCCGGCCGCCGGCTCGTGCCGCCCGCGTCGGCGGCCGCGCCCGCCGCGCCCCACCTGTCCCACGACCCCTGCTCGCTCTCCATCGCCGATCGCGCTCTGTCCTGGGTGCGCGCGGGCCGCTGGCAGGACCTGGCGGCCGAGAAGCGCGCGACGTGCCAGTCGCTGCAGCAGGTCCTAGAGTCGTGCCTGTCGCTGCTCGGCCACGCGGCGGTGCCGACCGACGTGGTCGCCGTGCTGCAGCACCTGCTGCGGCCCGCCGACCTGCAGCAGTGGGCGGGCGAGCTGCTGTCGGAGCGCGGGCGCGGCCTGCTCGACGAGGTGGCGCGCGGCGCGCCGTCGCAGGCGGTCGTCACCGAGCTGCTGCGCATGCTGCGGGTGCCGCCGCCGGCCGCCGCCGCCGCCGTGTCGGCCGCCGCGGCCTCGGCTGCCGCCCTCCCGCCGCCGCCGGCCCTGCCGCTCCTGGCGCCGCCGCCGCCGCCGCCGTCCGCGGTGGCAGTGGACGATGGCGTTGGCGGCAGCGGCGCGGCGGCGGCGGCGGTGGCGCTGGCGCGGGGGCCGCCCGTTTTGGCGGCGTCGTCGGCGTCGTCGGCGTCGTCGGCGTCGGCGGCGGCGGCAGCGGCGGCGCTGTGCACGGTCTCCGGGTGCTGCGGCCACACGTCCGCCTCGCACCCCCACCCCCACCCCCACCACGGGGGTCTCGCGGACACAGCGCACCAGCTCCTGGGGGCCCTGCCCGCCGCGCTCGCCGCGGCCGTGGCGACGGGCCCGCCGCCGCCGCCGCCGCCGCTGCCGCCGCTGCCGCAGCTGCAGCAGCCCTTCCTGCCGCCCGTCATGCGCGCCGCGGGGCCGCCGCCGCTTCCGTCAGACGCGGCGGCCGCCACGGCCGCCACGGCCGTCGCGGCCTACGGCGCCGAGCCTCAGCACGCGGCCATTGCCGTCGCCGCCGCGGCGGCCTACGGCCACCTGTCGGTCGACCGCCTTGATTGGGACTGGGCGGCGGCGGGCGGCGGCGGCGGCGGCGGCGGCGGCATCAGCGGCGGCCCGCCGTCGGCGTCGGCCTCGTTCGGAGGGGGAGCCGGGGCCGCCGGCTTTGCGGGCAACGGCGGCGGCGCCGCCGACGGGGGTGCTGGCGTTGGCATCAGCAGCAGCGGCAGAGGGACCAAGGGCAAGGGCGGCGCGCGCGCGGCGGGCGGCAAGGGCAAGGGCAAGGGCAAGGGAGGCGGCGGCGGCGGCGGCGGCGCGGCAGCAGCAGCGGCGGCGGCGGCGGCGGCCTCGTCGTCGACGCCCGCCGCCGCCGCCGCGGCCGACGCCAAGGGGGCCGGCAGCGCTGCCCAGCAGGCCGCGCTCCTGCGCTCCCGCCGCGAGCGCTACGCCGAGGCCGACGCCTTCTGGCGCGCGTGCCCCCCGGCCCGCCGCGCCGAGCTCCTGCGCGTGCCGCTGGGCGCGCTGCTCGAGCGCGTCAAGGGCGCCAGGGGCAGCGAGCGCGCCGAGGAGCTGATGGAGGGCCTCGTGCTGCTGCGCGAGCGCGGCAACCGCGGCGCGCGCTACTGGCTTTGCCCCGCGTGCGGGCGCAAGTTCCACTGCGCGGCGGACTTTGCGGCGCACATCGACGCGGCGCACGAGGCGCTGGTGCCGATGCGTCATGTGCCCGCGCGCCTGAGGGGGGCGGCGGTCGAGGCGGCGCGCGCGGCCGAGGCGGCGGCGGCGGCGGCGGCGACCTCGTCGGCGTCGGCGTCGGCGTCGGCGGCGGCGCTCCCGCCCGGGCTGGCGGCCGCGGCGGCGCCCGGCGCGGCCGCGGCCTTGCTGGTGCCCTTGTCCAACTGCCTGCCGTGCACGCACTGCGGCCTCGAGGTCGTGGGCACGTACTACGCCTCCCTGCCGCCTCCGCCTCCTCCGCCGCCGCCGCCGCCTGCTGCCGCAGCCGACGCGACCCGCCGGGCCCCGACGGCGGGCGGCAGCGGCGGCGGCGCCGGCAAGGGCAAGAAAGGCGCCCTGGCTTTCGCCACGCCCGCCGCGCCCCCGCCCACGCTCCTCCTCTGCGTGCGTTGCTACGCCGACGAGGCGCGCGCCATGGGCCCCTACCAGGCGGAGCAGGCGTACGAGCGCGTGACTCCAGGCGCGCCGCGCGGCGCGGAGCGCTGCGCGCGCGCGCGCCGCCGCGCGGCCGTCGTGGCGCGGCTGTCGTCGGGCGGCGGCGGCGGCGGCGCGCAGGCGGCGGCCAATCAGCAGGCGGAGCAGGCGAGTGGGCAGCAGGATGTCGCCCCGGAGCGGGACGCGGGCCCGGGCGCGGCCGCGCCTGCTTCTGCTGGCGCCGGTGCCGGCGCCGAGGCCGGCGCGCATTTGCCCGCCTCTGGCTCGGCCGCCGCCTTGGCCGCCGCCGCCGCCGAAGCGTCGGGCGCGATCGACGCGCTCTGCGAGCAGCTAATCCGCGAGCTCGAGGCCGTGCACGATGCCCGGCGCCGCTGTCAGGAGGAGCACCAGGAGGGCGGGGCGGCGGGCGGCGGCAAGACCCCCGGCGCCGGCGCCGGCGCCGCCGCCGCCGGCGACGAGGCGGGCGCCATCGCCGCGCTCGCCAGCGGCCTCGGAAGCCTGTCCGTCGGCACGACCGCCACCTCGCACCTGGCGGCCGTCGCGCAGGCCGCCGCCGCCGCCGCCGCCGCGGCCGCCGCCGCCGCCGCCGCTGGAGGCGCCCTCGCGCCGCCCGGCGAGGGAGATGCCGCCGCCGGTAGCGCGAGCGCGGGCGCGGGCGCCGCGTCGCCCGAGGCCGAGGCACGCCGCCGCCGCGACGCCAGCGCCGTCATGGTTCGCCTGATCGAGCTTTACGAGCTCGACCGCGACCTGGCCGACCTCACGCTCGGGTGCATCTCGGACTTTGTGCACCGCCACCTCACGGCCGCGTGCGCCGCGGTGGCGCCGCCGCCCCCTCCTCCTTGCGGCGATGCGGCGACGACGTTGGTGTCGGCGGCGGCGGGGGCGGCGCCGGCCGGCGGCGAGCCGGCGCTCGTCGCCGCCGCGCGCCACCCGGGACTCGTGCGCAGCTTCCTCGCCGAGCCGCACAACGTATTCGCGCGCCCCGAGACCCTGCGCGCCGCGCTGCGCTGCCTGCCCGCCCGCCCCCTGCGCGTGGCGCGCGCGTACGCCGCGAGGCAGCTGTACGAGGCGCGCGCGCGGGCGCTGGCGCGCGGCGAGCTCGACGGGCGCGCGCCGCCGCCCCCGGCGCCCGCCGCCGCCGCCGCTGCGCCCGCCGCGCCCGCCGCCGCGCCCGCCGCCAAGGCCTCCGGCGGCGAAGGCGGCCGCAAGCGCCCGCGCCGCTCGCTGGCCGCCGCCATCGCCGAGGCCGACGCAGCCGTCACGGGGAGCGAGGACGAGGACGAGGAGCAGGGCGAGGAGGCGGCGGCGGCAGCCGAGGCCGAGGCCGCCGCCGCCGCCGCCGCCGCCGCGCCTTTTGCCGCCGCCCCGCCGCCGCCGTCGTCGCCCCACGGCTCGTCGGCGGCGTCGTCCTTTGCCGAGGAGGCCTACTTTGGCGGCAGCGAGGCCGACGACCTCGAGCAGGACGACTTCACCGAGGACGACGACGTGCTGGCCCTGCGCGACGGCGGCGGCGGCGACCTCGACGCGCGCGCGCTGCTGCTGGCCGACGACGACGGGCGGCTGCTGCTTCTCGACGACGACGACGAGGACGACGAGGACGACTACGGCCGGCGCTGGGGCGGCAGCTGCGGCGGCGGCGGCGGCCGGGGCGCCTCGGCCGACCCGCACGACCTGGCGCTCGCGTCTGCGGGCTACCGCTACGACCCGTACGCGGGCTACCACCCGCGCGACGGCGCGAGCGGGGGCGGCAGCGCGGACGGGGAGGACGGCGGCGGCCAGGAGGTGTCCGCGGGCGTCGTCGTCTCGCTCTCGGCGCGCCGCCGCGGGGGCAAGAGGCGCCGCGCCGCCAAGGAGGCGGCCAACGGCAACGGCAACAGCGCGGGCGCCCACGCCGGCGGCGAGGGCGAGGACGAGGACGACCTCCTCCCCTCGGACGAGCTCCTGCTCGGCGCCGACGGCGAGCCCGGCTGCCCCCCGCTCTTCCACCTCTACCGCCTGAACGAGGCCACGTTTGAGTTCCTGGTCGAGCGCGTGTGGCCGGGCGAGCTGGAGGCGCAGCAGCAGCAGCAGCAGCAGCAGCACCAGCAGCACCAGCAGCACCACCAGCAGCACCAGCAGCACCAGCAGCAGCAGCAGCAGGCGGCGAGCGCCAAGGGCTCGACGGCCGCGACCGAGGGCGCGCCCCAGGCAGCCTCGAGCGGCGGGGCCGGCAAGAGCGGCGGAAAGGGCGGCGGCAAGGGCGGCAAGAGCCAAGAGGTCGCGGTGGCGGCTGTAGCCGCGCCGGCGGCGTCGGCTCCCGCGTCGCCGCCCCCGCCCGAGCCCTTTTTGCTCCCCGCCGACTGGTGGGTCGAGCACCTGCGCGACACGGGGCGCATGCACTTCTTTGAGCAAAACCCCGCGGCGGCGGCCGCGGCCGCTGGCGCCGCCCGCGCGCTGCAGGCGGCCGGCAGCGGCGGCGGCGGCAAGGCTGGCGGCGGCAAGGGCGGCGGCGGTGCCGCCGGCGCCCCGGCCGACGCCGAGGCCGCCGCCGCCGCCGCCGTCGCCTCCGGCGAGTCGCGCGTCCTGCGCTGGATCTTCGGCGGCGTCTCCTCGACGCGCGCCGAGGAGTTTGTCGCGCGCCAGGCGGCGCTCCGCGGCGGCGCCGACCGCGACCCGCGCGAGGCCGTGCTGGCGCAGTTCGACGCGCTGGCCGCCGCGCAGCGCCGCGCCGCGCGCGCGGCCGCCCGCCGGCGCGAGCTGGACCAGCTGCGGCGGCGCGTGCACGCGTCATTCGCGCGCGTCGAGGCGATCGAGGCGGTCGAGGGCGGCGGGCACTGCGGCCCGGCCGAGGCGCTCGCGTTTTTAGATGCGCTGTTTGCGACCCTCTGCGGCGGCGGCGGCGGCGGCGGCGGCGGCGGCGGCGGCGGCGGCGGGGGCGAGGCGGCGGCAGCGGCGGCGGCGGCGGCTGAGGCGGCGGCGGCGCCCGTAACGCAGGTCGTCCCGCCGTCTGCCGCCGCCTTTGCCGACGCGGCCGCCGCCTTCTTTGCCGCCGACGCCGCGCCGCCGTCCCCGCCGCCGCCGCCGCCGTCGCCGCCGCCGCCGTCGTCCCTCCCCGGCCCCGCGCCGCCGCCGCCGCGCCTGGCCCAGCTCGCCCCGCTTTACCTGTGCGAGGCGGCCGTCGCCGCCGTGCGCCGCGCGCCCTGCCTGGCGCGCGAGGCGTCGGCGCGCTACGCGGCCGCCCTGCTCGAGCGCGAGCTCGCGGCCCTGCAGCTCGCGGAGCAGCTGCTGCTCGAGGAGGGGGGCGCCGCGCGCGCGAGGGAGGCCGACGCGCAGGCGCGGCTGCGCGCGCGCCGCGCAGAGCTCCAGGACGACGAGGCCGAGCACGCGCGCGCGGCGGCCGAGGGCCCCGCGGCCCACCGCAAGCGCGACCCCCTGGACAAGGCCACCAAGGAGGCCGAGCACCGCGAGCGCCTGGCCGACCTGTCGCAGCGCGCGGCCGCGGCGCGCGCCGCCATCGCCGCCGACCAGGCCGCCGCGGGCGCCGAGGCCGCCGCCGCTGCGACGGTCGAGGCCGAGCTGCGGCGCGCGCGCGATGCGCAGCGCTCGATCGCCGCGCGGCAGAAGAACCTGCGCGACCTGAACGCGCAGCTGTCCGCTCCGGCGCCCGCGCAGCTGATCGCCGCGCTTGCGGCCGCCGAGCAGCAGCAGCAGCAGCAAGAAGAGGGGCGCAAGGAGGACAGGACGGGACGGGACGGGGCCGCCGCCCCCCGCGTGCCCCTCGCCGCCGCGCCTGCCGCCGTCGCCGATGCCGCCGCCGCCGCTGCCGCCGCCGCCGATCCGGCCGCCATCTCGACGGCCGCCGAGCTCGGCTGGTCCTGGCGCGCGCAGCGCCTAGAGTGCCTCATGTACCGCGTGCTCTGGGTGGCCGAGGCCGTCAAGCTGTTCGCCGGGCGCTACGCAGATGCCCCTGCTTGGGGGGTTGCTCCCGCTCCGACCGCGTCCGCCGCCGCCAACATCGGCGCCGCCGCCGCCGCCAGCACCGGCGAGACCGCGCTCGCGCTCGCCGGCACGGCCCTCCTCGCCGCCGAGGGCGCCGAGAGCGCCGCGTCCCCTTCCTCCGCTGCCGACGCCGAGTCCGACCGCTGCCACCGCGCCCTCCTCGCGCGCGCCGCGCGCTGGGCGGCCGCGCGCCTGGCCGAGTTAGACGCCGTCGCGGCCGGCGCAGGCGAGGAGGGCGCGGCCGTGCGGCAGCGGCTGCTCGAGCTTGCGTGCGTTGACCTGTCGCTGGACGTGACCTCGGCGGCCCTGGCGCACGTGCGCGACTCGGTGTGCGCGGCCGCCGCGGACGCGCGCGAGGCGGCGTCGCGCGCGCTGCTCGAGGAGCTCGAGCAGGAGGAGCAGCAGCAGCGGCGGCGCCAGAAGGAGGCGGCGGCGGCGGACAAGGCCAAGCGCGCCGCCAAGGCCGGCGCGGCGGCGGCGGCGGCGGCGGCGGGGTTGTCCACGTCGTCCGCCGGCCTGCGGCAGAACAGCTCGGGGGCGCCGGAAACCGACAAGGGCCGGCGCCAGCGCGAGAAGGAGGAGGAGGAGGCCGGGCGCCGCGCCGCGCTCGCCGCCGCGCGCGAGCGCGCCGACAAGGAGCGCGAGCGCGAGCTCGAGGCGCGGCGGAGCCAGCTGGAGTACGCGGCGCGGCTGCGCGAGCAGCACGCGCTCAAGGCGGCGCGGGAGGCGTCGCTGCGCGAGGCCGCCGCCGTCGTGGCCAAGAAGGAGGTGTCGGCGGCGGCGGCGCTCGCGGCGGCAGCCGCGAAGCAGCCGCCGGCCAAGCAGCCCGTCGCCGCCTCTTCCCCCTCATCGGCCAGGCAGCAGCAGCAGCAGCAGCAGCAGCAGCCACCGGCTGAGAACCCCCTCGCGTCGCCGCGCGGTGGCCGCCGCCCCTTGCCTGCGCCCCTCGCCGCCGCCGCCGCCGCCGCCGCCGCCCCGCCGCGCCTGCTCGTGCCCGTGCCCACCACGTCGGGCGGCGGATGCAACAAGAGCGCCGCGCCGTCGCCGGCGTCGGCGTCGTCGGCGCGCGCCTCGGCGGCCGCCGGCGCCGCCGCCGCGGGCGGCAAGCGCACCACCACCCCCTCCGCGGCAGCCTCGCCCGCGTCCACGGGCCGCCAGCAGCAGCAGCAGCACGCCAAGCCGGGCGTGGTCTTGGTGCGCGGCGGCAAGCAGGCACCCGTGCCCAAGGGGCTAGTGCCTCCCTCGTCGGCTGGCGCCCCGGCCGCGCCCGCGCCTTCGCCAGCGGCGCCGGCGGCGCGCTCGGCGCTCGCGGCCGCCGCGACGCAGCAGCAGCAGCAGCAGCAGCATCAGCCCGGGCCGCAGCTGCAACAACAGCCGCGCGCTGAGCTCGAGCCGCCGCCGTCGTCGTTTGCTCTCCCCGCGGGCCCCGCTGCTGGTGCCGCCGCACCTCCCGTCTCTGCGCCCGCTCCCTGGGCCGGCGGCGCCGCCGGCACGGCCGATGCGCCGTTTGGCGCCGGCGGCCTGTCGCCCGCGCCCCTTCCCCCGCCTGCCGTCGACTCGGCGCCGCACTGGTCCGCCGCGGCCTCCTTCGACCCCTTTGGTGGGAGCGGCCTGCTCGGCGGCCTGGGCCTCGCCGGGGCCGGCGGCGGGCCCGGGGCCCCCGGCGAGTCCGCTCCGGGAGGAGGAGGAGGAGGAGGGGCGGCAGGGCGCGTCCCGTTGGGCGGCGGGGGCGCGCCCCGCTCGCCCCTCGCGGGCCGCCCGGTGGCGTCCGCCGTCACGTGTGCCGGCGGCCCCTCCCCCTCGGCCGCCGCCGCCGCCGCCGCCGCCGCCGCCGCTGCCGCCGCCGCCGCCGCCGACAGCAGCCACCAGGCGACCGTCGACCACATCCAGGCGTCGATCATGTCGCTGCTGGCCGACGGCGACGGCGCGGCGGCGGGCGGCCGCGGCGGCCTCTCCCCGCCGCCGCCGTCGGCGGCGGCGGCGGCCGCGCCCTCGTGGCAGCACCAGCAGCAGCAGCAGCAGCAGCAGCAGCAGCAGCAGCAGCAGTTCCAGCAGCAGCAGCAGCTCAAGTACCTGCAGCATCAGCTGCAGCAGCAGCAGCAGCAGCAGCGTCAGCAGCACCAGCAGCAGCAGCAGCCGCGCCACCAGCAGCAGCAGCAGCAGCAGCAGCATGCCAAGGCCGCCGCCACCGCCGCCGCGCTGCGCGGCGGCCCCCGCGCGGCGGCTCTGCTGCCCGACGACACATTTGGGGGCGGCTGGGCGCCGGGCGCGCCCGCCGCCTCGGGGGCCCGCGGCGGGGGCGGCGGCGGCGGCGCGCCTTCCTGGCACCCGGGGCCCGGCGACCTCGCTCCCATGAGCGACCAGGTGCGCGGCCGCGCGCCTCCCCCGGGCTTTGGCGGCCTCGCCGGGGGCCAAGTCGCCGGGGGCTGGCCCGGTGGCGGCGGCGGCGGCGGCTTCAACGGCGCCGGCGCCCCTGCCACCGCCGCAGCAGCGGCGGCCGCCGCCGCTGCCGCTGCGGCGCTCCAGCACCTCCAGCAGCAGCAGCAGCAGCAGCAGCAGCAGTATCGGCAGCAGCAGCTGTGGGGCGCGCCGATGATGCAGCAGCAGCAGCACCATCACCACCTGCCCCATCAGCAGCAGCCGCAGTTGCAGCCGCAGCAGCAGCAGCACCAGCAACAGCAGCCGCAGCAGCAGCCTTGGATGTAATATGGAAGGGAAGGGAATAGGGCGACCGCCGGTCGCGTCGCCTGTTTTTGCTTGCAAAACCGCTCGGTCTCCTTTTCCTCATCGACCAGCACGTTTCATTGCACGGCGTGTCATATCGATTTCGTCCCGTTCTGTTATCACCCGACATGTGTCAAACAAAAAGCGCCCGTGGCGGCGCTCGTTCAGCCGCCACCGCCGCCGCCCGGCCGTCGTGCGCCGCCGCCGCCCCGTTCGCCGCCGCCGCCTCTCTGCTGCCGGCCGCGGGCGGGCTGCTGCTGCTGCCCCGACCGTTCTACGGTCGCAACTTGCTGTTCCGCATGCTGCCGCTCGTCTCCCTCGTCCTCCGCGATGGCCGCCGTCGCCTCGGCCGCCCGCGCCGCCGCCTCTGACGCCTGCTGCGCCGCCCGCACGGCGACCTTGGCGCGCGCGCGCAGGCGCTCGACCTGCCTCTGCGCCGCCTCTGCCGACGCGGTCGCCTCGGCCGTCGCCGCCTGCTGCGCGCGCCTCTCCCGCCGCGTCCGCTCCTCCTCCCTCGTGGTCTCCGGCACCGGCGGCGCCGCCGCCGCCGCCGCCGCCGCCGCCCGACGCCGCCGCCCGCCTTCCTGCTCTTTCGCGCCCCCTCGTTCCTCCTCCTGCCGCTGCATTTGCTCGAGCATCTCCACGAAGCGGCGCGGCGGCGCCGGCTGCCACCGCTGCCGCGCCGTCTCGAGGCCGAGGAACGCCGCCGCGCTGCCGCCGAGCAGCAGAGCGCCCGCGCCCAGAGGAAACAGCCAGCGCTGGCGCCATGCCCTCAGGCGGCGCGCGAGGCGGGACGCGAGCGAGCCGTCGCCGGCGGCCGACGCTGCCGGCGCGACCTCGCAGGCGCCGCCCGGATCGTCGAACGAGTCGACCGGCGGGCAGGGGACGCCACCCCACTCTCCCCACTCGCCGCCGACGGGCGGGGGCGCGCCCTGCTCTGGCCGGCGGCCGTGGTGCTGCTCCGGCCGGCCGAGGGGCGGCAGCGACGGCGGCAGCGCCGTCGTCGGCCGTGCTGGCGGCGGCGGCGCCTCGGGTGCGGCGGCGGCGGCCCGTGCCTCGGCGTCTTCCTCTTCCTTGCTGCTGGTGTTGTTGCTGCCGTTGCCGCCCCCGGTCGGTTGAGCGCGCGCCCTGATCCGTCGCGGCGCGATCAGGTGGGTACGACGGTGGCCTAGAGTGGCGGGGAGCGCTCTCGGCGCGATCATCTTCCGGAACGGGGGGACGCAGGAGGGGTGCGCACTCCCGCCAGCAGCTCGACAAACAGAAACAAAATATCAATCATAAAAAGACACGTAATAAGCGACCTTTCCAGCTCTCACACAAACAGCACCACTCACGATGCGGCGTTTCCTAGGCCTTTCTCGCCCTTCGGCGGCGGCGCGCGCCAAGGTCCCCCCGCCGCCGTCGAAGCTCGGCGGCAAGCCCGCTCCTCCCCCCGTCCCGCCGCCGGTCAAGCCCATGAACCTGGCGCAGCTGGTGAGTGTCTCTTGTGTGTGCGGTCGAGGTGCCGTCGTGGGGCGTCGTTCTGCGTCGCGGGTGCGAACGGGTGTAAATTTAAAAAAAATAAAACGCTCCTGCCCTCCTCTCAATCGCCCAACCAATCGACCACTCGACCACCAACCACAGCAAGAGCAGCTCGCCGAGCCTCTCAAGATGATCGCCGAGCCCCTGCAGAGGCTCGCGGTCGCGAGCCTCAAGGTCGCTGCCGTCGTCGTCGAAACGCTCGGCTCCCTCCCGCCGCCCCGCCTGCCCGACGCCGCCGACGGGCTCAGGTTTTCCGCCGCCGCCGCCGCCGCCATGGGAACGGCCCAGCCCGACGCCGCTGACGCCGCCGCCGCCGCTGCCCTGTTGGCCGCCGTCCAGGCCACCACCGACACCTCGCAGAGCCTGGACACCCGCATGGCGGCCGCCGCCCCAGCCCTGGATGTGCTGCGGGCCCGCCTGCCGGCGGGCGACGCCCGCCTCGAGGCCGTGGAGGCGGCACTTGCCGAGGCCGCGCTCGCCGGCGCAGGCGCCGGCTCCGGCGCCGGCGACGACGACGACGACGCCGCCGCCGCCGCGGTCGAGGCGGCCCTCGCGGCCGTCGCCGGGGCCGCGCTCGCCGAGTTGGCGGCCCTCGCCCCTGTGGCCGTCGACCCCGTCGCCGCCGAGGCCGCGGCCGCCGTCGCTCAGTTTGAGGCGGAGCTCTCGGGCGGGGCCGCGGCGGCGGCGGCGGAGGAGGAGGCCAGCCCCGCCTCCTTTGCCGTCGCCGAGGATGCGGCCGCGATCGACACGCCGCAGGTCGAGGCGCTCTCGTCCCTGCCGCCTCTGGGGACGATCCTGGCGGCGGCCGCCGACAACGAGGAGGAGAAGGGGCCGCTCGCCGCCGCCGAGCCCTTCGCTCCCGCCACCGCCAGCAAGGCCTCCGCCGCCGCCGCCGCCGCCGCCGCCGTCCACGTCCGCGTGCGCTGCCGCACGGCGCCGGGCGAGCGCGTCGTCATCGTCGGGGGCGCCCCGTCCCTCGGCGCCTGGGACGCCGCCTCGGGCGTCCCGCTGCGGTGGGGCGAGGGGCACGTGTGGAGCGGGGAGCTGCCGCTGCCGCCGCTCGAGGAGGAGGAGGGCGGGGGGCGAGCGGGCGGCGGCGGGCCCCCCCGAGAGTTCAAGGCCGTGCTGGTCGGGCCCTGCGGCGCCGCCGTGTGGGAGGGCGGGCCCAACCGCGCCGTCCCCAACCTCAGCCCCTCTGAGGGGGACCAGGCGCCGACCGTCGTCGAGTTTGAGTTTGCGCGCTGAAGAGGCGCGTCGTGGCGACGACGAGGAGACAAGCCCACGCCGACCCCCCCGATCCCCTTGTCGCGCCGCGCCGCCCCCCGCCCCCCAACCGATCCCCTTGTCGCGCCGCGCTGCC
>Ga0209491_10002857_pt1 | contig 29772 bp, 36 predicted proteins | sample BON02_FD_187213 | JGI IMG/M metagenome (GOLD analysis project Ga0209491, IMG submission 187213) | Freshwater microbial communities from Lake Bonney liftoff mats and glacier meltwater in Antarctica - BON-02 (SPAdes) (version 2) | ecosystem: Environmental > Aquatic > Freshwater > Ice > Glacier...
CTTCTCCGGCTGATCCCCGGGCGATGTAGAGGAAGGCCAGTAGTTCTTTGGTCGTTCCACGTTCGAACCCTTCCGCGATGTTGTTGGAGACCGACAAGGACGCACGGTCCAGTTGGTCGCGGAAGCCCCGAGTGACGGAAAACTCGGAAAGTTCCAATAGGATCTCCACCCGCTCGTAGAGTTTGGCCGCATCCTGCCAGACGGGCAGATCTTCAAATCGTTGGTAAGTCATAGGAAAAATCTCAAATCTCAGATTTCAAATTTGAAATTTCCGTTTGGAACCATTGCCCGGCTAGGGATTTGAGATCGGAAATTTGAGATTTGAGATTTCCTTCGGGGATGCGACGGGACTTGACGGCCAACATGGACCTCACTTCTCCGGCTGATCCCCGGGCGATGTAGAGGAAGGCCAGTAGTTCTTTGGTCGTTCCACGTTCGAACCCTTCCGCGATGTTGTTGGAGACCGACAAGGACGCACGGTCCAGTTGGTCGCGGAAGCCACGCGTGACGGAAAACTCGCGAAGTTCCAGGAGGACCTCCACCCGCTCGTAGAGTTTGGCCGCATCCTGCCAGACGGGCAGATCTTCAAATCGTTGGTAAGTCATAGGAAAAATCTCAAATTTCAAATTTCAAATTTCAAATTTGTAATCTCCTCCCGGAACCACCGTCCGGCCGGCGGTCGCTTGGAGAGGCGGGGCAGGCAAATCTCCAAAAGCGAACAGGCGGAACATTTTTTCGCTTCAAAGACCGCCGGTGGCGTCCGCCCTGAGTTGAGAAGCTCGCGGAGGTTTCCGATCAGGGATTCGGTCAGTTCGCGGAGTTCCGAATCGAAGATGACAACTGTCCGGCGGCGGGTTTTTCCGTAAAAGAGGAACCCTTCCTGGATCGTGCCTCCTGGAGCTTCTTCCAGACAAAGAGCCTGGGCGCAAAGTTGGACCTCATCGGCGCGGTGAGCTTTGGGTTTCCCTCGCTTGTATTCGACTGGGACAATGGAGCCACCGTTGTGAAATTCCACCACGTCGGCCTGGCCCCAAATTCCGAGACGGCGCGAAACCAAGGTCAAACCACGGGCGATGCGGATGCCGGGGCGGGATTCCGAAGGCCCCTCATGCGCCCGTTCATGCAGCGCCCGACCTTCGGCGGTGAAGCGATTCTCCTCCCATTGGCGTTCCAGGTGAATGAGGGCGCATTGCCGGTCGCAGTAGAGCAGGTGTTGGAGCGCGGAAATGGGGAGAAGGTCGGACAAGTTGCGCAGAGGGGACGATCAAATTTCAAAAAGCGGAATATTTTCTTTGATCGGTGCTTGCTCACGGAGCCGCATGCTCTCGGCCAGTTCATCGAACGCCTTCGCGGCCTCCTCATAGGTCCATTGCGAGGCACAGGGAGATTCCCGCTGCGGAATCTCAAAATCCGGCAAGTCGAACAATGCGTCTTCTGGAGTGTCTATTTTCATGATTTCTGGCCAAGAACAGCTTTCCACACCTTGCGCAGGCGCACCAGCGATTCCTCGCCACCATAGCGAAGAATTATGGTGCTGAACTCCGGTTCATCGGGATCCAGTTGGTGACGCTTCAGCAGTTCCTCAATATCGTTCCAATCCTTATCCGGCGTTGACCGCGTTGGGCTCCTTGCGGCATGGAGCTTCAATGCTATCAAATGTCGGACATTCGGAATGTGAATCTGTTCCCGACCATGATTTTTCGGTACCGCTTCCGCCTTGAGCTTTTTCCAGGTGTCATCGTGAACAAGCATCAGGTCCACCGCAGGCCAGCCCGGCGTTCGCGATGCGAACTGCATGAAGGCGTTGGATTCCGTGTGAGGGAGGTAATGAAATTTTTCCAGCAACCCGCCCCACGCTTCCCGCTCATTAACGGGCACCAAAAAGTCCACATCAAGCGTCATGCGGGCATACCCATGATATCCCACTGCGTGGCCACCGATGAGTAGAAACTCAAGATTCTGCTTGGCAGCTTCCCGTGTCAGACGCTCGATGAGTTCGACGATCATGCTTCAGATGCGACTGATCAGGGTGACGCCTTTGGGGAGGGCATGTCCGACGATGAAAAGGAATTCCACCTCGGCGGCGGCAGCCTCATCCACGCAGATTTGAAAAATGTCAGGCGCGTTCATTGGGAAGATTGGTATTTTCGGAGAATCTCCTGCCAGCGAGCACTGGAAACGAACACCGGCCCAAGTTCCCCTGGGCAGGTTTCATCTGCATAGACCCACCACCCGCCTGCAATCTCCGCCAGCTGGCGGCATTCCCGGCTGACCGAGGCGGCGTATTCCCCTGCTGGAGAAGTATTCACTCGCTCCAAGGCGTTCCACAAATCCCACTCCAAATCGACCAACCACGTCGCACAGAAGCCGTCCTGAGAATACTCCATCATTTTGTAGCGGAGCAATGCCCGGGCGAGATCGGCGCGGTTTGGGCTGGGTGGTTCGGAGAGCATGGGAGTCAGATTCGGCGGATGAGGGTGACGCCGTTGCCGAGGTCTTTGGAGTCGCCGGATTTCACGACCTCATCCAGTGGCTGGCCGTCAAAGGTGATCCGGCTGGCGTAGTCGGAGAATCGACGTGGGGGTTTGCCGTCTACGGCGGGAGTTTTCTCGAAAGACTCGATTTGGAGTCGGTCGAAAAGAGTATGGCTGGGAGCCCGGCCAAGCTTGGCTGAATTGATGATATCTCCTTCGGTGCCTCCTTCTCCGTTGTGTTTGAAAACAAGCAAACCTCGCGGGGCCATGCTGCCGGCGGGCCGGGCGGCGGACTGGTCGAACTGGAAGGCATTCTCGAGAGCCTGGAAGAAAAGTTCGAGGTCCTCATCAGAAAAGCCAGTTTGTTCGGCAAGGAATGGGTTCACAAACCCGCGAGTTTGATAGAGGGCATAGGGGACGGTGAACTTCCGACCCATCGTGCGTTCTTTGGCGAAGTCTTCCTCTTTGGTCACTGCCATTCTGGTGATAGAGTGTTCGGATTGTTGAATGGGGTCGATTGAGCGCGAGAAGGATAGTTGAATTGGACCGCGAACCTGTCCACAGTTGGGAGCTGACTTGATACTCATGACTGCTCCAAAGGTGCGAATGTCGAAGTAGTCTTTGCACATTTGATCTCTTCCTGACGCGGTCTCCTCACGAGTAGGCTTTCTTGATTTGGTGTTCTTCAGGAGATCGTTGATCAGCTTCTGGTTTCCCTTTGAAAGCTCTGCCTCTCTCAACCATTCTTTAACGGCTTTTTTATCGGCGACGCCTTCAAGGAAAAGCCACAATTTTTCATCTTCATCAGATTCAACGCTCAATCCATCTGCCAAGCCAAGTTCGTTGAGTTGATCGGCGATCTCTTCGGTGATTTCAACTTTTGAATCTTCACCAATGTTGATTCCTAGTTTTTTGAAGGCTTCCGTATGAGCCCGGCCAAGAACGGCACCTTCGCTCACATAAATCCCGTATGGAGACTCGGGCTTTTTCGTCATGGAAATGAAATTTCTTATCTTTCGCTTCAGCATGACATCGGTAGTGAGTCCGTGACCGGTATCGGAATCGACACGGGGAAGGTTGCCGGCGTCGGGGTCGCCATTGGGATTGGCATCAGTGCAGTCAAAAAGATAGATGAAGTCGTAGCGATTGTTCATGAGATTATGTTTTGTTAGTTTGTTTGTGTGAGAATGGGTTTTGGTTCGGATTGTTTTGGCGCAGGCCGAAACTCGTGGCGCTGATGATAGTAGCCAATACAGAAAAGGCTCTGCTCTTTGAGGTTGAGGGAGGCTGGGTAAAACCCAGGACTGGCTATCTTTTGGTGAATTTCATCGATCAAGTTGCTGTAGTGACGATTTGATCCAACGGTGAGCTTGGCGAGGTGATGCTTGTTCAGGCGATCAAGCCGACCAAACACAGAAAGAGGTGTGACTGATGCCGCAGAAAACATCGTCTCACGAATGGTTCGCTCCAGATTGAAATCGTGCGCTGCGCGTTGCGTTTGTTCGTAAACGGCGAAGAGTCTGCCTAATTGATAGGCGACGTGTGGCGTGTCTTTGTCTAATGCGGGTTTCATTTCGGTGTTGTGGTGTTGAAGCCATGCGGCGTGATTGCGCATGAGCCATGCTTTGAGAATAGCGGCTCGAAGGTAGGTGACATTGTCGAGCGTGCCGTCTCCTTTTGGGTTTTTTTCGACAACCCGGATGCGGTTCATGACTCCATTGACAAGTGTATCCGGGTAGCGAGTTCCAAGTAAAATGGATCGGAGTAACGCACCACTTAACTGTGGAGAAATGCCGTCAGCATCACGAGATGTTTGCCGAAGTAGTTGAAATGCGATCGGAGTGATGGATTCTGGATGCGAAGATGAGTCATCCCACTTGCGAACGATATGAAGTTGATCAAAGTGCCTTTTGATATTTTCGATAAGTTTTCCAAGAGATCCCGTGTGATAAAATCTTACGGAGATTCGTCCTTGATTGAGAGAGATGCCAAGTATGTGAAATTGGACTTTAGAATCTCCCAATTCATTTTTTCCTAAGATGCCGAGCGCGAGTTTATTAAGAACAGAATTGATGTTTTGTTTTGTTTCATCATCCTCAGCCTGCGGCGCCCCTGCGATCATCCACGGGAGTTTTGTTTCAGATGGAGTTGGTTCTTCAGTCCAATAGACAACGGTTGAGTCTAAAAGTCGGAAGTGACGATCTTTCTCTGAAAGCAACCAATCAAGGGCGGTTGCATAGGCGGAGGCGGCTTCTTCGCTAGATGGGGAGTTTGTTCCGCGACCGTTATCTTTTCCTTCTTTTCCGTAAGATTCGTAGGCCGAATCATTGAAGGAAACGAGGCTGGCTCCGGTGTAGGGAGATCCAATAATGTTCATGATTCCGGGATGTAATCGCGCGATTGACTGGTCAATTTTTCCAGTGATCAAACATTGTCCCAGATCGGTTGAATCGTGATGTAAGGCATCCGCAATGGTGATTTTTTCAAGGATGCCTGTTTTATCGTGAATGTATTGGGTTTTTCCGGAAATCTGGAAAACTACTCGGCCCTTTTTTACTTTTAAAAGATCTGAGTGGTTCGAGGCTTGATGAGGATTCCAAGACCGTAAAAAATTGCATACAGCGGTGAAATCTTCGTCATCGATTTGGCTTTCGAGTTCGAAATGCTTCCGTTGAAAGCTTTCCTGACACTTTTTGTTCCGTACGGGATCGTTTTTTACTCCGTGCCAACCAAAAACAAACCGTGTGTCATCCCATAGCAGGCTGGCGTCGAATGAGGCTTCCGAGGCTCGAGCTTTTCCCGGGACTATGATTGGGGTTGCCTTAAGTGAAAAGGTTTCGCGCTTGTTTTTGCCTATTTTTATATGTGGGGTGCGGATATCTTGAATTTCGATAAGTTCGCCCTTTTGGCTCAGGACAACTTTTAAAGAGACGTCTTGTAGGCTGAACCCGGGCAATGGGATATGCTTCGATGGATCTTTCGATAGTCTGCCGTAGAGCTGATACAGGGATTGCAGGATCATAGCGGCTCAGGCGTTGGCAGTGTGGAAGGGTGGAACTTCGACGATGCCGTTTTCGAGTTTGGCGTTGAAGAAACGGGGTTCGGCGCGAACGCGTTTGCCCCGGCCCGTAAGGAAGGAGTCTTTGGCCGTTTTGTCGGCAGGAAGGTAAGCGATGTCGTGGAGCATCCAGCCGAGTTCTTTGTTGAGTTGCTCGGGCGGGAGTTCGCTTTCGGGGAGGAGGTCACTTTCTTCGATGAGGGAGAAGCGAGCGGGGAATTCGCGGTTGCCGAGGCAGGGCTGATGAAAGCATTGGCCGATGCGAGAACGACGATTGAACATGTCCAGGTGCTTGCCTTCGCAGTCTTTGGCGGGAAGCTCGGGGCCGCTTTTTTCAAAACGAAAATCGAGAATCTCAAAATGAGCCTCGATGAGGTAGGCGACATCGCGCAAGAGGGTAGCCGCGCGTTGCTGACGGGTCTCTTCGATGAGGATGCCGGGCGCCGCGACGGATTCTCCCTTCATGGCCGCAGCGGAGGGAGCGCTGGCTTTGGCTCCGACTTCGTTGCGACGGATGTTGGTGAAACGAATGGGCTTGAGGACGTGGATGCGGTCTATGACCCATCGGATCTGCGGTTTCCAGTAGATGGCTTCGAGAATGCCGCGAGCGGCGGAGGGTGTGATGATGTCGTAGGAAACACGCTCGACCTTCATCTCGGGCCGGGTGAAACAGGCGAAGTCGCCACTGATGTGAAGTTTGATTCCGAAGGACATGGAGCGGTTCAGGGTTTAATTTTGGGGAAATATTTGACGTGGGGAAGACCTTTGAAATGCTCGTCTTGAGTCCAGAGGGTGGCGTTCTGATTGCGGACCGTGGCGTAGATGATGGAATCCGCCAGCGGTAGCTTGTGTTGGACAAAAAAGTCGGCGGCCGAGAGGGCAATTTTTGCATCCAGAGGCACAATGATCCCGGAGAGCATGGAAGCCGTGACCGCTTCTGCCGCATCCGCTGTGCGCTGCTTGAGAGCGACCTTCCGAACCTCGGTCACCACGATACTGGGGATGATGAGATCCGGGAGCTTGCGGAGGATTGGGGCGAAATGACGGGTGTTCGGGCCGTCGTCGAGGCATTCGAGCCAGGCGGAGGAATCAAGAATGTGGGTCGGCATGGTGTCAGCAGTTAAAATTCACGATCAGGTTCTCGTTCCAATTCCAGAGGCTTGTCTCCTTTGAGGAATCCAATGAGTTGATCCGGTGTCAGGATCGGGCGGATTTCGATGCGACCGCTTTTTTCAACGAATTGCAAACGTTGTCCGGGCTTTAGTCCGAGAGTTTGTCGGATTTCCTTCGGGATGACGACTTGGTATTTGGGTGAAAGAAGTGATGTTGTCATACGAATTCAAATTTGTAGGAAATTTAAAAAACAGCAAACCAAACCTTCAAATATAAAAAGCATTCGAGTCGGCAGGTGCATCGGGACGTTTGAGACCGGTTTGGGGGTGATAGGAGTTTTCGGGATGATCGAGGATGGCGAAAGCCTCTTCGCAATGGAGGCTGAGGTGGGGTTTGAGATCTTGCCATTCGCCATCATAGACTTGGACCGTAAATTGCTGGGCGCGGCGATAGTGGCTGCGGTTGGGCACTCGGCTTTGTTTTTTCAGGTCGCGGATTTCCTGGGCGAGTTTTCTGCCTTTCGCTCCCCACGGGATGAGGACGGGATGGGTGTTGGAGTCGATGAGGCGAAAGGTTTCCGCTGCGGTTTTGAATTTGTAGGTGTGGAAGCTTGTTGCATTGGGCGGGAAACAGGCTTCGCCGGAGACAATTTGAGGTTTGTCCCAGGAGGAGGTTTTGGGCCCGGCCTGCCAGATGGCGTGCTTGAAGTAGACGCGGATGAGTTCGGGATGAAGGAGGTCTTTATCTCCTAGGTTGGGGAGGATTTGAGTGCGGGTGATGGCGGCATTGGCTCGGATGTCGGTCAATGCCTTGGGGATGGGGTGATCGGTTGGCTGGAAGAGGAAAACGTGACCTTTTTGCGGGAAGAGTTCGCCGTTGCGATTGCAGCGCCCGGCAGCCTGGGCAAAGGAATCGAGACCGCATTCGGCGCGATAAACGACGGGGAAACTGATGTCCACACCAGCTTCGATCAATTGGGTGGAGACGAGGACGACGGGCAGGCCATTTTTCCGAAGACGTTTGGCGCGGGCGAGGACCAGCATGACGTGCCGAGGGCACATCCTGGCAGAGAGATGGAGTGCGTTTGTGTGGAGATTGAGTTTTTCGTGAAGAGCTTGGGCGGCTTTGGTGGTATTGAGGATGAGGAGGCAGCCGGTGGGGGCATGTTCAAGAATGTGAGCGATGAGATGATCGTCGTTGATGGCACCGAGATTTTCGCATTCGACGCGATTAAGGACGACAAAAAGAGCGGACTCGTTACGGATAATCGGGGTGATTTCTTCGGGTGGGATGCCAACGGTGAAGTCGGCGCGGCGTTCGAGCGCGGGCTGGGTGGCGGTGCAAAGGACAGCGGAGGCGTGCAAGTCGTGGACGAGACAGCGGAGAGCACGGAGGATGGGATGGAGGAGCCCGGCGGGCAGGGCCTGAACTTCATCGAAGATGACGACACTGCGAGCGATGCGATGGAGCTTGCGGCAGGCACTTGTGCGATTGGCGTAAAGAGACTCGAAAAATTGGACGTTGGTGGTGACGACGAGCGGAGTGTCCCAGTTTTCTGCCGTGAGGCGGTTGCGTTCGGTCTCGTTCTTGGGGTCGAATTTGGAGTGGTGTTCGAGGACGATGTCGCGACCAAGCTTTTTTGCGAGAGAGGCGAAGACATCACGAAAAACGTCGGCGTTTTGTTTGATGATGCTAGTGAAAGGAATGACAAAAATGACGCGACGATGTCCATTTTTGAGTGCGTGGCGAAGGGCAAAAAGCAGGGATGAAAGCGTTTTCCCGCCACCGGTGGGAACGGTCAACGAGAAGAAGCCGCCGTCGTTCTTGGCGGCATGAATACAGTCCAGACGAACGGATTCCCGCGCTCGACTCACAAGATCTTCTCCCGACGGGGTGAATTTTTCCGTCATGTGGTTTTCGAGAGCAGCAAGCATCTGCTCAAGAATGTCGTCCGGCCAGGGTTGACGGAGCTCCGAGCGGGAGGACGACATAAAAGATTCCGTCGCGAGAAAATCCGCATCCACCAGGCAGGAGAAAAAGAAGCGAAGCATGAGGGCCATGCCATCATTGCCTGCATCGGGACGCTTCAAGGGAGGCATCGGAATAGGACGATCAAGAGGCACACCTGCGACTTCGGCGGATGACCGCCATGGATTGACGGCCTTTTTGAGGCGCTCCTCAAAGAGGTAATTTCCGTCGGCAAGACCTGCGTGATGTCCGGCAATGAGGTAGCTGAAAAGGTCACCAAATGGAGAGCTTGGGTTAGTGGCTTCGTGTGTGAAGGCTGCGCCCGCAGTGGAATGATCTTCTTTGCCGACGATTTCATCGGCGTGCGGGTCGGATTTGGATTTGAGATACTCTTGCCATTTCGGGGCGAATTTTCCCAAATCATGCCACAACCCGGCGAGGTATCCCCACTGGTGGGCGGCTTCCCGGTCTGGCCCCGGAGGGAACATTTGAGCGGCGAATCTCGCCGTCCACCAGGCGACTTTGTTCAAATGGCCGTGAAAGGGATCGAGCGACGCGCAAAGAGTGCATTTTTCCCCAGTCAAAGCCGGACAATCCGCCGAAAAAAGAGGTTCCCATTTTTCAGGCGGTTCATTTTCCAGCGTATGGGCGTAAAAATTCACGGGGGTTGCTTGAATATGGTGGGTTTTAGGCCTTCAGGAAAGCGCGATCACTTCGAGCCGGAAGCCTCCGAGAAAATTCCTTCGCATGATTATGTCGGGCATTCTTGCAAAGGGGGAGGGACATATACGGTCCTGCCCCTCAAGTTTTTTTCAAAACTTGTCACGGGTGGCGGTACCATTCGGTGATGGGTCGGGTCAGGGTTTGAGGGGGGCAAGGCAAGAGGCGGTCTTTTTTTTCGCGCTCGAAGACAAGGGGAGCCTTGTCTTTGAGAAATCCGATGAGTTGATCCGGAGTGAGGATGGGGCGGATTTCGACGCGGTCGCCATGCTCGACGAATATCAGACGTTGTCCGGGCTTCAGACCGAGGGTTTTTCGAATCTCCTTCGGGATGACGACTTGGTATTTGGACGACAGAATCGCTGTTGTCATACGAAGTCAAATTCGGAGGAAATTGGATAAATAACAAACTCCAAAATATTCGGAAAGAGTTCTGGGCAGTCACCTAGGAAGGTGACAGCCCATTGCCCCATCTATCTTTTGTAAATCCCTGTCTCTGTGCTCTCTGTGAACTCTGTGGTAGATTTGCATTTTCCTATTTAGGTTCATACTCTTTCCTACCTTCTCGATCACCATGCGTATTCTTTCCGGCATCCAGCCTTCGGGCACTCTCCATCTTGGCAACTACTTCGGGATGATGAAACCGGCTATTGCCCTCCAGGAAAAGGGGGAGGCCCTCTATTTCATCGCCGATCTCCATGCTCTCACCACCGTGCAGGACGCGGCGGTCCTCCAAACAAATGTCCGCGAGGTGGCGGTTGATTTTCTGGCGTGTGGGCTCGATCCGGGCAAGGCTTGTTTTTTCCAGCAATCGCGGGTTCCCGCCGTCACCGAGCTGGCCTGGATTTTGAGCACTCTCACTCCCATGGGGTTGCTGGAGCGCTGCCATTCTTATAAGGACAAGCTGGCTAAGGGGCTGGCTCCCACCCATGGCCTCTTTGCCTATCCGGTTCTCATGGCGGCCGATATTCTCATTTACGACAGCGAGGTGGTGCCGGTGGGCAAGGACCAAAAACAACACATCGAAGTCGCCCGCGACCTGGTCTTGAAATTCAACGACACTTACGGCGAAACCCTCAAGTTGCCGGAGCCCAGCATCCAAGAGAATACCGCCGTGGTGCCCGGGTTGGATGGAGAAAAAATGAGCAAGAGTTATGGCAATACGATTGGGCTCTTCGAAGAGGAAAAAGCCCTCCGAAAAAAAATCATGAGCCTGAAGACCGACTCCGCTCCGGTGGAGGCCCCCAAACCGGTGGAAAATTCCACCATCTTGGGCCTCTACAAGTTGGTGGCCGGGGCAACCGAATACGCGCAAATGGAAGCGGACTTCCGGGCGGGCGGGGTTGGATATGGCGATTTCAAAAAGCGTCTTTTTGAGGCCGTTTGGGAGCATTTTGCTCCGATGCGCGAACGGAGGGAGGAAATTCTGACCGATCTGACTTATGTGGACACCGTTCTGGAAGCGGGCCGGAAAAAGGCCAACGCCATCGCCAACGGCGTCATGGCCCGCGTCCGCGCCGCGGTGGGGCTCTCTTGATTGCGAATTTCGGATTTGAGATTTCGGATTGATCGCGTCTCAGAGGCAGCGAGAGCCCGCTGCCCTCCACCCATTCGCTTACCACTTATAACCCGTCACCCGCAACTCTCATGACTTCATCTCCCCGCCACCCCTTTTTGAGTTATCTGCGCGTGGCCATTGCGGTGGCCTGGGTGGCCGTGATTGGCGTGGGGGTGTATTTGTTTCTCTTCCATCGCACGGAGACTCAGACCGAGTTGAGCCGGGCGATGTCGGTCTCTTGGTGGATGGCCTGGGGGATTTATCTGGTTTTGACAACACTGCGAGGGGTCATCCTCATGCCTTCCGCTCCGCTGGTTTTGCTCGGGACGGCTTTTTTGCCACCGCTGCCGCTCTTTGGTCTGACCCTCATCGGAGTGATGGTCTCGACCTCGGTGATTTACTGGTTTCCGACCTCCCTCCATCTGGAAGATCTCTTCGGCGACCGGCACCAGAAGGCGATGAGCCGTTTACGAACCTTACTGACAAAACGGCAATTGGCGGTGATCGCCGGATGGAGTTTTCTGCCCATAACGCCCACCGTCCTCATCATTTACGTCTGCGGGCTTCTCAAGGTGGATTTCAAAAAGACGCTTCTGGGGGTGGCCATCGGCTCCGGAGCCAATAGCGCCATCTATATCTTCCTTGGCGACTACCTCATGCGCCTCTTCGGTTGGAAATTCTGAGAAGTTTGGGCAGCGAGAGCCCGCTGCCCTCCATCGGTCGGGGCAGCGAGAGCCCGCTGCCCTCCATCGGTTTGGGCAGCGAGGGCCCGCTGCCCTCCACTTTCCCTCTTCACCTTCACTTTCCCTCGCGGCACAGCGCGCGTCACTCCCGCAGATCGCTTCGATCTTTGTACCAGAGGATGCCATGTTCGCGGAGGTTAATGACGAGGGCACGGAGGTTATTGGCGACTTCCTTGTTGGTGAGAAGCATGCCCAAAGCGCCGCGTCCGTTTTGGGCTTCTTTGAGAAGGTCGCGAACGTCTTTGAGGGTCTTTTGGAGTTCGTCGGCTGCCTTTTGGGCCGAAACAAAGGCGTCCTGCCCGCTGGCGATCGTGGTGCCCGCCTGGACGACAACGCCATCGATTTTCTTGGAGGCCTCGGCGAAGGAGGCACTGGTGGTATTGAGATTGGCGAGGGTGGCATTGAGGTCTGCCAGGGTGGACTCGTTGAGGATTTCCTTGTCGAGCTTGGCCGCGATATTATCGAGTTTCTGCACCACCGCTCGCACTTCGCCAATGATGGGGCCAGCTTCGTTGAAGAGGTCGGCCAGGCCGGTTTCTCCCTTGCCTTGGATGGTGGTGCCGGGCGGAATCGGCGGGGACTCTTTGGCGTCTTCGAGCAGATTAACCTGAACAAATTTGTCCCCAAGTAGCCCCGAACTTCCCACCGTGAACTCGCTCTTGCTGGGAATTTCCACGTTGTCGTAGATCTTCAGATTGACGTAAACGCCATTCATGTCGGGGAGGATGACGGGATTGTTTTCGACCAATCCGATTTTGGCTCCGGCCAATAAAACCGGGACATCTTTGAAGAGCCCGCTGGCATTGGGATATTCGACCCGGACGGTGTAATAATTGCGAAACCCATCACCCAAACGGCCAAAATAGACCACCAGCATGGCGACGGCGAATAATCCGAGAGCGGCAAAAATTCCCACCCGTATTTGTGTTCTTCTCTCGTCCGATATCATAAGCTTTTAATCATCCTCCTCTTCCGATCGCCCGTCCACAAAATCCCGAATCACTCGGTCTGAGGAGTCTTCCAAATCGGAGACGGTCCCGTGGAAATAGCATTTGCCTTCATCTAACAGGGCGACCCGATCGGCAATGTGTTTGCAACTGACCATGTCGTGGGTGACCACGATGGAGGTGACGGAAAGCTGCTTTTGTAATCGGCGAATCAATTTGTTGATGCTGTCAGAAACAATCGGATCCAGTCCGGCGGTGGGTTCATCGTAAAGGATCACCTGGGGAGGCGAAATGATGGCCCGGGCCAGGGCAACCCGCTTGCGCATCCCTCCGCTCAAATTGACCGGCATCTTGGTTTCATGGCCGCTCATGTTGACCATGGCCAGCGCCTCCGCCACTTTTTCCCGAATCACTTTCTCGTTGCGCTCGCCGCGTTCCCGGAGGGGGAAGGCGACATTATTTTGCACATTCATGGAGTCGAAGAGCGCTCCATCTTGAAACAACATGCCAATCTTCCGCCGAACCGGCTCCAAGGCCCGTTCTGATAATCGGGCCAGATCCTGTCCCTCGAACAGGATGCTGCCGGAGATCGGCTGCATCAGGCCGATGAGGTGACGGAGAAAGACGCTCTTGCCGCCGCCGCTTTTGCCCAACAAAACGAGGGTCTCGCCTTTGAAAATATCGATGGAGAACTTGCGGAGAATTTTTTGCCCGCGGATGGTTTGGACCAAATCCTGCACCGCAATGAGTGGTTCCCCCGCCATCAGACTTGTCCCGCCGGGAAGAGGATGTTGAGGAACATGGTGAGGAAGAAATTGGCAATGAGAATACAGAGCGAGCAAATGACGACGGATTCGGTGGTGGCTCGACCGACCCCAACCGCCCCATCTTGGGCTCGCAACCCCTCCCGGCAGCTGATGAAAACGATGATGATGCCAAAAGTGAACCCTTTGATCAGGGACATCATGATGTCGTAGACGTCGGTGAATTTTTGCAAATTCGCCAGGTAGTAGACGGCGTCGATATTGAGCACATAAACGGCCACGTAGTAGGCGGCCAGTGCTCCGCAGGCGGTGCATTCGACCACCAGGAGCGGCATGGAAATGAACATGGCCAGGGCCCGGGGCACGACCAGATAATCGACCGGATGTACGGCCAGGGCCCGCAAAGCGTCGATTTGCTGGGTGACCTTCATTGTCCCAATTTCGGCACTCATGGCGGCACCGACCCGGCCCGCCACCATCAAACCGGTCAGGACCGGACCCAATTCGCGGAAGAGGGAAATGGTCACGACCGGCCCGACGGCCGTTTCCATGTTCAAGCTGGCAAACTGAAAATAGGCCTGGGCGGTGAAGACCGCGCCGGTGAAGGCGCCGGTCACAATCACGACCAACTGGGAGCGGTACCCGATCTCGGCGATTTGATGCAAGACGAGCTTCCACCGGATGCGTCCGGCAAAGATGGAGGCGAAAGTTTCCCCGGCCAGCTCGGCCACCTGGCCAATGTGAGCAAAGAAGCCGGAAAAGAAATTTCCGAAAAACTGGGTGAAGGGCATCAACCTAAAAACGACAGTTGAGAGTTGATGGATGCTGGATGGGATTGAGCGGGCTACGCCGTTGTTGGGGGCTCAACTTCCGGCTGATAGGCATGATGGGCCGTGAGTTTCTCATTTTCTTTCACTCAACTATCAACTTCCGTTTTAGGATCAAGCCCTGGAGATATCGATCCGCTGGGTCTTCTTCTTTGAATCCACTTCGGGCGGCAATTGTCCCACGAATTTGGCTTCCAGGCCGACTTTGGAAAAGACCGCCTGCATCCCGGACACGGTCGGGGCTTCATCTCCGAATTCCATGTACACGATGTCGTGATTGGTATCCACCTTATAGCGCAGACCGGGAATGACGTCCAACTCCAGCGCCAGAGCCATCATCTTGTCGGGCCGGCGAACCCCGGCGGCATAGATTTCAAGGTCGATCATGCGTTCATCGTGCTCCGCCAGACGGCAAAATCAAGCCGTTTTGCGGGGCAGGATGGAAAAATTAATCCCGCTGATCGTGAGCATGGGTGATCCATGACCAAGGGATGGCGCCGTGACTGAGGATCCAATCGTTGAAGGTTTTCAAGGCCCAGCCTTCGCGGTCCACGAAACGGTGGTGGAGTTTTTCCACTTCAATTCGGCCGAGCAGGTAACTCATGGGGATGGTGGGGGCGCTGGTGTACCAATTGACGTCTCTGGTCGCACGGGCTTTGGTGAATTGGACGCCATCCATGAGGACTTTGGCCGCGCTGGCGTGCGTGAGCGAGCCATCGTGGAGTCCGCAATCGATGACGATTCGGTGGGCCCGCCAGAGGGCGTCGTGGAGGTGTTGGAGGCGGGCGAATTTGCCTTCGACCAACTTGTGTTCGATCGAGAGGTGCTCGCACCACATCGTCCAGCCTTCGTAGTAGATGGAATGACTGGCCAGGCGACGGAGTTTGCCCGGGTGGGTGTTTTGGATCGCAAACTGGAGGTGGTGGCCGGGGTAGGCTTCGTGCGCGCAGGTGAGGCCAAGGCCAAAATGTTGCCGGATCTCGGCCTGCTTCCGGTCCGTGCTTTTTTCGGTCAGGCTGAGGTCGTTGACCCAAAAGATGCCTTCGGTTTTGCGGGAGAACGGCTGGGGTCCCGTATAGGCTGCGGTGGGAAATTGGTGACGGAGGAAAGGCGGCGCCGGGAGCACTTTCAGTTTGTCGCCGCGGGGCAGAGTCATCAGCCCGAGGCTGTCGAGCCGGGTTTTGATGGTTTCGGTGACGTCGCAATATTCTTCGAGAAGCGGGCGGGCGGGCGTCCAGTCCTCCGCGGCCTGTTCGAGAAGAGCGCGGGCACTTTTGCCTCCCAGTTTGCTGGCTTCGCGCTCGAGGAGTTCCTGTAATTGGGCGACGAGGCGCAGGCCATTGGCCCGAGCCTCCGCAAGGGTAAGATCGAGCCCGAGGCGTTCGCGGATGAGGAACTCGAACCGCTGCGAGCCGATGCAGAATCCGTCTTCCGTGCCAGCCTTTTTCCGCGAGACGGCAGCGGCAAATCTGGTAAAGGCGCGAGCGGCTCCGGCGAGGAGTTTTTTGGTCTCGGCCGGCTGAGGAGAAAGCGGGAGCAACTCGGTTTCCAAACCGTTGAGGAAATCCACCGCGCCTTGGCAGGACTTTTCGTTCAGTTGGACCCAGAGCGGCACCGGACGGCGGACACACTCGGCCCCGGCGGCGAGAAAATCGGGCAGAGCCGCGAGGCGGGCTTCGATCGGGGGGAGGACGCGGCTGAGATCCTCGGCATGGCGGACGACGAGATCAAAGATCGATTCGACGGCGGCATCGCAATGAATCTGCGGGTTGGTCCGCCAGCGTTCCAGTTCGCGCGTCTCAAGCCGTCTGGTGCGGAGTTGGGAGAGGATCATCCGGCGGTCGAGCCAATCGTCCCGACGGAAGGCGGCCTCCGGCAAGGCCTCCAAGGCGGTCAGGGTTTGTTCGTCGAGAGCAATTTGCGCTTCGTGGGTGGGGACGTCGTTGGCTCCGAGGCGGCTGTGGAATTTTTCCAACCCGAGTCGGCTGGCCTCGTGGGGAAACCGTTCATGGGTTTCGGCCAAATAGGCGTCCACCAGCTTGTGAAAGGTTCGTACATGTCCGGCATCGGCCGCGGGTTGGGAATGGCGTGTTTTGCGACTCACATTGAAGAGGGTTGAGGGGAAATGTTTCCTTCGCTGTCCACCGGGGCGAGAGCGACGGCTTCCATGGCATTGGCGAGGTCCCGCATGCGTCCGACCTCCTCCACGTTGGGGGCGCGGTCGGAGGTGGAGGATACGAGAGCGAGGAGCTCGGTCAATTTTGCCGTCAGCGTGGTGACGAATTGGGTTTTGAGCAGTCGCGGATGGAGGGTGCTGAGGCGGTCGAGGTAGTAGTCCATGATTTCGGGATGGGCGAGGATGCGGGCACGATCTTCGGAGTATTTGTCGGCGCAGCTGTTGGCTGCAAGTTGGAAGCCGCGCAGCCATCCACCCAGGCTGATCATGTGAGCCATTTGTTCATCATGAAGATCGATCATCGATTGTTCCACATCGCTCTGGGTGCGGATTAATTCCTCCCGCATGGCGACCCAATTCCGGTTGTCGCTGGCTTCAAAGAGACTCTTGCTCCGCATGGTCAGGCGGTCGCCGACGCCGAGGGCGCGGGACTGGCGGATGAGGGCCCGTCCGACGTCCTGAATGTCTTGGGGTCGTTCGGCCACGGTGAGCATAAATCCATCCGCGACGAGCGAGCCAAAGTGAAGCGCCGTTTGCAGGCGGTTGCCATAGCTGGCATCGCGCGGGTTGGCGTCGATGATGTCGAAGGCAATCGGTTGAAAAGTGCTGAAGTCTTTGAGCAAATTGGAAATCGAGGGGGTGGTGATGTCATTGACTCCCAATTCGTCGCGCATGTGTTGGTTGGACTCGGCCTCGAGTTCGCCCGTAAGGATCTCCGGCGTGTCTTTTGCAGGCTCGTTGTCGGCCGCCAGTGAGGTGGAGACGACCCCTACGGCGAGACAAAAGGAGATCACGCGTGCATTCATGCCTTGGGGAGTTGTAGCGGATTCCGGCTTCGAGGCAAAGAACTTGTCGAGGATTCCTTCCGGAGCTATTGGTGCCCGCATGATCATCGGCATCCCCAAGGAAATCAAAGAACAGGAATTTCGAGTCGCGATGCTGCCCTCCGCCGTATACCAGTTGACCAAGCATGGGCATCGGGTCGCGGTGGAAAAAGACGCCGGGGCCGGGGTCGGATTTTACGATCAGGATTATCTCACTGCCGGAGCGGAGATCCTCGCCACCCACGAAGAGGTCTTTGCGGTTGCCGATATGATCGTCAAGGTGAAGGAACCCCTCGCTTCCGAATGCCAGTTGCTCCGCAAAGGCCAAATCCTCTTCACCTATTTGCATCTGGCCGCGAACAAGACGCTCACCGAGGCTCTCATGGCGACCGGGGCGACCTGCATTGCCTATGAGACGGTTGTGGTCAATCGGCGGCTCCCCTTGCTCGAACCCATGAGCGAGATCGCGGGACGCATGTCCGTGTTGGTGGGCGGATATTTCCTCGCCAAACACAATGGCGGTGGCGGGGTTTTGCTCGGCGGCGTGCCCGGAGTTCTGCCAGGCCGGGTCGTGGTCATCGGCGGCGGTTCCAGCGGAGTCAATGCCGCCCGCATGGCTACGGGATTGGGCGCGGATGTGACGATTTTGGAAGTGGATTTGGAACGGATGCGCTTCCTCGACATCACCATGCAAACGGCGCACACGCTTTTTTCCAGCGAAGCCAGCCTGGTGGATTTGCTCCCGACGGTGGACCTGCTCATTGGCGCTGTCCTCGTGCCCGGAGCCAAGGCGCCGAAACTGATCTCGCGTGAAATGCTGCGCAAGATGAAGCCGGGCAGCGTCCTCGTTGATATTGCCATCGACCAGGGAGGCTGCGCGGAAACCTCCCGTCCGACCACCCACCATGATCCGGTTTTTGTCGAAGAAGGCGTGACCCATTATTGTGTGGCCAATATGCCCGGGGCCTACGCCCGCACCGCCACCCAGGCGCTGACCAACGTCACCTACCGCTATATTGAAACCTTGGCCGATCACGGTCTGGAGGAAGCCCTTCGTCGCGAGCCCTGTCTCGTGGGCGGCGTCAATGTGATGGACGGCCAGGTCACCTGCCCGGCAGTGGCGGAGGCGTTGGGATTGCCCTATTCGCCGATTTTGGAAGTGAAATCCGCCTCCTGAGGGCATAGGGTCCTCCGTCATGACTCTCGAAGACCAGATCCTCGAAATTGGTGCCAAGGCCCGCCGAGCCTCGCGGGCGTTGGCCCTCCTTTCGACCGACCAAAAAAATGCCGCCCTCCTTGGCATGGCCGAGGCCATCGAGGCGCAGACGCCGGCCCTCCTCGCGGCTAATGCCCAAGACTTGGCCAGTGCGGAAGAAGATGTCCTCACCGAGGCCGCCATCGACCGCCTGCGTCTGACCGAGACCCGCATCGCCGCAATGGCGAACGGCATCCGCGAGGTGGCCGCGCTAGAAGATCCGGTCGGACAAATTATTTCCGAGTGGACCCGTCCCAACGGGATCGCCATTTCCAAGGTCCGCACACCCATTGGGGTGATCGGGATCATTTACGAATCGCGTCCCAATGTGACCAGCGATGCCGCCATCCTCTGCATCAAGACGAGCAATGCGGTCATTCTCCGTGGCGGATCGGAGTCGCTCCATTCCAATATCGCCATCGCCGAGGCCCTCCAGGCCGGCGGGAGCGCCTGCGGGTTGCCGGAGAATGCCATCCAGCTCATTCCGACCAAGGACCGTGCCGCCGTCCGCCACATGGCGCAAATGGATCGCTTCATCGACCTGATTGTGCCGCGGGGCGGACACTCGCTGATTGAAGCCGTCGTCAGCCACGCCCGCATGCCGGTGATCAAACATTACCATGGCGTCTGCCACGTCTATGTGGATAAAGACGCCGACCTAGATATGGCCGTGCGGGTGGCGGTCAATGCCAAGTGCCAACGACCCGGCGTTTGCAATGCCATGGAGACCCTCCTCGTCCACCGCGATGTTTCCGAGGCCTTCTTGAAAAAAGCCGCGCCGGCCTTCAGCGAAAAAGCCGTCGAGATCCATGCCGACGAACCAGCATTCTCTCAACTTTCAACCCTCAACTATCAACCTCTTCGCCCTGTCGAGGAGGCCGATTGGTCCACCGAATACCTTGACCTGATTCTCTCACTGGGCGTCGTCGATTCCCTCGACGAGGCTATTGCCCACATGGAAAAATACGGCTCCCATCACAGCGATGCCATCATCACGAAAGAGGCCGCCACCGCCGAGCGGTTTCTCAACGAGGTCGATTCAGCCACCGTCTATTGGAATGCTTCCACCCGCTTCAGCGACGGGGCAGAGTTCGGGTTCGGAGCCGAAATCGGCATCAGCACGGACAAACTTCACGCCCGCGGACCGATGGGTTTGGAGGAACTGACCACCTACAAATATCTCATCCGCGGCGAAGGCCAAATCCGGGAGTGACCGCCAGTGACAACCACACGGGTATTTTACGAAGGGCGGGTGCAGGGCGTGGGATTCCGCTGGACCACCCGCCGGATTGCCCAGGGGTATGATGTCTCGGGATTGGTGCGAAATTTGCCCGACGGCCGGGTCGAACTTCAAATCGCGGGCGACCCCGCAGAGGTTCGCGATTTTCTCAAAGAGATTCGCGAAAGCGCGCTTGCCGGACACATCAGCGCGGAACACACTGATATCATCGAACCGGACCCGCCCCTGCGCGGTTTTCAAATCCTGCCATGACCATCCCAGCCGTCACCATCTCCAACCTGACCAAGCTCTATCCCGTTCCGATGCGTCGGCAAAAGGTGGTCGCGGTCAAAGACCTCAACCTCGAAGTCCCGGAAGGCCAAGTTTACGGTCTCCTCGGCCCTAATGGCTCCGGCAAAAGCACCACCCTGAAGATTCTCCTTGGACTCGTGACTCCGACCCACGGGTCCTCGAAAATCTTCGGCGAAGACAGCCGCGATTACCGCAGCCATCGCGAAGTCGGTTTTTTGCCCGAGAATCCCTACTTTTACAAATACCTCACCGCCGTCGAGACGCTCCGGTTTTACGGAAAAATCTGCGGTCTCGGTGGGAAGAAACTCGAGTCCCGGATCGACGAATTGCTTGAACTGGTCAGCATGAAAGACGCCCGCAATCGTCGCGTAGGCGGATATTCCAAAGGCATGCTCCAGCGAATCGGGCTGGCTCAGGCGCTCATTCAAGACCCGCGCCTGCTCGTGCTCGACGAACCCACCGCCGGGGTGGATCCGCTTGGATCCCGCCAAATTAGAGACCTTATTTTGGAACTCAAGAGTCGGGGCAAAACCGTCCTCCTCACCTCCCATCTCCTCGAGCAAGTCCAGGAAGTCTGTGACCGGGTGGGCATCATGGCCCGAGGCGTCATGATGCGGGAAGGTTCCCTCGCAGACCTCGTCACGATCGAAGGCCAAACCGAATATTTGGTTGAAAATGCCCCGCCCGAATTGGCCGCAAAAATTTCCCAATTGGTGGAGGCCTCCGGAGCCAAGTTCCTCGAGGCCCGGAAACCTCAATTGACCCTCGAGCGGGTGTTCCTGGAGGCGGCCGAAGCGCACAATCAATCGTGAACTATTTCATCACAGGAACCGATACCGGGGTGGGAAAAACCTTTGTCACCGCCCTCTTGACCCGGGCCGGTCGCAAGGCCGGACTCGACACCATCGCGCTCAAGCCGATTTGCTGCGGGTCGCGCGAAGACGTCCATATCCTCCGCGCTGCCGCCGATGGTCAGATCCCAGCCGAAGAAATCAATCCCATGTTTTTCGAACTCCCCACCTCTCCCTTGGTGACGGGCAAAACGAAACGCGGACCGGTCGAGATCGAGCCCCTTGCCCCTTGGTTTCTCGCCCACCGGGGGCAAAGAAAATCCCTCCTCGTCGAAGGGGCCGGAGGTTGGCTCATGCCACTCTCCACCACCCGGACCATGGCCGACGTGGCCGTCCTTTTTCAATTGCCCGTTCTTGTCGTTGTGGCCAATCGCCTTGGCTGCCTCAACCACACCCTCCTCACCATCGAGAGCATCCGCGCCCGCGGACTCGAATGTGCCGGGCTCATTTTCAACAACCTGGCAAAATCGACGACCGTCGCCAGTAAGACCAACAAAGAGACCCTGCGTGAGGCCTGCGATGTCCCGATTCTTTTCGAGATTCTGCCCGGGCAACAAAGCGTCGAACTGGCCACGGCCTAGACCTAAAACTGCAGTTGAGAGTGGATCGATGATGGTTGATAGAAGGTCTCATCGTTGCTCCGCAGACAATGCAGCGGCGGCATCCGCCGTTGATTGGGGTTCGCCTTCCGGGGCTCATTTTCTTTTACTCGACTATCAATGGCCCGAAGCAGCAGACAAAACAAATCAAGTCGGGCGGTCTCGCATCGCTCGGCACTCAGCCAGCAACCTCCATTTTTAGGCTGAAGGGCCGCGATTCCACCTCCACTGCAAATGCCTGAGCTCGCCGAAGTCGAATATTTCCGCAAGCGCTGGAACCCCGGGTTGGGGAACCGAATCACCGAGGTGGAATCCCACCCCAAGGCGCGGGTTTTTCGCGGGAGCCACCCGAAGGATCTCGTCGCTACCCTCACCGGTTCGCGGTTGCTCGCCTCGGAAGCTCACGGCAAGCAAATGCTTTTCCGGTTCGATGGAGCCACCCTCGGCGTCCACTTGGGCATGACCGGGGAACTCCGCTGCGAAGGTCCAAAATTTGTGGCGGGGAAACATGATCATCTCGTCCTCTGGCAGAAATCTCGGGCCCTCGTTTTTTCCGATCCCCGGCTCTTTGGTCGCCTCCTCTTCCAGCCCGGAGCCGGCGATCCCGACTGGTGGATCGATCGGGCGCCCGGCGTGCTTTCCAAGGAGTTTTCCCTCTCCGCGATGGCCGCCTTCCTCCAGCGCCGCCGCCGAACGGCGATCAAATCGATTTTGCTCATGCAGGAGACGTTTCCAGGGGTGGGCAACTGGATGGCCGACGAAATCCTCTGGCAGGCCCGGATCGATCCCGCCACCCCGGGTGGAAAAATCGAAGACGTGGCGGGACTTAGGAAGACGACGCGTTCCGTCTGCCAGAAGGCGTTAAAGATCATCGGCACCGACTGGTCGGATCCTCCCACGAGTTGGCTTTTCTCCCATCGCTGGAAAGAGGGCGGATATTGTCCCCGCTGCGGATTGGAGCTGGCCCGCGACACGATCGGCGGACGAACAACCTGTTGGTGCGCGCATTGCCAGAAGGGATAGGCTCAGACATCCTGATCTCTAGAGAATCTGACCGGCCTCAACGTGGCCGGGGACGCTGACCCCGGTCCGTTGCGAACACAGTAATTTTTGTCTCACCCAGATTCATCATCTGCCCATCTTCCTCCGAAGGGGGCTCTCCCCGGAAGGCTGCTCCGCTGGCGGCAAAAGCCAATGGGTTGACGTGTGTTGCAATTGTGATACAATTTCCGCATGTCGCAATCCTCCGTGGTTCACGCTCGAATTGACCCCTCGACCAAAGCAGCAACCGAAAGAGTGCTGGCCACGTTGGGAATGACGCCAACCGAAGCGATTCGGCTTTTTTACCGTCAGATCGCTCTGAGAAAGTCATTTCCGCTCGAGCTCCATATTCCGAACAAGCTGACCGCGTCAGTTCTCACCAAAAGTGATAAAAATCAGAAGCTTGAATCGTTCGAAACCGCGGCTGATCTTTATGCGTCCTGGGACCAATGAGGGTAGCGCAATCTCATCAATTTAAGAAGGATATCAAGCGTTTGCAAAAACGCGGCAAAGACCTCGCCAAGATCAAAGCGGTCGTGGATCTTCTCCTCGCAGGCGAGGCTCTCGCTCTGAGGAATCAGGATCACCAACTTGGGGGGAATTGGGTTGAACATCGAGATTGCCATATCGAGCCGGATTGGCTGCTGATCTATAAAATTCTGGGAGACGAACTTCGTCTGGAGAGAACCGGATCCCATTCCGATTTGTTTTAGGAGGAAGTCGCGACGGTTGCCCGATCTCGAGGAAACCCCCGCCATCGGGAGTGATCGAGGTTGACCGAACTCTCGAGGAGCTTATTGTCTTCTTAAAAGGAGTATCTTATGAACTATATCGGAGTCAGTGACCTCAAGAAATCCAAGAATGTTTGGGAAATGCTTGCTCGTGAGAAGGAGCTTGTACTCACCCGGGACGGACGACCGTCGGCACTCATTGTCGAGATCAGTCCGGAAGGCCTCGAAGCCTCCGTGGCGGCGATCCGACGGGCGCTTTTCTCCGACGCGGTTTCCTTCGTGCGGCGCCGCGTGGCCGCAGATCCTCTGACCGAGAACGAAATTTCCGGAGAAATCGAGGAAACCCGCAAGACCCGCCGTTCGGGGCAATGATTGCCGTCCTCGACACCAATGTCCTCGTATCAGGTTTAATGGTGGCCGCCAATCCTCCGGGCCGGATTCTGGACTTGGTGCGTTCCGGTCGCCTTCGGCTGGCGGCGGACGATCGTGTTCTTGCTGAATACGGCGAGGTACTCACCCGGCCACACTTTGCCTGCTATTTCAGCAAAGAAGACTGTGAGCGTATTTTGGGCTTTATCCGCTTCGATGCGCTCCCCGTCCTTTGTGTCGATCGCTTCACGGACTTGCCCGACCCGGACGATGCTTGTTTTGCGGAATGTGCTGCTGCCGCAAACATCCCGCTGGTCACCGGCAATCTACGTCATTTCCCCGCAAAACTTCGAAAGCACATCACGGTGTGGACCCCCTCTCAATTCCTTGATGGTTTCCACCGGGCACGACGCCTTCGTTCGTCGGGATTGGGATAAGGAGGAATCCTAGGAGCACCTCGCTTGGCACCCAATCCTAGGAAATTTGGTCCAGTAACGGTCGCAGGGCATGAGCCGGACCGTGGGTCGTTTCGGCGAGGCTCCGGGCCCCGGCACAATGCTGGTCATAGTTGGCATCGATTTCAGCCATGGCGGCGGCACAATCGGCGGGATTGGTGAAGGGAAGCAGTCCCGGGCCCGGGGCCACCGCGCCAGGCCACCCTGTATCTTGCAAAAGAACGGGTCTTCCGAGCGCCAGATAAACCATGCTGCGATCACTCATCCATCCGCCCCGCGAGACGACATAGCCTTCCTTGGCGATCCCGATCTCGCCGCGGCTGGCGGCGATGAAACGCAAATAAGTGGGCACGTCGCGGCAAATCTCAGAAGCGGAGAGAAACTGCCACCCGGCGGCGGCAAAGGGCGCGTGGTCGTACCAATCGGTTTTAAGATCCGTGGCAATGGCGCAAGGACGATTGACCATGGTGGGAAGATCTTTCATCGCGAGAAGACTTTCTCGCTTGCCGGCATACCGGAGATCCTCCCAGCGAAGTTCCGGATACCCATACCAGTGGGCAATAGTCGTCCAAGCCGCGTCCACGGTCAGCGGTGGAGGCTCTCCAAGGCGCTCCCGCCATTGGGCGGCGGCCACCGGGGGAAGGATCGGGATCCATTCGCGGCCGACTTTGGGAATCCGGGCGGTGGGGTGATTGAGTGTCGTGCCCACGGTCAAAAAGACATCATGGCCGTCAAAATTCATATCGCTGCCGTGGACCTCAACCCAAATCTGAGTGAAGGCCGGATCCACATCCAGATAGGCTTTACAGGTTTTGGCGGGGATGAGGTCGAGGCGTTTGAATTGGCCCGAATAGTTGAGGAACAACTCCGCTTCGGCGACAAAGTCCCGCATGGCTTTGAGTTCAGCGGACTCTCCATTGACGAGGAGGCATTCCCGGCCCTCGAAACCAAATTCCTTGACCGTCTCCCGCCAGAATTCCTCCTGCGGGCTGGCATTCCCGGGAGCCTCGGGAGGTTTGATTTCATCGCCGTTGATGTGTTCGGTGATCCAGACATCCCACCCCAGCTCCCGAAAAGAAAGTGCCCAATTCATGGTCGCGCAGGTGTGGCCGGCAAACGAGCCCGGACACCGGGCCAGAACCACACCTAGAAGAAGTTTTGGAGCCGTGCTCATAGATCCTTCAATGCGCGAAATTTCCACGTTTGCGAAGAGAAATCGGAGAGGGCCTCACGCAACGGACGCAAAGGTCGCAAAGGGTACGTGGGGAGAAAGAAAACCTGGCGGGTGCACAATCGCATGAAACCCGACACCCGCACTCAGGGATCCGAAACCTACTTCACTGAAACCTGGTCGGGTCGCTGGAGTTCAATTTGTGGAATATCCCGATAGAGGGTGATGACCCCTTTGAGCGCGACTTGCTTCCCGGCCAGGGCAGCCTCCAGACCTTCGGGAAATCGTTCCTGAAGAACCGGATCACTTTGCGTTGTCCGTTGCATTCGATTTCCACGCTGTCCCCATCATTGTGCGGACTCTCTACCACCCGGCAGCCTTCGAATTTCTCCCACGGCAATTCCGAGGCTCCGGCCAAGGGAACCCAACCCAATACCACAGAGACGAATATCCTCTGCAACGTCATACCCGACAGATTGCAGCAGGTTATCCCCGAATGAGGAGAAGAAAGTGCCCGATCCGACTCGGCTCAGACTGTGCCCACCTGGCGGACATCGAGAAACTTCCCGGTCTCGGCCGATTCTTTCGCGGCCAAGCAGGCATAGACACTGGCCAAACCCATCGCCAACGGAGCGGAGGATGGCGCCCGATCCTTGACCATGGCGACGAAGTTCGTGGCCAAGACCGAGTCCCCACCGAAATGTTCATCGGCGCCATCCACCGTGGATACGTCGTTGAACGGTGCTCGGTGGTGGGTGGTTTTGACTGAGTTTTCATACCAATCAAATTCCACCAAACCCTGGGATCCGGAAATCGCGGCCCCGCGTTTGGGGCTCCGTTTGCCATAAAAGACCTGCGTATAAACGCCCCGGGCGCCATTGCCAAATTCGAGCAGGGCGCTGGAGGAATCTTCATTCATGCCGGTTTCAGGCGTGCCGATCTCATCATAGTAAAGGGCAAACGGGTCGGGGTGCTCGCCTTTGGTGCGAGTGTCGCGAAAGACCCGACCGACCGAACTCATGGCGGCGACCCGAGTGATGGGCGCTCCGGCGAGGAAAGCCAGATAGTCAAAGTCATGGGTGGCCTTTTGAAGAAATAAGCCCTGGGTCACGGAGTGATCCCGATACCAGGAATCAAAATAAACGGTGCCATAGGCGACATAATTGACCGCCAAGAGGTGTTCGACTTGGCCGACGGCTCCTTGGTCGAGGATTTGTTTGGCGCGTTGACAGAGGGTGGAGGCCCGGAGGGGGAAACTGACCAGAACCGGACTTTGGGATTTTGCAAAGGCCGCTTCCAATTGCCGGGCCTGGGCCATGCTCGTCGCGATGGGTTTTTCCAAATAGATGGGCAGACCAAAAGGAGCCGCCTCAATGGCCAAGGGAGCATGGGAATCGCAGCGGGTTCCAATCGCCAAGGCATCCGGCTTGGTGGATCGAACCAAATCTTCAACCGACTGGTAAAACGAAGCGGTTGATCGTTCTCCTTCAGTGAGTCTCTCGCGGGCCTGATCCGGATTGGCATCCACCAGACCAACAACCTCCAACTCCGGATCCACCTTCCGGAATTTGTTCAACATGCTGTTCATTCGGTGGCCGAGGCCAATAATTCCCAGTTTCATATTTGTTTTAGCTAATAGGGCGTTGCCTGATCATGAAACCAAAAAAGCGGTCTTCTTCGCAGAAAAAACATAGTGACTTTTCGAATCGACACCGGGGCTGGCGTCCCTCCACCGCTTGATCTGGAGGGACATCGGCCTCGATGTCCGTCTCTTTCGGGTCACGATCATTCCTCGTCGGTTGATCATTGGTTTTTTTGACCCTCCAAACGGCTCAAAAGTTCGCCGACCGTTTGCTCGAAGACCTCCTGCCATTCGGGAGCAAGGAAGCACTCGATGACCTCATACCCGCCCTTAGCATAGTCGCCCACCGGCGGTCCATAGTGCATGTAGCCATTGGAAAACGCGGCTAAAAACGTTTGTGCAAATGGCGACGCCTTCTTCACGTTGAGGGAGACTTCGGTCAGGACTTCAAGCGGGGCTCCGATGAGGACGCAATCGGCAATCCGGAGAACCTGAATCTCGGCCTCAATGGTTGATTCTCCACTTTCGGCATTGATGGCCTGGTGGCGTTGGTAGGTCGCGATTTCATCCTGGATCCGGGCGAGCCGCTCCATGGTTCGAATGTTTTCCAGATACCGGGCCACATTCGTCCGGTTCAATTCGTCCATGGATCGGTAATCGCTGCGCATTCGATCGGTATCGCGCAGATAGTGGTAGGGGGCGGCCAGCGGGCTGACTGAACCCCCGGTGCCATGGGGATGAAGGCTTTGGAAGAGTTCGAAATTCAAGGTCATGAAACGCAGCGATTCCACCAACTCGTCCCGCTCCTTTTCTTTGGCGCGAATGCATTCCGCGGAATCGGTCCGCCGGGGAAAAAGCACGGTTTGAGAAAGCACCTCCAGAGTGGACGTGGCGGTCGAAATTGCCCGAACGGCCTTCAAAGTGCTTTGACCCAATTTCTGGCCCAAGGTCTCGACTTCGCGGGGAACCATGAAATCCTTAAAGCCCACATCAATGATGTCCCCACAGGCCCCCTGGACAAAGAAGGCCATGGTTTGCCCGGCCCAATAATCTTCCAGGACCCGCGAGGCCACCCCGGGAATATTTGCCGTCACCTTTCCCGTCGGATCGCCAAAAAGAAAATGGCAGGCAAAATTGTAAACCACTGCCAGGGGAGGGCCATCCACGCGATCGGCGCGATCAACGCGGAGGATCCCAATTTCCGGATCGACTGGTCCCAACCCCACCACGTCGTCGTCCGGAGGACTGGGATTGGAATGGCGAATCGTCCAATGGCTGCCATCCTTCATTCGGAGGTTCCGGTTCATGCTGATCCGATCTTCCTTTCCGGTGCCGGACCCAATCGTCACCTCGGTCATTCCGTCGACTGCTCTGCGGACGGCATCAAAGGTGCGCTCAACTTGCTCGTCTTCGTTGCAAAGAATCGGTTCCGGAGGGTGGGTGTGGGATGCGTTGACTAAGACATGACGACCCGGAATATGGAGTTCCTCTTCGATCCGCTTCCGCAGGCGGGGAAGGAAGCTGTCCGGGATTTCGCAAATCCCTCCAATCGCCACCGCATCCATGGTGACAATGGCCAGTCGCGTCTTCCCGTCGTCAAGAACGAGGGCTTTGGCATAGAGGGGATCATTGACCGTGATCTCTGGGTCGTTGATCGTGATGTCACTCTTGGCCACTCCGCCCCGGAGGGTCCGGCTCTCCCCAACGCTTTGCTCTGATAATGGACTCATCTCGAAAGATTGCCCGTTCGTCCAGGAATCCGCCATGCCCAATTTGTGGTTCTTTTTGTTGTCGAGTGCCTCTCTGCGATTTACGATAGCACGTCGCCCTAAGCATGACTCGTAACCCTCTATCATCCGTTCTCGGCTCCGCCGTGGAAGCGATTGGAAACACTCCTCTGGTGGAGCTTTCCCGGATGACGCGTAACCTGGACGGTCGCATCCTAGCCAAGTTGGAGTTCCTGAATCCGGGCTTTTCCAAAAAGGACCGGGTGGCCGCGCAAATCATCGAGGATGCCGAAGCCAACGGATCACTCCAACCCGGTCAAACCGTCGTGGAGCTGACCAGCGGCAACACCGGAACCGGCCTCGCCATCGTTTGTGCGGTGAAGGGCTATCCCTTCATCGCGGTCATGTCCAAGGGCAATTCCATTGAACGGGCCCGTATGATGAGCGCACTCGGCGCCGAGATCGTCTTGGTTGACCAATTGCCGGGCTCGGTTCCCGGACAAGTCTCCGGTGGTGATCTTGAACGTGTCGAGGAAGTCACCCAAAAGATTGTTTCGGAACGAGGAGCCTTCCGGGCCGATCAATTCCAACTGGCCGGCAGCATGCGGGCCCACTCTCTCCACACTGGCCCTGAGGCCATTGAGCAATCCGGCGGGAAATTGGATGCGTTTTGCGATTTTGCCGGATCCGGCGGTTCCTTCGCGGGGTGCGCTGCGGCTTTGAAAGAATTTGATCCTAAAATTCAGTGCTATCTCATCGAGCCAGAGGGTGCGGAAGCCTTGGCCGGAAAGCAAATCGTCAATCCCGGACACCGCATTCAGGGTGGTGGCTATTCGAAACCCCGGTTGCCGCTTTTGTTGCCGGAAAACATCGACGGGTTTTTGACCGTGACGGACGAAGAAGCGGTGCGGACCGCCCGACGCCTGGCGAAGGAGGAAGGCCTCTTCGCGGGGTTCTCTTCCGGGGCCAACGTCGCCGTCGCCATGCGGCTCCTCCAAACCACCTGCCGCGGAAAGACCATCCTCGTCTTGCTCAATGACTCCGGTCTGAAGTATCTGTCCACTGATCTTTGGGCTGAACTCGGCTGATCAAACCCGTTCTCTGAGGGCGCACTATCTCGCATGACCTCACGCCAGTCGGATCCCTGGAACGCGATTGCCAACCCGCTCAGGGCGATCCATTCTCCCCGGTCGCCATGATCCGATCACAAACTCATCTGCTCCGCATCTTGGCCCTCACGGAGGGCGTTTCTTTTCTTCTTTTGCTCGGGATTGCCATGCCTCTGAAA
>Ga0209491_10002863_pt1 | contig 29702 bp, 19 predicted proteins | sample BON02_FD_187213 | JGI IMG/M metagenome (GOLD analysis project Ga0209491, IMG submission 187213) | Freshwater microbial communities from Lake Bonney liftoff mats and glacier meltwater in Antarctica - BON-02 (SPAdes) (version 2) | ecosystem: Environmental > Aquatic > Freshwater > Ice > Glacier...
AACCCCGCGGACACTGGCGGAGTTAAAAGCGAACATCGCCTCCTTCATGCACAGCATCCAGAAGCAGCCCGGGAGAGTGATGCGCTATTTTTTTGGCCGACACATCTCCTACGCCACCGGTTAACTTGCGAATGTATTTAAGGGCCGCATTAATACGGTTGTTCGTTTGAGGTGACAACCCCGCCATCCACCGGTGGCGCCCGCACGACGCGCACGTCCACTCCGGTGTTGATGACCACGGCATCATTCGACGGGGTGAACCAGATCGCGGTGACGATGCGCTGTTCGATCCAACGAATCGTTTCCTGACGCGCGGCGATGTTCCAGAATCGCGTGACGCCATCCTGTCCACCCGCGGCCAGCGTCCGTCCGTCCGGTGACAAGGCAAGCGCGTAGATTCCCGAACGCTGCAGCCGGTGCGTCTCAATCAATTGCCCGTCGGGCAGACTCCACAACCGCAGCATGCCGTTCCATGCCGAGGTCGCCACGGTTCTGCCGTCCGGCAGCAGCACGGCCGCCGAGGTGTCCTCCTTGTGGCCCCGCAGGTCGGCCAGGGCCTTGCCGGTGCGAACGTCATACACCCGCGGCGAAATGGCGTTGGGCCGGGTGACTAGGTAATCACGGTTGAGGGCGATCACCCGACCGGCAGCCGGCAGCGTGTGGCGTCTTTGGCCGCTGGGGATTTCCCAGATGATATCGTCGCCCGTGGTGCTGACGGTCGCGCAAAGTTTGCCGTCGGGTGAGAACATCGCCTCGAGAAACGGCCCGTCCGTTTTCATCTCCGCAACCAGCTCCGGCGGATTCCCGCGAATGTCATAAATCGCGATCTGGCCATTCGTATTGCCGAAGCCGACCAGCCCGCCGGGCGGATGAAAAAAATAGCCCGATGCGTGTTCCAGTCCCGGCAGCGTGATCTCGCGGGTTTGTTTGCGCAGCCGCCAGTCAAGCAGCGCGATACGCGACGCGGGTTCGTTGGTATGAGTCGTGACGCTGATGAATTCAGAATCGTTCCAGAGCGCCCGGACATTGCGCCAGCGGAGCACGCGGGAGGGCGCGCGGTTGGTCAGATTCCAGAAACGGATCGTCTCGTCCTTGCCGGAGGTGACCAGCGTGTTGCCGTCGGGCAGCCAGAGCGCGGCCCACACTTAATGCGGACTTTGTTTCAACGGCAGCCAATCAGTTCAACGTCCGCGCCGCCGGTGGCTACCGGTTGTTCTCGAACAGCGCCGCCACCATCGGCGTGAGCCTCGCGCCGTCGGGCAATTCTTGGGCGGCAGTTTCCGATCGCGACCGGAAGAAGGACATCCAACCGCTGGATGGCCCCACCATTCTCGACAAGCTGGCCGGCATCCCCGTCACCACCTGGCACTACGATTTTGAATCAACCGACAGCACGCCGCACATCGGCCCGATGGCACAGGACTTCAAGGCTGCCTTCTATCCGGGCCGGGACGACAAGACCATCAGCACGATGGAATTCGACGGCGTGGCGCTGGCGGCGATCCAGGGGTTGAATGAAAAATTGGAATCGAAGCTGGAAAAAAAGGAAACGGAGATCACCGAGCTGAAGCGCCGCCTCGATGCGCTGGAAAGACTTCTCAAGTAGAACCTTCAGTCAACCGGTCGCCCGCTTCGAGAAATGTCTTGGTGCAGAATCCTCTGCATGGAGGTGAATCAATCTATGAACACCCATCGCCTGCTTCAAATCTCCCTTTCTTGTCGCCTGCTCCTGGCGCTCGCTTCGAGCGCGGTTGCGCAGCCATCCACTGTCACCTACCAGGGGCGGTTCCTCGAAAACGACGCCCCCGTCACCGGTCCGGCGGAAATGCAGTTCACGTTGTGGGACGCCGCCAGCGGCGGCGCGTTGATCGCCTCGAACACTCCGCCGACCGTGGCGGTGACCGCAAGCAACGGCCTGTTCATGGCTGCGCTCGATTTCGGACCGGGCGCCTTTCCGGGTGCAGGTCGCTGGGTGCAGGTCGCCGCCCGGACGGGCCTCGCCCCTTTCGTTGCGTTGACACCCCGCCAGCCGATCACCGCCACCCCTTACGCCATCACCGCCGCCAACCTGACTGGCGCAGTTCCCGGCTCGGGTCTGGGCGGCACCTACGGCAACGCCGTCACCTTCAACAACGCGGGTAACAGCTTCACCGGCAACGGCGCGGGATTGACCTCGTTGAATGCCTCGCAACTGACCACCGGTACCGTGCCTGAGGCGCGGGTGGACGCTTCCATTGCCCGCACCAGCCAGGTGTGGGGACTCGGGGGCAACGCGGGCACGACGCCCGGCGCGAGTTTCCTCGGCACCACGGACAATCAGCCGCTGGAGTTTAAGGTCAACGGTCAGCGGGCGTTGCGGCTGGAACCGCAACTGGGCGGCTTGACGGTCAATGTGGTGGGCGGTGCCTCCGGCAACCATGTGGCGCCGGGTGTGGTGGGGGCCACGATTGCCGGGGGTGGGCGGAGTTCGTCCAAACTCACCAACTCGGTCGCCTCCGACTACGCGACGATTGGCGGCGGCTATGTCAACACGATCGCCAGCAACTCGTTCGGGGCGGTGATCAGCGGGGGCGGGTTCAACCGGATCGAGATCAACTCACCCTACGCCGTCATCGCCGGCGGACAGAACAACTTGATCTCGTCCAACGCGTCGCATGCCTTTATTGCCGGAGGGACCAACAACTCGATTGCGGCGGGGGCGCAATTCGGTTTCATCGGCGGCGGAAGGGGCAATCGGGTGCAGAATCAGTGGGCGGTCGCCATGGGCAATTCTACCACCGCCAGCGGGAACTACTCGATAGCGATGGGAAGTGGCACCGTCGCCAGCGGGGTTGCCTCGACGGCGATGGGCTGGTCCTCTACCGCCAGCGGGGTTGCCTCGACGGCGATGGGCATTGTCACCACCGCCAGCGGGGTTGCCTCGACGGCGATGGGAAGTGGCACCGTCGCCAGCGGGGAAGGCTCGACGGCGACGGGCAACGACACGACCGCCAGCGGGCAGAACTCGACGTCGATGGGCAACACAACGACCGCCAGCGGATATAGTTCGACGGCGATGGGGCGTCGAGCCCTGGCCAATAACCGAGGATCCTTCGTCTGGGCGGACTCGCAGAATGCCGACTTCGCTTCCACCGCCGACAATCAATTCAGCATCCGCGCCAGTGGCGGCGTTCGGCTGAGTGATGACACGTCTGCGCTTTCCTTTGGCAATACCGGGCGGCAGATGCTCAATCTCTGGGGTACCACCCATGCCATTGGCGTGCAGGCCAACACCACCTACTTTCGCACCGGCACGCGCTTCTCGTGGTATCGCGGCGGCACCTTCAGCAACACCGAAAACAGCCCCGGCACCGGTGGCACGGTGGCGATGACGCTCACGTCCAGCGGTCTCACGGTCAACGGCACCTTCATCAGCTCGAGCGATCGCAACGTTAAACAGGATTTCCAGCCGGTGGATTCGCTCGCTGTACTCGACAAGGTCGTCGCCCTGCCGTTGTCGGAATGGACTTATCAGGCCGACGAGGAACGCTCCCGTCACGTCGGTCCGATGGCGCAGGATTTCCGCGCCGCCTTCGGCCTGGGCGCCGATGACAAACACATCGCCACCGTGGACGCCGACGGCGTGGCATTGGCCGCCATTCAGGGATTGAATCGGAAGGTTGAAGTTCAACGCGCCGCCATGGAACAGAAGGAAACGGAGATAACAGAGTTGCAGCGGCAGAATGCCGAACTGCTCCGCCGGCTGGAAGCCATTGAACAGCGCCTGAAGTAGGACAGGCATCCTGCCTGTCATGGCGACGGAAGCCGACGTCGCCAAACCGGCAACCCATTCGCACCTCGTTCTCCCCACCCTCCCAGAGTGCTGCCCCCGAGGGGCAAAGCAGCGATCAATGTCACGAAGTAGTGTTGTTCGGCTGCCACAAGGCGCCGGATGGCACGCTCGCTGACGCTCACGGTGACAGGCAGGATGCCTGTCCTACTTCCAACGGGCGTTCCGACTGCCGTCGGGTCTTTTCCGCAGTTGCTTTTGCCGGATCACTTCGGCAAGCATCGCTAAATCAGAAAACCCATTCTTATGCATCCACCACTTGTCACGGCGATCCTGTTGCTCAGCCTGGCCCTCGCCGCCCAGGCCCAATCCACGGCCTTCACCTACCAGGGTCGGTTTGCCCAGAACGGCACCCCGTTCAATGGCCAAGCGGAGTTTCAATTCACGCTCTGGGATGCCGCCACAACGGGCAATCAATTGGCGGCGACCAGCCCGGCTGAAACCACCGTCTCTGTCACCAACGGGCTGTTCACTGTCTCGCTGGACTTCGGCGCGGCGGCGTTCGACGGCGCGGACCGCTGGCTGGAGATCAGGGCGCGCACGACCATCGGCGCGTACACCACGCTGACGCCGCGGCAGCCGCTGTCGCCGACGCCCTACGCGTTGCGGGCGTTGACGGTGAACAGTGGCGGATTGAGCGGCGGCACTTATGCAAACGCCGTCACGTTCGACAACGCGGCGAACAGTTTCAGCGGCAGTTATGCGGGGACGTTCTCCGGCGACGGCGCGAATGTGAGCGGGGTGGATGCTCAGACGGTGGGTGGCGTCGCCGCGGACCGCTTCTGGCAGCTCGGCGGCAACGCCGGGACCACTCCCGGAACGGACTTCCTGGGCACCACAGATAACCAGCCTTTCGAGATCAAGGTGAACGGCCTGCGTGCAATGCGCTTCGAGGACAACGGGGACAGCAACGGTCCCAAGTCCGACGGAGCGCCGAATGTGATCGGCGGTTCACCGGTCAACTTCGTGGCGGCGGGCGTCGTGGGCGCGACCATCGCGGGGGGCGGTGCGACAAATTATTTCGGCGGCGGCGGAGTCACCAATTCCGTGCGGGCGGACTTCGGCTCGGTGTTGGGCGGAGTGGGCAACACCGCCAGCGGGTATGCTTCGACGGCCATGGGTTGCGAAACGACCGCCAGCGGCGATTCCTCGACGGCGATGGGTCGCGACACGACCGCCAGCGGGTTTGCTTCGACGGCGATGGGTCGCGAAACGACCGCCAGCGGGCATATTTCGACGGCCATGGGAGAGAATACCACCGCCAGCGGGTATGCTTCGACGGCCATGGGCGCTTTTACGACCGCCAGCGGGTATGCTTCGACGGCCATGGGCTACGGCACGGACGCCAGCGGCAATGCCTCGACCGCAATGGGCAACGACACGACCGCCAGCGGAGAATGCTCGACCGCGATGGGTTCCCGTGCCAGAGCTAACCATACAGGGACTTTTGTCTGGGCAGATAAAACAGCGGCTGATTTTCCCTCCGGCCAGAACAATGAATTCGCCATCCGCGCAAGCGGGGGAATGCGAGTTTCCTCTGACAATTCAATCATCACCGGCTTCAATATTGAAAACACGACTATCCCAACCGGTTCCGGCAAGTGGCTGCAACAGGTGGTCGGGAGCGGAGTGTCCGGACGGGTGGGCAACTTTGAAATCTGGTATGTCGGTGGCGGAAATAGCTCCTTGACCCTTCAACCTGACGGAGACGTAGGGGTGGGAACCACAACCCCGACCTTCAAGCTCCACGTCAACGGCACGGCGGGCAAACCCGGCGGCGGCTCGTGGTCCACCACCTCGGACGCGCGGCTCAAAGACGTGGGCCAGCCGTTTACCCGTGGGCTGGAGGATTTGGAGAAGATTGAACCGAAGCACTATCACTATTCCAAAGACAACGCGCTCAAGCTGCCGAGTGACCGCGAATACATCGGCCTGATTGCCCAGAACGTGCAAGCGGCCATCCCCGAAGCCATCGAGCCCAATGACACCGGTTACCTGCACGTGAACAACGATCCGATCCTCTGGACCATGCTCAACAGCATCAAAGAGCTGAACCAGAAACTTGAATCCGAGAATGCGGAGTTGAATGCGCGGCTGGAGAAATTGGAAGCATTGCTTAACGACAAACTGAACGGAGGGGTGAAGTGAAAGCGCGAGGATTGAAGATGGGGGATGGAGGATGGCTGGGCCGGGCGGTCCTCTGTGTGATCACCCTTTGCGCCTTGCTCTTTGCGCTGGGCGCTGCGGCCCAATACGCCATCACCTGGTCCAAGATCGCCGGCGGCGGCGGGCTGCAAAGCACCGGCGGCGTCTATGCCCTCAGCGGCACGATTGGCCAACCGGATGCGGGCGGCCCGATGACCAACGGCCAGTATTCCATCACCGGTGGTTTCTGGGCGTTGCCTGCCGTCGTGCAAACGCCCGGCACGCCGACGCTGACGATCGTTCCCGCCACACCCGGCCAGGCCGCGATTTCATGGACGCCGGGCACGCCGGGCTTTGTGTTGCAAGAAACGTGGTCGCTCGCGCCCGCCAACTGGACCAACTCCCTCAGCGGTGCGACCAATCCCATCACCGTGCCCGCCGTGTTGCCGACGAAGTTTTACCGGCTGCTCAAACCCTGAACCAAAACCGTAAAACCAAACTGATAATCAAACCACTCCATCCAAAAACAACATCATGAAAACACCCGTCAAACCCATCCTCCTCGCGCTGACCTGCTTGATCGCAACCCTCAACTCCCAACTCTCGACCGCCTTCGCTCAGGGCAGCCTCACGCCGCCCGGCGCACCCGCGCCGACGTTCAAGACGCTCGCGCAGATCGAGCCGCGCACGCCCATCGGCACCAACACTACGCCGGGGGACGCGGACTCGTTGTTCAAGATCACCCAGCCGGGTTCCTATTACCTGACCACCAACCTCACGGGCGTCGCCGCCAAACACGGCATCGAGATCGCCGTTGGGGGCGTCACGCTCGACCTGATGGGCTTTGAACTGGCCGGGGGCGTGACCAACTCCTTGGATGGCGTGCGGGTCAGCCTCAGCGTCATCGTCACCAACCTCGCCATCCGCAACGGCTCGGTGCGCAACTGGGGCGGCGACGGCGTGGATGCCATCAACGCGGCCAATGGCCAGTATCAAGACCTGCGGCTGTCCGCCAACGGGGGCCGGGGCTTGTTTTGCGGGGCTGGCAGCGCGGTGGTCAATTGCGCGGCCACCTTCAACACCGGCGACGGGATCAATGTCAGCTCCGGCAGCACGGTCAGCGGCAGCACGGCGCAAGGCAACACCGGCCGCGGGATCGTTGCCGTCCTCGGCAGCACGGTCAGCGGCTGCGCGGCCACCTTCAACACCGGCGACGGGATCGTTGCCGGCCACGGCAGCACGGTCAGCGGCTGCGCGGCGCGAGGCAACACCGGCGACGGCATATCCGCGGGCACCGGCAGCACGGTGACGGGTTGCACGGCCACCTTCAACACCGGCGACGGGATCCAGGTCAGTTCCGACTGCCGCGTGACCGACAACACGTGCGACAGCAACGGAGACGGCGGCGACGGGGCCGGGATCCACGCCACAGGCACTGACAACCGCATCGAGGGCAACAACGTCACGGACAATGACCGCGGGATCGACGTTGACTCCACCGGCAACTTCATCATCCGCAACAGCGCCAGCGGCAACACCACCAACTGGGACGTCGTCGCGGGAAACGTGATCCTGGTCGTCAACGCTACCACCGCCGCTGCCGTCCTCGGAAGCAGCGGCGGCACCGCCCCCGGCTCCACCGACCCCAACGCCAACTTCTCGTATTAACCCTCAACCCTCACTGCTTATGAAAACTACAAATCCAATTCCCGCCGGCCTCGCGCTGGCCTGCTTGCTCGCAACCCTCAACCCTCAACTCTCAACCTGCTTCGCCCAAGGCAGCCTCACGCCGCCCGGCGCACCCGCGCCGACGTTCAAGACGCTCGCGCAGATCGAGCCGCGCACGCCCATCGGTGCCAGCACCACGCCGGGGGACGCGAGCTCGTTGTTCAAGATCACCCAGCCGGGATCGTATTACCTCACCACCAACCTCACGGGTGTCGCGGCCAAACACGGCATCGAGATCACCGCCTCGGGCGTCACGCTTGACCTGGTGGGCTTTGAACTGGCCGGGGGCGTGACCAACTCCTTGGATGGCGTGCGGGTCAGCGTCATCGTCACCAACCTCGCCATCCGCAACGGCTCGGTGCGCAACTGGGGCGGCGACGGCGTGGATACCTTCAACGCGCGCAATGGCCAGTATCAAGACCTGGGCTTCTCCGCCAACGGGGGCCGGGGCTTGTTTTGCGGGGAGGGCAGCACGGTGACGGGTTGCACGGCCCGCAGCAACGGCGGCGGCGGCATCGCTGCGGGTGGCGGCAGCACGGTGACGGGTTGCACGGCCCGCGACAACACCGGCACCGGCATCTTCGCGGACCCCGGCAGCACGGTGACGGGTTGCACGGCCCTCTCCAACACCGGCACCGGCATCTCCGCGGGCTTGGGCAGCACGGTGACGGGTTGCACGGCCTCCTTCAACACCGGCAACGGCATCTTCGCCGACGCCGGCACGGTGACGGGTTGCACGGCCTCCGGCAACGCTGGCGACGGCATATCCACGACCAACGGCAGCACGGTGACGGGTTGCACGGCCCGCGCCAACACCCGCGATGGGATTCAGGTCGGTTTCGACTGCCGCGTGACCGACAACACGTGCGACAGCAACGGAGACGGCGGCGACGGGGCCGGGATCCACGCCATAGGCTCTGACACCCGCATCGAGGGCAACAACGTCACGGACAACGACCGCGGCATCGACGTGGATGCCGCCGGCAACCTCATCATCCGCAACAGCGCCAGCGGCAACACCACCAACTACGACATCGTGGCCAACAACGTCTTCGGCCCCATTCTCGACCGGCGCGCCCCGGCCAGCGCCGCCGTGCTCGGCTTCTCCGCCGCCAGCAGCCTCGGCACCACCGACGCCAACGCCAACTTCTCGTATTAACCATCAACCCTGACGCATCATGAAAACACTTACGACCTTGCTCCTCCTGGCCGCTTCGATCCTGGCCGGCTCCGCCGCCACCACCATCAACGCCGTCAACAAATTCGCCTACGGCGCCAACACCGGCTGGCAGGATTGGCGCGGCGACACCAACAACGGCGCGGCCATCGGCGACTTCGTCTGCGCCGGCTTCATCTACGACGCAAACCTCGGCTGGATTCACCTCGGCGACGGCACACCGCCCAATGGCATTCAATACCTGAACAATTCCGCCACCGACTTCGGCGTGAACCACGACGGCCTCGGCAATCTGCGCGGCTTCGCCTACGGCGCGAACATCGGCTGGATCAACTTCGAGAACCTCGGCGGGGCGAAGGTGGACCTGGTCACCGGCAAATTGAGCGGCTCGGTTTATTCCGCGAACTGCGGCTGGATCTCGTTGAGCAACGCGTTCGCCTTCGTGCAGACGGACACGATTCAATCCGGTGCGGACACCGACGGCGACGGCCTGGCCGACGCCTGGGAACGCCAGAACTTTGGGAGCCTCGGCAACGGCGCGGGCGGCAATCCCGACGGCGATGGCGCGACGAACTTGCAGGAATACCACGCCGGCACGAACCCGAACGATGCGGGCAGCAACCTGAGGATCACCGCCTTCACCACGCCCTCCGGCGGCACGTTGCCCAAGGTGACGTGGACCAGCGTGCTCACCCGGCAGTATCGGATCGAGAAGACGTTGAGCCTCACCACGCCGCTCTGGTTCGACAGCGGGCTGGGTCTGATCGTGCCGGCCGGCGCGAGCACCACGCGAAACTTCGCTGACCTGAACGCGCCGATGCGCTTCTATCGCGTGCAAGCCGTCAGACCGTTGAGTCCGTGACCGAGCCCTGTGGCCCGGCTGTTACGAAGTTTTTGAAAACGTCTCTGCCAACGCCACGAACTCCGATTCCAGCGCGATTGGCGGGGGTGACAACAACATCGCGGTCAACTCGTTTTATGCCACGATTCCCGGAGGCGACCGTAACACCGCCACCAACCATGCCTTTGCCGCCGGCCGCCGCGCCAAGGCCAATCACACGGGCGCGTTTGTCTGGGGCGATGTATTCGAGGGGGATGTGATTTCCTCCGCCAACAACCAGTTCAACGTCCGCGCCTCCGGCGGCGTGCGGTTCGTTACAGGCGGTGCCGGAATGACTCTGGATGGTCAGCCAATTCTGGCCGGCACGGTCGGTGCGCTGCAACTCGCCGGCACCTATCCGAACAATCTCACGTTCAGCAACCCGGGCAACAGCTTCCGGGGCAACGGTGCCAACCTCACGGGATTGAACGCCAGCGCCTTGGCTGCCGGAACCGTGGATGATGCGCAAAGGCCTGGGGCGGGTTCCACCCGCGTGTTCCGCGGGGGCAGTTGGAACTTCTCGGCGGCGAGTTGCCGGTCGGCTCAGCGCATCAGCCGCAACCCGGACTTCGCCTTCATCGACCTTGGGTTCCGCGTGGTTCTGGCCCCAGGTCAGCCATGAACAGCATAGCAGAGCGTAGTGTCCAGCAGCGGTCGAATCGGAGCGAGGGACGAGCGGAGATTGACCGGTGCGGGGCACGAAGCGACCCAATCGAAAGCGACCCGAAATGAAAACGAAACTGAACTTAGCCACAGATGAAACACCGATGGAACATGGCAGGCCGGTGCGCAGCGTCCTGGAGTGCGATGGCCAAGCCCGTAGGGCTGGCATCTCTGTAGAAAACGGCCTGCAGAATAATTCAAGCTCCGTAGGAGCGGCATCGTCGGGCGGACGAACGGAAGATGCCGCCCCGATGGGGCTGAAGACTCTTTCAGCCGTGGTTCTACAAAGATGTCGCGCCTACGGCGCTGGGGCGAGCACGGCGCGTTCGGTCATTTTGACTGCGCTCTGTTTCATCCTTCACCATTCCGCCTTCATCATTCCGCCTCCGCGCAATACGCCATCACCTGGTCCAAGATCGCCGGCGGCGGCGGGCTGCAAAGCACCGGCGGCGTTTATTCCGTCAGCGGCACCAACGCGAACAGCGGCGTGATTGCGGAGATGAGGCGGCAGAACGGCGATTTGCTGCGTCGCTTGGAAGCGATCGAGCAACGCTTGAAGTAGCAGCGGTCTTGTGAGGCCAAGAGCCGAGAGGCGGTTTTTTTTGGTTGGGGTTTAAGGTTGTGGTTGAGCTGGATGATGAGGTGGCGCTTGTTCGGACCGCGGGCATCCTGTCCCGCAGCAGCTCCGCACTCACGAGACGGTTGAAATCGTTTCAACGCTCCCTCCCTCCATCACCCGCTGCGGCTTACAAAGCCGCGGTCCGTCGTAGGACAGCGCGTCCCGCCTGTCTCGTTGCGGTTACGAAAGGCGGACGTAGATGAAATTGAGAAACAGGTCACGACGTAACACCGGCTGAACCCTCGCGGCACCCGTGACAGGCAGGATGCCCGTCCTACGTTCCCCGGACGAAACGTCCGCGCAACCCCGTCCCGCCATCCACCCCAAGTCCGGACGGCTGGAAGGCAGCTAGGTTTGGCAAAATGGCCGACGCTACCTTTGTTTCAGATAAGTCTTTCGGAATTTCTCCCGAAATGTCCCGCGTCAGTTTCCTCTTCATGGGGGTGAATGGATTCGTTGTCCATGAAACCGCACCCTGTTATGAAACTGTTTTCCAAGTTCGTTCTCGCGCTCACCGGTGCCTGCTGGCTGGCGGCTTCACCCGTTTCCGCTCAATCGCCGGGATCGATTGATCTCAGTTTTGGCACCACCAACACTCTCAACGGGTATGTCCAGAGCATCGCGGTGCAACCGGATGGCCGGGTGCTTCTGGCCGGTGGCTTCACTTTCGGTCAGGGCCAGTATCTCCCGCCCATTGTGCGATTGGACGAAAACGGATTGCTCGATCCCACCTGGAAGCTCGCCAGTGCGTATCTAGTTAATCGAATCGTCCTCCAGCCCGACGGTAAGGTGATCGTAATCGGCAGTTTTCAGATCATACAAAATGCCTTCAAACCGAACCTCGCCCGCCTCACCAGCGAGGGCTTGCTGGATCCCTCCTTCAAGTCGCCTCCCTATACCGGGGTCGTCAAATACATGCGCTCGGCGGTGGTGCGTCCGGATGGAAAAATCATCATCTGCGGCCAGTTCAACGGCTACTTTGGTCACGCCACCACCAATGTTGCTTTGCTGAATTCCGACGGCACGGTGGACACGGCGTTCAGCGCACAGATCAACAGCACGGCGAGTTCGATCGTGGAATCGGTGTCGCTCACCGCCGATGGCAACTCGGTGTTGATCGCCGCACCAAGCCTTTATTTCGGCGAGGCGATCCCGGCCAACCAATGGAGCCACGTCGCGCGGCTCGATGTAAACACCGGGGCGGTGGATCCCAGTTTCAAATTCAACAACGCCGGCATTTCTGTGGGCGGATCCGGCTCGTTGGTGGAGGCGCTGCCGGATGGACGCGTGCTGCTGGGCGGCGTCCAGGGCCCCGGAGTATCGCCTTACAACGGGATGCTTCGGTTGAATTCGAACGGGACGCTCGATCCATCGTTTCAAGCAGGATCGACGATTGGCTTTACCACGCCGGCGGGGGCATTCAACACGTTCAAACGACTGGCCAGCGGCAAGATCCTGGCCGGGGGAACGTTCCACACCGTGCAAGGCCAAAGTGTCACCAACGTTGTTCAACTGTTGCCGGATGGTGCGATCGATACCGACTTCAACATCGGCGATGGATTTAACAACACGGTGTTCGCGGTCGACGAGGGACTGGGTGGCCGGTTGTACGTCGGCGGGTTTTTCACGATGGCCGAAGGTCAGCAGCGTCCGTACATTGCGCGGTTGCACGGTTCCGGGTCGCTGCCGGGCATCTTCGAACAGCCGGGTTCCCAGACCGTGGATGAAGGTGCTCCGGCATCGTTTCAATTCGGCGTCATTGGTGATCCCACGCCCGTGATCAGCTGGTATCGCGGTGCGACGTTGGTGGGCACGGGCAAGACGCTGTCATTCGCGGCAGCCAGTCTCGCGGACGTCGGCGGATATCACGCCGTGGCGGGCAACAGCTCGGGTTCGGTGACGAGCATCGTGGCGCAACTCACCGTCCAGTCCACCGGACCGCAGATTGTCGTGCAGCCCATCGATCAGGAGGTTTCCTATTGGATCTTTGAACCGGGCGGATCGCTCGGTTCAGCGTCCGGATTGTTCGAGGTGATGGCCGTCGGCTCACGACCCTTCACGTATCAATGGAAGAAGAATGGTGCCCCCATTGCAGACGAGACCAACGCGGTGCTTCGTGTGCGTCAGGACTTTGTGCCCGAACTGTTTCGCCCGGCCGCCCTGGACAACTATTCCGTGGTCGTTTCGAATGCCAAGGGTTCGATTGAGAGCCGGCAGGCGTTGTATGCGGAGACCACGCTTGGCCATCGGGAACGCTGTTTCTACTCGTTGCAAGGTTACGTCGCGGGCTGTGCCCTGCCCACGGACGAAGATTATCCGAAGTTCTTTCAAGGCCTCACCATTGCCCGACAAAGCACCGACCACATTATCATTGGCGGCGGCAACCTCGGCAATTTCAGCCAGCCTTACCTGACCCGGGTGACCGAGTTTGAAGAATTCGCAGACAACGTCGCGGGCAATCATCCCAACGCACCGGTGCACGACCTGTTGGTGGCGCCGGATGATTCCTTTTACGCGGTCGGCGAGTTCACCAAAATTGGAGACACCGCGCGGCACGGGGTCGCGAAGTTCAGTGCGAACTTCGAGTTCCTGCCGGCGTTTGCCCCGGTGTTGCTGCCCACCAACGCGGTCGTGCGAACGGTGGCCCGGCAGCCCGATGGCCGCCTCCTGATCGGCGGGACGTTCACCAACGTCGGCGGACTGCCCCGGCTGGGCGTGGCCCGGTTGCTGACGACGGGCGCGGTGGATCCCACGTTTGATCCGGGGATCAAAAACATCCTTGGCGGCCACGTGATCGACGTCGAGTTGCAGGCTGACGGCAAGGTGCTGGTGGCGGGTCGCGGCGCTTTCCGCACCGTGCAACAGCCGAACGGCGATTACGCCAACCAGCTCGTGCGACTGAATGCGAATGGCTCATGGGACTACTCGTTCGATACGTTGGGTGGCGGAGCGGAAGCCGGACCTCACTTCATCGAAGTCCGCAAGGTGCTCGTGTTGCCCGACCAGAGGCTGATGCTGGCCGGCACGTTCGATCGTTTCGGTGGCCGGGCGCGCACCAATCTGGTTCGCCTGCTGCCGGACGGTTCGGCGGATACCACGTTCACCGCGAGCACCACGGGAACTGTGAATGATCTTCAGCTGGGGCCTGAAGGCGATCTCTACATCGCCGGCAACTTCACCGTCTTCAACGGCCCGGGCTATGGAATGATTGTCCGCCTGCGGCCCGACGATTCGCTGGACGAGGGCTTCGTCCCCTTCGGCACGCAGGTCAAGCGGATCACCTTCTTGAGCGGCGGCGACATGATCGCGCTCTCGGGCAAGGGATCGGGACATGGCTGGCTCGCTCTGGGCGGTCCATGTTCGGGTCGAAACTTTTCCCAGATTTCCCAGTTCTCCGCGACTTGCTCGGATTACCGTCCCTTCATCAGTGATGGCGGACTCGGCCGGGTGAAGACCCTGGGAACGGCACCGCATGGTCCGCTCATCACCGTGCAACCGCAGGGCAAACTGGCCACCACCACCGGCATCTCGCACCTACTGGAAGTGGTCGCCACGGACTGGCTCGGAAAACTGGATCGATTGACTTTTCAATGGCGCAAGAACGGCACACCCATTCTCAATGCGACGAACTCCACGCACTTGATCAATCAGGTAAACTTCGCGAGTGCCGGCACCTACAGCGTCCAGGTCACTTCGCCCGAGGGAAGCGTCGTCAGCAGCAACGCGGTGTTGCGCTTTCTACCGGCCAACTCCACCGGCGGCATTGTGAGCAAACTGATCAACGGCGGGTTGAAGTGGGAGTTCAATCCCGCGCCCGGCTTCAGTTTTGACGCCACGAACATCGCGGACATCAAGCTGCAAGTCTCCGGCGATCTCATCGACTGGACGACCATCGCCGGCGGGATCTCGATCCAGAACGGCAACCTCGTGGTGGCGGATCCGTTGCCGATCGCGCCGAAACGTTTCTTCCGGTTGATCACCGGGCCGGATGGCTGGTCTCCGTGGGCCACCGCTGATCCGTCGTCCATCGTTCCCGTTTCCAATTTGTCGGCCGACCTCATGAACGAAGTGCAGTCACACATCACGAACTTCATTGGCGAGCCGGGCAGTCGCGGTACCGACGAACAGGAATGGGAGAACGTCATCATCGCTCCCGAGGCGCGCTACCTTTATGACCCGATGTTTCAGAACGGGTCTCAACCCGCCTACATCGAGTTGCGCCTGATCGGCAATGGCGTCGGCGGCAGCCTTGCTGAGCGTGGCTACATTATCGTTTCGCTGACGCAAGGCGATTTCCCAATCGCCGAGTTTGCCACCGCTGGATCGCCGAAGACCGATCTCATTTTGCGCGAGGCGGCGACCGGCGTGGTGAAGAAGTTCATGCGCTTCTCACCGGTTTACATCGCCGGCGAAAATGAAGCAGGAGCAAAGGTCGCCGAACTCGGCACGCTGCCATTGAAAATCGTGGGTGGCATTCCCGCCAACGCGACACCTGTTTCCACCATGATGGACACCGAGTCCGGCCGGACAACACACGGGCCACTCGCGGACGTGAACTTCGTGCAGTTCCTCAGCTATCAGGAGATGAAGTCGGACTTCGGGACGAACCAGCTGCTCCAGTTAAACCGCAATCGCCGGGTGCTGCAGGCCTCGTCCCTCTTCAAGCAGCGGTCGCTGTCGCGTAATCCCACTCTGGGACTGCAGGCCGGTCAGACCGTGGCGGTGCTGGGCGGTGAAAAGTATGCCAGCGCCAGCCTGTTGGACGACGGCGAAGCACCGGTGGCCAGCGCGTCGATTCAACTGGCTGGGGGGATTCATTTGACCGGCCTCACGGTGGGCAGCCAGTTGTTGCGCGCGCAAAAGGAGACCGGTGAAGTCGAGCACTACACCGTGCTCGTCGTGGCCCCCGGAGCCGCTGCTCCGCAGCTCAACGGTCCATGTCCGGTGGTGGATGAAGACGCGTGGTACGCCGGGAACTGGGCCGACAACCAGCCGAAGTACTACCAACTGAAACGGAGCGAGTGGTGCCCGGCGGTGGGTTGCGGTCCGACCGCCTTGGCAATGTTGTTCGGCTGGTGGGATCACCAGGGCGTGCCCAGCGCCTTCTATCGCTTGAAGTGGGGAATCGGGCAGCTGCAGGTGTTTCAGTTCGATTACAACAGCCTCAAGAATGCCGATGCGCCGATGCAGATCAGTGATCAGGCCAACCAAGATCTGATCCGGCCGGTTTACAATGACCTCCACGATCTTGCTGACGTGATCTGCAATCCCTTTGGTGACACCGGCGGTTCGCCACCCGGAGACATGTGGGAGGCGTTCATTCAATACCTCTCCCGCGTGACGGATGCGCAGTTCACACCGATGGATGAGTTTGGCGAGAAGCTCGTGGGTGTGTCCGCCAGTGCGGACTGGGTGACGCCAGGTTTGGGCATGACCGACTGGGAAGGCGGCGGCACGCTGGTGGCCAATGGAATCAAGTCCGGCCGGCCGGGCATCGTCGGCCTCGGCGACACACTGTTCAATGCACACTACGCGCTGGCTTACGGTTACAAACGCATCGACACCTACGAAGGCTGCGGTTCGAACAAGGAACTTGTGGATCGTCGCCGCTACTTCAAATGCAACATGGGCTGGGGCGACGATCATTCAGAATGGCATAACGCCGAGGATGTCTGGTTCGGTCTCACGGCGCGTCTCTGGCAGAAGCAACAGCCCGTCTTCGTCCCGCAGACGGTCAGTCCGGCTCTCGTGGAGTTGAGTCAGTTCTCCAACCTCGATCTCAACAAACCCGCCGCTGCGATCGACGCCGTCGGCAACGTTGTGAACCTTTTCACCGCGCCGAACCACAAGAACCCGCCCTCGTATTTTGATCGCGCGCTCTCGGGCAACCAGGCGACCAGTTTCGTCGATCAATACAATGCGCCGTTTGCCGCTGGTGAGTTCAAGTCGGCACCCGCCGTTGCCAACTCGGCCAACGGTCAGAAGTTGCACGTCTTTGGTCGCGGCACCGACAAGCGTTACTGGCGCGCTTATTCGTCAAATGGCGGTGTGACCTGGCCCGTCGCCTGGCAACAGACCGGCTCCCCGAAGTTGTTCAAATCCGCTCCGGCGGCCGCCTGTTCATCGGACGGAATGATCGTGCACCTCGCCGGCATCGACACCGATGGCCTGCTCGCACACAACCGTTCCACCGACGGCGGCGTGACGTGGGGTGAATGGTCGAAGCTGGTCTTGGTGGATCCGGTTGCGCCATCCGTCACCACGTCCGCGGATGGTCTCGACGTTTATCTGACCTACCAACTGGACGGACACATTCGGGTTTGGACATCGCGCAACGGCGGTTCTCCATGGTTCACAGGTCAGCATAAAGTCGTGGGGTCGCTCTCCGCCGAATTCACCTCCTCTCCGTCGATTGCAACCTCGCTCAACGGGGACATCATCCACATCGTGGCTCGCGGCGCGGACAACCGTTATTGGCGGAACATCTCGCTGAACGCGGGCTCGACCTGGAGCAACTGGGATCCCATCGGCCAGGGTGTGTTCTCATCGGCCCCGGCCGTGGTCGTATCCGGCGATGGCCTGAGGGTGCATGTCTTCGGGCGTGGTATCACCGCCAACCCGCCACCCGGCCAGTTTGCCGACCCGGCCGAGCCGCGCATCTGGCGGGCCTACTCCGCCGATGGGGGCGCGACCTGGCCCGTCGCCTGGTCGAAGGTCACTCCGCTGGCGCCGTGAACCCTGTCCTGAAATGAAAGAACTCCCAGCCGGGATCAGGCTTCAACGCCCCTTGAAGGCGCTGCGGTAGATCGTTTCAAAATCCTCCGCGCCGACGTGCCGCGGATTGAAGTTGGCCGTCCACTGTTTCTCCGCTTCTGCGGCCAGTGTCGGAATGCTGGCCTCCTCCACGCCGCACTCTTTCAGCGACGCGGGGAATCCGGCGACGTCCAGCAGCTCTTCGAGATGGGCGATGAGCGCTTCCACCGCCTCGTCCAGCCCTTCACTCACATAAGCGATCTCCGGTCCGCTGGCCAGCTCGGCGTAGGCGCGTTTCACGGAGTCTTCCTGCGCGTTAAAACGAACGACCGCCGGGAGGACCATCCCCACCGCCTGACCATGGACGATGTTGAAATGCGCGGTCAACGGGTTCGCCGCCGAGTGTGCCGCTCCCAACATCGAATTCTCAATCGCGGTTCCCGCCAGCGCCGCGCCGAGCAGCATTCGCCCACGTGCTTCGAGATCGTCCGGGTTCGACAACACCCGCGGAAGGCTCGTCACGAGCATCTTGAACGCCTCGTTGGAAAACATCAGCGACCAGCCGTTGCGCTTGGTCGTCACCGCCGTCTCGACTGCGTGGGCGATCGCGTCGATCCCGGTGCAGGCCGTGACTCGTGGGGGTTGGGAAACCGTGAGCAACGGATCGAGAATGGCCACCCGCGCCGCCGCCTTCGGATCGAGGCACGCCATCTTCTGGTGGGTCCGATCGTCGGCGATCAACGCGGCGGACTGGCATTCGCTTCCGGTGCCGGCGGTGGTGGGGATGGCGATCAATGGCAGCATCGGTTTCGTCGCCTTGCCGACACCCCAGTAGTCCTTCATCTCGCCGCCGTTGGTCAGGAGAAAGTTGGTGCCCTTCGCGGTATCCATCGAGCTGCCGCCACCCAGACCGACGATCAGGTCGGTCTGATGTGCCCGCGCCACGGCGAGACATTCGGCGACCTCCACGGTGGTCGGGTTCTCGCGGACCGAGTCGTAAACCGCGACCCGCAGACCGGCTGATTCCAGAAACGAAATCGCCCGTCCCGCGTGACCGGCGGCGGCGATGCCCCGGTCGGTGACCAGCAGGACGCGGTTGCCGCCGAGTTCACGCGCGATGGAACCGAGCTTGTTCAGCGTGCCATTACCGAACACAAGCCGGGTGCGGGGATTCAGGTCAAATCCGGCCAGGTGCCAGTCCGCCGGCAGACGTCCGCCGCCGTTCTTAAGTTCCAGAGAGGTGCTGTGGGCCGCATGCATGTGCCCTCAGACTGACAAAAACCCGCGTTTGTTCAAAGCCCGGAAATTGAAGATGTCGGAACTCCATGAGAATGGTGAATTCGTGCGACATCGTCGCGGATCCGTCCGGCGAGGGCTCGTGATGCCGTGGAACTTCCGGAATGGGGAACGGGAAGCTGATTGGTAGTCAGTAACGAGTCTCCGGCTTTCTTGGCCGGAAGAGGAACCGGTTGCAAGTCAGTCCTGTTACGGAGCACACATTGAGTCGGTCATCCCACCTCCTTCAAACCTTGTCCGGAGCCGTGGCGTCCTTTCGGTTACTCAAGTTTCCCAACCAGTTTGGGTCGCCAGCGGGGCGGGATGAAATACCGGTCTTCCATCCCGAGCCTCAGGTTCAGCCAGACGGCAAACCCATCCAGCGGTCCTTCCTCCGATTCGTCCTGAAAATTCCAGTAAGATCCGTCACGCGTAAACCCGCCGGTCCAGCGGAGCGTGGTCCAGTTGCAGCCAGGAATGCCGCGACCGTACAAGTCGCGGCCCGACTTCGCCACGATGCCATCATCGTCGGTCAACACCAGTTCGGGCGTCCACGTGGGCGTCCTTACATTTCCGTTTGAAACCCGGTCAATCACCACTCCCTCGGGACGGCTGCAACTGGCCAGCAGACTCCAGGTCAGTCCGTCGCCAAACGTCACCGCCGCGCCGTTTTCCTGACGGGCCACGAATCCGGTTTGGCTGACCGAAATCAGATCGGTGACCGCCGCATCGAGCTCCAGTCGTTCCGGTTTCCAGAACTCGACCGAAAGGCCCAAGCCGAGGAATTGCGGGTTTGGGTTGCCCCAGATCCACATGCTGCCGTCCGTCTTCAATCCGACGTAAACGCCGTTGATCGCGACGACATCCTTCCAGTCGTTGTCGCCACCGATCTGATGAAGTTCCGCCGTGTCGTTGTTCTTCGTCTCAAGCCGTCCCGGGTTCGGAAGCCACTCCGGCTGTCCCCACGTCCAGAGCGTGCCGTCTTCCCGAATCGCCGTCGTCTCATTGGAACGGTCGCCGCTCGCGAGCAGCTTCCAGCGAATGCCCGGAGAGACTTCGACAGGTTCGGGGAATACGAGTTCTTGCGAGCCGGTGCCACTTTTCATTAGCCCGTTTTCGTCGGTCGGAACGGGTTGGAGATTCTCCGTCCGAAGCGTTCCTCCCATCCACAACGACCCGTCACTCTTGAGCGCAAAATACCCGGCGTATCGTCCCACCACGTCCACCCAATCATGGTTCGTTCCAATCCTCTCCAGCGGTCTTGTTTTCCAAACGCCGGTGGCGCCGGGATGATACAGCCTGATCCACCACAGGCTTCCGTCTTGCAGGACCGCCAGCCGGCCGTTCACGCTCAGCACGGGTTTCTTCAGCGACGTGTTGCCGACCGGCGGTTCTCCAAACCGGGCGTCCGACGGCAACGGTCCGGCAAATTCCCAGACCCGGGCGAAGATCGCGGCGTTCACCGCGAACAGGCACACGGCCGCGATAAACAGCGCGCGATACGAACGCAGCACGACATTTGAGCCGGTCGTGTCGCGGACGAAATTCCGCCGGCACATCCACAGAAACACGATCAGCAGCACCGGCAGCGACGTCGTCAGGATCAGCGCGTTCGGCAACCCCGCACCGGCAAAAAAATGATAGGGGTCCGCCAGGTAAGACAATTCCCCGAAGACGTTGTAGAGACCGGCCAGGGCGATTCCGATCAGCAGCGTGTGACTGAGGGCGGTCAGAAAACTCCGGCTGAATGACGAGGCAAACGCGCCCGCCAGACACGCGGCGACGGGTGCGACCAGACACAACAAAATGAAATGCGCCGGAGCCATCAGATGCACCGGAGTAAAACCAACATGGCTCGCGCTCAGGCTCATCACGCCGTCCATCACGATCATGCCGCCACCGGCCAGCACCAACGCGCACGACAGCGCCACCACGAGCTTCAGCCGGAACTGGGTTCGTCGCGTGACCGGAAAGGTCAATATCCAGGGCAACATTCCCATGTTCCGTTCCTCGGCGAACGCCGCCGCGCCGGTGGCAAACGCAATGAACAGCGCCACGACTTTGGGAAGCCACGTCACCCAGTTGAAAACATTTTGGGACACCCAGATTCCGCTGGCTCCGACCACCACCAGCGCGCCGACGGTGAGAATGATGTTGATCTGCTGAATCGCAAATTCTTTGCGAAGCAGGGCGCCCAGGGCACCGGTCGTCGCGCGGCGGTTTGAGCGTCCAAGAATCCGACCTATCCCGGCGAACAGATCGAATGTCGCGAACGTCGAAAACGTATCGTTGTCTTCAAAATCGAGAAACCGGCGCCGCCCCCTCCTTATCCCGATGATTCCAGCGACGATCAGAAAAAACTCGAACACGTATAGCTGGTCCAACCCCGGAAACACCAGCGGCACGGCAAGCGTCGTCACAATAAGCACCACGCCCATGCCCAGAATCGCCAGCCAGAAGGTCGCGACCGGGTTGCGGGTCCAAATCGCCAGAGACACTCCGGTTCCAAAGAGGAACAGAGGGACGGCAATTCCCAGAATGATGAGTGAAACGGCCCCTTCCGCGTAAGCAACCCATAACCAGAAAACCGAACCGAACGCGAGGCTCAGGAGGAGCAACGCCCCGGCAACCACCATCGCTTTTTCCCGCCATACCGTCCGGCGCGTCACGGGCATCGTCATCGAAAATGAAACTCCGTGCGGCGTCATGTCACCCACGAACGCGGAGGCCACGATGATGGAGCAGGCGGCAACCCACGCAAAGACTCCGAGCCCGCCCGCCATGACCGACACCCCGATCACGAGGGCAAAACTCAACGTCAACGGCAGCGCGATGAGACGGAGTTCCTTGGCGATGCGCGGGTTCATGACTTCGCTGTATTTTGGTTGAGGATGACCAGAAAGATTTCTTCGAGACTGAGGCTTTCCTCCGCGATCACCTCGCCTCCCAGCGCACGAAGTTTCGCAATCGTTTGCTCGCGATCGCCGTTCACGCAGACCTCCAGTTCGCGCCCCTCAAACCGCGGCATCCAGCCGGGAACGCGATCCAACTTGGGCAGTTCGCCCGCGAACCGGCTGCGCATTTTCCGGAAGTCCGCGCGCGCGTCGTCGGTCTCCATCGTGACGATGTCCCGCCCCTGCTCAATTACCGTGAACTCGTCGATCAGCCCTTCAAATTCCGTGATCAAGTGAGTCGAAACAAAAACGGTCCGTTTGCCCGGGTCACCTTCCTGATACGCACCAATGACCGTTTTTATAAACTCGCGACGCACGAGCGGATCGAGGCCGGAAGTAGGCTCGTCAAGAATCAGAAGCTCGGGTTCCGGGCAGAGCGCGCCGATGAGCGCGACCTGCATTTTCTGACCTTTGGAAAGCGAGTTCGCGTTTTGTTTCAGGTCGATCTGAAAACGGTTGGTCAATTCGCGTTCGAGTTGCTGATTCCATTTTTCCCGGAACGACGCGAGGTAATTGAACCATTGTTGAACCGACATCCACGGATAGAACGCGACCGTGTCCGGCACGTAGGCGAAGCGGCGTTTCACGGCGAGCTCGTCTCTTGCGGGGTCCATTCCAAACAACCGCACGGTACCCGAGGTCGGCCGCAGCAGATCGAGCAGACACTTGATCGTCGTGGTCTTCCCCGCGCCGTTGCGCCCGAAAAAGCCGTAGCAACGCCCTGGCTGCACCCGGAGATTCAAGCCAAGCACGGCTTCGGTGCTCCGATAGCTGCGCACCAGATCCTTAACTTCAATGACGGGTGGTTCTTTGCTCATAACTCCTTTTCCAGCTGCTGTTTTCTGTTCTGATCCTTTTGCTCTTCAAAGTGGTTCACTCGCTGTTCGACGCGCTTGAGAAACTCCTCCTTGTTGAACTGCAGATGATGCGACTGAATGATCGCGGCATCAATTGCCTCATCAAGAAACCGTTGCCGGACGACCTTCTTGAGAGGCGATTGATTCGCCGCAATCACGCAGCCCCGCCCCACTTTCGCTTCGATCACGTCCTGTGATTCGAGTTCCGTGTAAGCCTTGGCCACCGTGTTCCGGTTCACGCTCAACCGCTCGGCCAGTGTGCGAATCGGGGGGAGCGAATCGCCGGCCTGGAGCGAGCCTGACGCTGCGGCGCGCTTCACCTGATCCACGATCTGGAGATAAGCAGGGACGCCGGTTTTGAAATCTACTTTGATGAACACAGTATTTCCTAATTGTCATAGTACAATATGACAATTAGGATTTCTGTCAAGCCCTCGGTTTGAAAAAAAATTCAGATCAGTTGAAACAAAACGGTTTCCAAAATGTAATTCCCTTTGGATTGCTGCCGTGAATAATCACGCGCACTCGGTCCAACGAACAATTGTCATGCGAAAATTAATCTGCACACTCGTCGTCGTTTCATTCACCCTCACCCGCGCATTCGCCGCGTCAGCACCTCCGATTTCAATCACGGTCAAGAGTTACCAGGCTCTTGAAGCGGGCGCGATAAAGTTGATCAACGCCGTAAAGCCCGGCGCCGGCGAAGAGGCGGCGGCGGAACTCCGTGGCGAGCTGGGGCTTTCCGAAATGAAAGGCGTCGACCAAACCCGTCCCTGGCAGGTCGCAATCTGGCTTGAATCGACGAGCTCGGATCCGAGCGTAAGTATCCGGATTCCGGTCACGGATTTCAAAGCCTTCAGCGAAGGGCTGGATCTCTCGGAGCTTCTGAACGATGAGGATGATCCGAACAGCTCGCACAGCATCAGTCAGGTCGGTGACTACGCCGTCATTTGGATCGAGGAGGCAGGCACTTCCGATGCGGCCAAGGCGGCGAACTCCGGATGGACCGCCGGTCAATTGGGACCTGTGGATCATCTGTTTCGTGTCGTGATCACTCCAAGTGACGCGCTCCGAGCGGAGCTGCTCCAGACGATCGGCCTGGGCCGGATGATCATCACCGGAGCCGTCGCCGAACAGGACCCGGCGAAGATGCCGGGCATCAACCCCCAGGCGCTCGGTGAACTGCTGGGGTTTTATTTTGACACCGTTGAAACCGGCATCACCGGCGTGGACACGATTTCCCTCGGGCTCAACGTGGACAAGAGCGACCTGACGATCACCGAGACCGTCTCCGCCACGCCCGGCTCCGAGCTGGCAAAGTGGCTGGCGAGCAGCACGGGTTCGCTCGATGGTGTGCTGCCGTACGCGGCGGGGTCCGCGCAGGCTTCGTTCGCCATGCGATTCGGAAACAATCCGGACGTCATGCCACTGCTGAAAAAGCTCATGAATCTGAGCATGCAAATGCAGGGAACGGGAACGGATCCAAAGACCGTTCAGGACACCGAGACTTTAGTCGACGCCATGCTGCCGGTTCAGTTCGCGGGGACGGTGAATGTCTCGAATGGAATCAACTTCGGGGGCGCTTATGAATTCCCCGGTCGTAACGTGAATGAGATCTACGCGCTGTTCAAAACCTACCTCACGGGTCCGATGCAATCTCAGGCGGGCGAGGATAAACCTTACCGCGAAATTTCATTCAAAGAAGGCGCCCGCAAAGTCGGCGGCACCAGCATCGATCAGGTGACGATGGTGATCAACCTCGATGCGCCGATCTATCAGGCGCCGGGCCAGAAGGAGATGATTGCGTCGATGTGGAAGGACGGGGAACTCGTGTTCGACTATGCAGTGGTCGGCGAACGAATGCTGGTCGGCACCGCCGACAGCATCGATGCACTGCTCGCGGGCGGCGGCAGGAGTTCCGTCAAACCAGTTCTGCCCCTGGGCAAGGACACGGTGGCCTACGGTCGCATCAATCTTCTCGAACTGATCCCGGCATTTCTCATGGCCAACCCGCTGTTTCCCGAGGAGGGCAAGGAGAAGCTCAAGAACCTGAACGCCGCCGGAACCGACGTGTCCTTCAAAGTGGACCTGAACGGCGCGCTCCACAGCGAGACGGTGCTCCCGCTGAAATTCATCTCCGCCATCGCCGAGGCCATGAAAAACTGATGGCCGCACGGCGGAACCGGAAAACTCCCGAACCGTGAGCAGGTGTCAGTTGGCTCCGGTTTGTTCGGGATGGTTTACAAAAAAGGGACGGCAATTGCCGTCCCTTTTATATTGATTGAATTACGCTCTGATCCTGGTCGTGCCACTCACACCTTCAGCTGCGTCCAGCGGGCGTTGGCCTTCGAAGATTTTACCACGGCTTCGATGAAGGCCATACCGCGGACGCCCTCCTTGATCTTCGGGTAATCCAGCGCGGGGGAGTCCTTCGCGAGTTTGGTCTTCTCGATCTTCGAACGGATGTGCGCCGCGAAGTTCTTGTAAATGTTCGCGAAAGCCTCGAGGTAACCCTCCGGATGCGAGGGAGGGGTGCGGGTCGCGGCGGCGGCGTTGGCACCGAGGTAACCGTTGCCCGTGCGATAGACCTGCATCGGCTGATCCAGCCATCTTACGAGCATGGTATTCGGTTCCCACTGATGCCATTCGATGCCGCCGATTTCTCCGTAGACCCGAATGTTGAGGCCGTTTTCTTCACCTACGGAAATCTGTGAGCAATGCAGAATACCCTTCGCGCCGCCCTTGAAACGCAGCAGCACGTTGCCGTCATCGTCCAGTTTGCGACCGGGAACAAACGACGTGATGTCGGCCGCGAGTTCCTTGATCTGCAGACCGGAAATGTACTCCGCCAAATTCTCAGCGTGCGTGCCGATATCGCCGATGCTGCCGGCTGCACCGGAACGTTTCGGGTCGGTGCGCCAGGCAGCCTGTTTCTGGCCGGACTCTTCGAGTCGCGTGGCCAGCCAGCCCTGCGGATATTCGACCACGACCTTGCGGATCTTCCCGAGCTTGCCGTCCTTGATCATATCGCGCGCCTGTTTCACCAGCGGGTAGCCGGTATAATTATGCGTCAGTCCGTAGAGTTTTTTGGATTGCTTGACGATTTTTTCCAACGCCTTTGATTCAGCGAGATTGAACGTCGCGGGCTTGTCGCTCAGCACATGAAATCCATTTTCCAACGCCATTTTCGCCGGAGGAAAATGCATGTGGTTCGGCGTCACGATCGAGACGAAATCCATGCGTTCGCCCTCGGGCAGCTGCGCTTCCTTCTCGAACATTTCCTGGTAGCTGCCGTAGCAACGATTCGCCGGGAGGAAGAAGTCCTGGCCGCTCGCGCGCGACTTCTTCGGGTCGGATGAAAACGCGCCGCAGACGAGTTCAATCTGGCCGTCGATGGCCGCCGCGATGCGGTGCACGCCGCCGATGAAGGCGCCCCGGCCGCCGCCCACCATGCCGTAACGAATTTTTCTGCTCATAATCTTGTACGTGATTGGTTGTTAAAAAATCTGTGTTCGGTAACGCGCCGGTTATAAAGCGAAACGGATTGAGGGTCAACGACGGGGAACGCTGCGAGTGGGACCGAAACGGAATTGACCGACGGCCGCGTTTATCAATGTGATGGCTGGACGTCGGCGGTCGTCCCGATCATTGTCTCCGCTCCATGACTCGCACATCGATTGTACGTTGGGGGATACTCGGCACCGCCGAAATCGCCCGCAAAAACTGGCAGGCCATTCTGAATTCAGGAAACGGGGTGGTGACCTCTGTCGCCAGCCGGGAGATCAGCCGGGCGGAACAGTTCATTGACGACTGCCAGAATTACGCGCCCTTCATCGAGCGGCCCTCCGCGCTCCAAAGCTACGAGGAATTGCTGACCTCATCGGACGTCGATGCCGTTTATATTCCGCTGCCCACCGGCGTGCGCAAGGAATGGGTGATCCGCGCCGCGATGGCCGGCAAACACGTCGTCTGCGAGAAGCCGTGCGCGATCAGTCTGGAGGATCTCCAGGAAATGACCGATGCCTGCCGTGAGAACGGCGTGCAGTTCATGGACGGGGTCATGTTCATGCACAGTAAACGGATGGCCAAAATGCGGACCGTGCTGGATGACGCGCATTCCGTTGGCGAGCTTCGCCGGCTCACCGCTCACTTTAGTTTCAACGCGCCGAAGGAGTTCTTCATCGGCAACATCCGTTCTCACAGTTCGATGGAACCGCACGGCTGCCTCGGCGATCTCGGCTGGTACTGCACGCGGTTTTTTCTGTGGGCGATGAACTGGCGGATGCCCGAGAAAGTGGTCGGACGTTTGATTGCCACCCACAGTCGCGAAGGCAGTCCTGAGCCGGTGCCAAAACAGTTCTCCGCCGAGTTCTTTTTCAAGGACGGCCCGACCGCGAGTTACTACGTTTCGTTCGAGACGGAGAACCAGCAATGGGCGCACCTCAGCGGCACCAAAGGCTATCTTCAGATCGACGATTTCGTTCTGCCCTGGTTCGGCAGCGAGTTGAGTTTTGAAGTGAACAACGCGGAGTTTGAAATCATGGGGAGCGATTCCAACATGAAACCGAACTTCACACCGCATCGGGTGAACGAATACAGCAACAGTTTCCCCAACGCGCAGGAATCCAATCTGTTCGGCAATTTCGGGCGGCAGGTTCTGTCACGAAAACTAAACGCGGACTGGCCGGAGCACGCGCTGAAAACACAGGAGCTTCTGAACGCTTGTTATCAGTCGGCATTGGATGATAAACCAGTGATGCTCTGAACGGGAAAAGGGTGACCCCGAAAAGGCGCAGAACGCACAGAAGGGTCTAAAATTTTTGCGCGTCTTGTGCATTTTTGCGACCGAAGCTGTCTCCCTGTTTGCTGTGCAGACTGCGTGTCTCCCTGACGGTGAAAACTTAACCCTCGTCCCGACCTTGATATGAAAAACAAAAACCTCATCTGCCTCGGTTCAGCCGCCGTTGTGCTTTGCCTCGCATCGTCGCCGATCAACGCACAGGAAAACTGGCCGCAGTTTCGCGGTGCGGACGCGCGCGGCATCTCTACCAACACCGGTCTGCCCGACGCGTGGAGCGCGGAGAAGAACGTCGCCTGGAAAACGGAAATCCCCGGAGTCGGTTGGTCATCGCCGATCATCTGGGGCGATCAGGTGATCGTGACGACGTCGATCAGTGACGGAGAAATCGAGGCACCGAAAAAAGGTCTATACTTCGGTGGCGAGCGCGGTGCGTCCAAAGATGTTCATCACTGGAAAGTCGTCAGCGTTTCGCTCAAGACCGGGAAGATCAACTGGGAAACCACCGCCCATTCCGGCGCTCCGTGGGGACCGCGTCACCTGAAAAACTCCTATGCCTCGGAAACACCCGTCACCGATGGCGAACACATCTACGCCTACTTCGGTAATGTCGGCCTGTTCTGCCTCGACATGAAGGGAGCCGTCGTCTGGTCGAAGGAATTCGGCATTCACGAAATGCGCAACGGCTGGGGCACGTCGTCCTCGCCGGTGTTGTTCAAGGACCGCATTTACCTCGTAGACGACAACGAACAGCAGTCATTCGTCGTCGCTCTGGACAAGAAAACTGGAAAGGAAATCTGGCGTGTCGATCGCGATGAACCGAGCAACTTCACCACGCCGTTCATCTGGGAAAACGAACAACGCACCGAACTCGTCACCACCGGAGTGAACAGGACGCGCTCGTACGATCTCGACGGAAACCTGCTCTGGGAATTCAGCCCCGGCATGTCGGCCATCGTCATCCCGACGCCATTCGCGGACAACGGCCTGCTTTACGTTTGCGCCGGTTACGTGGGCGACAATTTGCGGATCAACAAACCGGTCTACGCAATCAAACCCGGCGCGCACGGCGACATCAGCCTGCCGGACGGCGACACTTCAAATGAATTCATCGTGTGGCGACAGGAAAACTCAGCGCCCTACAATCCGTCGCCGGTGCTCTACGACGGCCGGTTTTACACGCTTTGGGATTTCGGTTTTCTCAGTTGTCGCAACGCGGTGACGGGCGAAGAGATTTACGAAAAAGAACGGGTTGATCCGAAGAGTCAAGTCGCCTTCACGTCGTCGCCGTGGGCATACGATGGAAAGATCTTCTGCCTGAGCGAGGACGGCGACACCTACGTGTTTGCGGCGGGCGACGAATACAAACTCCTCCACAAAAACGCGCTCGACGAAATGTGCATGGCCACCCCCGCGATTTCGGGAACCACTCTGGTCATCCGCACCGCGCAGAATCTCTACGCGATTCGGGGGAAGTAAACGACTGGAGCAATCTCCCTCAGTCACACCGGGGTGCAACGAGACGCGGATCAATTATTGAACCTGTGACGAACCGCGCACATCGCTCACCCGATCCACGTCATTACCACAGCCCATTGCGCGACGGAGCCCGCGCTCAGAAGTGAAATGCAACACTCCGGTGTTAGTTGCTACTGTTAGGGCAATCGGCGCGTTTTTGAATCAATGACCTCAGGAGGCGAATAATTACGCTACGGAGGAGGCGGTCATTGTTAGGTATGGTTTGTTTTTGGTGCGCCGGTTTTTGGTTTTCTTCCCGGCGCCGGTTTCGCTGGGCAAGTTTCTTGACGCGTCGGTGTTCAAGGATCGTTGGCCGCAGGCCGTCATGGGCTTGTTGCGGGGTGACGTAGTCGATGCCGGAATGATAGTGCTCGGTGTCGTACCACGTAAAGTAGCGACTGAAGTATTCGCGGGCCTGGGCGTCATCTAGGAAGCGACCGGGATACTCCGGGGCTCGCTTGACGGTGCTGAAGGCCGATTCGATGAACGGATTGTCATTGGGGGTT
>Ga0209491_10002867_pt1 | contig 29666 bp, 24 predicted proteins | sample BON02_FD_187213 | JGI IMG/M metagenome (GOLD analysis project Ga0209491, IMG submission 187213) | Freshwater microbial communities from Lake Bonney liftoff mats and glacier meltwater in Antarctica - BON-02 (SPAdes) (version 2) | ecosystem: Environmental > Aquatic > Freshwater > Ice > Glacier...
AGTATGAGCCGCCGTCGCTGGTTGATCTCGTTTTGGTTTGGCGAATGAACATGACCCCGGAAGACTGACTGGGTCGCGGGACGGGCGCAACAATTAATTTCAAATTATGGCACTACATTTTCATTTTAGAAAATGAATTCCTCATACCTACAATGATTTTCGGGCTTCACCGGCTCAAAAAAAGTGATTTCTCGGCGGTTTTTGACATCCTGATGTTAAACTTGGGTTGGCCGGTCGCCCTCAAAGAGTGATTTGCCTCCTTCGTCGGAAAAGTGTTTTGGAAGCTCATTCGCTTCCAGCCTTGCAGGAGTCGCGCCAGTCCGCCCGCAGCTTTGATTCGCAGCCGCCTCCCGGCTGCTCACCCCAGCGGGGCACGTCACTTCGTTCCTGTCCAAAGGCCCTACAATCCTTCGGTCCTGTTGCACCACCCTCCGGCCCGTGTCGGCATCGCGTTCGTTCCTCACGTCATGCCTTTTCCCGCCATGCTCCGCACCACCGCTCCCGTCATCGTGTTGAGCCAAGCCTCCACACCATGACTTCACCCAACCCACCAGCATCGGCGGGGAAGAGACGCGCATCGGGTGAACGTTTTGGCGGGTTCGGAGTGATGTGGCTCGCCAACGAAGGCCCGGACCATCGGCCCCACCCGGCAAGGGGGATTTTGGAAGACCAACGTGCCGGGCACCGTGGTCTTCGATATCCCGAACGTTTTTTTGGGGGGGGGGGAGAAGCGGTCAGGCGCTTTGAAGAATCAGGGGAAATTGGGGCTGTGGGATCTTGAGATGGTGGCTTGTCTGGCCGGAAGGGTGCGGGGCAAAATCGTTTTTTCGGTGAGGGGGCGGTGGGTGATGCGTGGTCTGCCTGCGCACCTTCGGAGCTTTCTGAATAGATGGTGCCTGGGACCGCCAGCCCAGGCTGGCGGCAATATGCCTGCGTCCCTTCGGGACTGTGGAACCGATACGTGTGCGTCCCTTCGGGACTGTGGAGACCATGCGTGTGCGTCCCTTCGGGACTGTGGAGACCATAATTCAAGGTGCCAGCCAAGAATGGCACGGACTTAAGCAAAATTGAAATTCTCGTCATTCTGATAATCAACGTGTTACGTCTGTCCGATGCCGCGAAATCATGCTTAAGTCCGTAGCATTCTTGCCAGCCAATCTTCAGGCCTCGCTGCGGCCACTGGGTTCTTGCTCGGTAAGGGGATGTCTGGATGGTTTGGTGGGTCGAAGCTTTTCGGTTCGCGGATCTTGAAGTGGTGGCTTGTCTGGCCGGAAGGGTGCGGGGGGGGAATCGTTTTCGTTGAGGGGGCGGTGGGTGATGCGTTTTCTGCCTGCGCACCTTCGGAGCTTTCTGAATCGATGGTGCTTGGGACCGCCAGCCCAGGCTGGCGGCTAAATGCCTGCGTCCCTTCGGGACTGTGGAGACCATGCGTGTGCGTCCCTTCGGGACTGTGGAGTCCATGCGCGTGCGTCCCTTCGGGACTGTGGAACCCATACGTGTGCGTCCTTTCGGGACTGTGGAGACCATGCGTGTGCGTCCCTTCGGGACTGTGGATACCATGCGTGTGCGTCCCTTCGGGACTGTGGAGACCATGCGCGTGCGTCCCTTCGGGACTGTGGAGACCATGCGTGTGCGTTCCTTCGGGACTGTGGCGCCCATGCGTGTGCGTCCCTTCGGGACAGTGGGGCAAATGCGGGGGTGTTTTTTTTGGCTCTCCGTGAGGTAGGCATGACTGAATTCAGGGGGCCAGAGCAGGGCCTCCGGCAGCGCATTCACTGCGAGCCTGGATCTGCGACGATCCGGCGGATTATCGCTGGAGTTCCTATGGCGAAGCGGTGGTCGGCGGGCGTGGTGCGAAGAAGGCGCAGAGTGCTTTAACGCGCGCCCTTTCTGCTTTGAATGGAAAGGGCAATGTTCCGCGAAGTTGGTGGCAGGGCGGAGTGAGCAAGGAATATCGGAGGCTGCTCAGTGCCGAAGGGATGGAGCAAAAGGAAATCCGCGGCCCGGGAGGAGGCAACATGAGATTCCACATCGACTTCCGTTCAAGCTACGCCACGCTCTTTGGAAACTGGCTGGAGTTCCCCTCGGAAAAGTCACAATTAATACCAATACAGACCCTTTTTACTGATGGACATCTACATGAACACGCTCCTCTGGAGCGCGGATCTTCGACCTGCCGACCACGGCATTCTGGCACCACTCAAAGACATAGGATATGATGGCATCGAATTCTGTCTCGGAAGTCCCGACCGCAGTGCCTATGAGGCGCTGGCTATCTCAGCTCAGGCACTCGAGCTTAAGCTGATGGCGGTCTGCGCCGCTGGGCCTGAGGTTAACGCCGTCTCACCCGATCCAGCGATCCGCAAAGCAGCGGGCACATGGATGCGCGGATGTATCGACGACGTTGCCTCAACTGGAGGAACCAATCTTGGCGGGCCCTTCCATTGTGTCTTTAACCACTTTACCGGAACCTCGGTGACGGAGGACGAGATGAGCCGCTGTGTTGAGTTTCTTCAAATGGCGGGTGAGTATGGCAAAGAAAAGGGAGTGACACTGACCCCCGAGTTTCTCAACCGCTACGAGACATACTTCGGCAACACGATGGCTCAGTGCGCTGAATTGCTGGCAATGGTCAAGCACCCGAACGTGCGAGCGATGTTTGATACCTATCACGCGAACATCGAGGAGAAATCCCAGGCCGAAGCGATTCGCACCATCGCCCCTTACCTCACGCATGTTCATATTTCTGAAAATGATCGTGGCACACCTGGACGCGGGCAAATCGACTTCGATTTGGTCTTTGCCACGCTCAAGGAGGTGGGATTCTCAGGCACCATCGCGATCGAGGCCTTCAACCGTCAAAATCAGGTTTTTGCCGACGCCGTCAAGGTCTGGCGCGACTTCTCACCAACGGACGAAATCCTCACCGAGGGCTATCAACTCGTGCGACAAGGCATTCGCATGATGGGGTGATTACTTACTCCCCGGCAAAGTAGTTCGTCTTGCTGCCGTCGTGCAGCATGTTGTAGGGCGGGATAAGGTCATGGGGCGCGGAGCCGGTCACGAGTTCGCAGGCGATGCCCAATCATTCTGCGGGGACCCGCTCAGTTTCCGGAGCTTGTCAGATCCGCCCTCCCTGCGGTAGTCTCCAAATGTGACCTTCCGATTTGCTGCCACGATCCTCTGCACTGCTTGCGCGTGCCATGCCCAGATTACCTTCCACGATCTTACCGCCGTGGCCGGCCTGCGTGAGCCGCTCGCCGGTCTGATGGGGCATGGGGCCGCCTGGGGCGACGTCGATGGCGATGGCCAGGTCGACCTATTTATCGGCGGTTTCGCCGACCGGCCCGATGGAGAATACGCTCCCGCCAAGGGGCCGCTGCCGAGCATGCTGTTCCGGCAGCGCGAAGGCGGATTGTTCGCTGAGGTCAAAGATTCACCGGTCCGCCATTACGCGCGCACCAGCGGTGCGGTCTTCGCCGACCTCGACAACGACGGGGACCTCGACCTCTACGTCGCCAACAACACCAAGGGCAAGGCCTCGCGCGAAAGCGAACCCCAGCGCACCGCCCAGATGAGGGGCAGCGCTTTGTTCCGCAACGACGGAGGTTCTTTTAAAGACGTCAGCAGATTGAGCGGGGCCTGCCCGAAAAGCTTGCTCACCGCGCGCAATATCGGGGTGCTCGACTTCGACAGAGACGGGCTGCTCGACTTGTTCGTGGTCGAGGACCGCTTCACTAAAAACCCGGGCTCGCGCCTGTTCCGCAACCTTGGTGGCTTGAAGTTCGAGGATGCCACTGCTGCGGCCGGACTGCCGGAAGACATCTTCGGGCTCGGGCTCGCCACCGGCGACCTCAACGGTGATGGCCACACCGATCTTTTCGTGCCGCACAGCAACCGGTTGTTCCTCGGCGCAGTGGGCGGCACGTTCCGCGAGGTGGAGGACGAGGCGCTCGCCTGGGATCCGCTCGACAACGAGGACTGGCCCTGCGGCGCACACTTCGCCGACCTCAACCGTGACGGCCGGCTCGACCTCGTGTTATCGATCCACTCGCTGCGGGCGCGCAACAAGATCTTCCTCAACTTTGGCACCCGTGAGGATGGCAGCCCGATCCTGCGCGACGTCACCGCTGAGGCCGGCCTGCCCGCCGAGATCGCGACGCGCTGCCCGCACGTCGAGGTGCAGGACTTCGATAACGACGGCTGGCCCGACCTCTACCTCTCGGCCGGTTGGCAGGACGGCGAGCATGGGGAGATCACGCCATGCCTCTTCCGCAATCTCGGTTGCAAGCCCGGCGGCGTGCCAAAGTTCGAACTCCCCGGCGATTTCACCAAAGAGATGGTCTACTTCCCTGCCGGGCCAAGCGCCGATTTCAACAACGATGGCAAGCGCGACCTGTTGCTAGTCAACTGGTTCGCCGGCAACCACACCCGACTGTTGCAGAACAGCTCGAAAGGCGGCGGCTGGTTGGATATCCGCGTCGAGGGCGAGGGTTTCAACCGCATGGGCATCGGGAGCAAGGTGCGCGTTCTGGCGGAAGGGGAACTCCTCGGCTTTGGCGAAGTCGGCACCGGCTATGGCTACGCCAGCGGACAAAGCGCGTGGCTCCATTTCGGCCTTGGCGATGCGAGGTCCATCGACCTCGAACTCACTCTCCCGAACGGCAAAAAACTGACCCGCAAAGATTTGAAACCCAAGCAGCGGATTGTCATCCGCGAAGAAGAATGAAATCAATCAGCCTCGCCTTCGTCCTCTCGCTCTGCGCCGCGAATTCCCTAAGCGCCCAACTTACTTGGCCGCCGGAAGGCCAGGTCCTCGGCGCGAGTTCACCCGCGCTCCTAAAGCCAACCGATACGCTGCTCGAGGGTGTGACGATCGCCAAGGTCGCCCCGCAAGTCGACCTGCTCTACTACGACTGTCAGACTTACGCGGCGAAGCCCGGCGTGTGGTCGGCCTGGGGCGACGGGCTGGCAATCGGCGACCTTTACTACTCGGCGATCGGCGACCACAGCTCACCCGGCGGCAACGCTTTCGTCTACGCATACGATAGCAAAACCCGAAAACTCAAAAAACTCACCGACCTGCGCGGAACCCTGAAGCAGCCCGACGGGCACTATACTCCCGGCAAGATCCATAGCGAACTCGGTCTCGGCGCCGACGGCTGGCTCTACTTTTCGACCCACCGCGGCTCGACAAAGGTTGCCTTCCACGAGACCGCCAACTTCAAGGGCGACTGGTTGATGCGCCACCATCCGGAGGAGGGGAAGACCGAGATCGTGGCCCACGCGCCATTGCCGATGCAGTGCCTGCCCTGTGGCATGCTCGACCCCGAGCGGCTGATCTTCTATTCTGGAACGGCGGACGGCAAGAATGAGAAGGACCCGCAGTTTCTCGCCTACGACCTGAAGGCGCGCAAAGTGCTCTACTCCGACGAGCGCGGCCCGGCGCGCGCCATGATCCGCGCCCGCAATGGCATGATCTACTTCCACGCCGAGAAGAGCGGCGCGGCGGCCCTGCTCCGCTTTGATCCCGACAAGCCGAAGAAAGGCCTGACCCCGATTGCGGCCAGCGTCGGACTCCGCGCAGCATCCGCCGAGACCTCGGCGGGCAAGGTCTACACGGTCGATCGCGACGAGCTGTGGGAGTTCGACACGAAGTCCGAGACGGCGAGGTCGCTCGGCGCCACGGCGGTCGGCAGCCAGACCTATATCACCAGCCTCGATTTCGATCCCGCCACCGAGCGCTACCTGTATTATATTCCCGGCGCGCATGGCGGCGCACAGGCCGACGGCAGCCCGCTGGTGCAGTACGATCTAAAAACCAACAAGCGCAAGGTGATTGCCTTCCTGCACCCCTTCTTCGAGAAGAAGCTCGGCTACATTCCGATGGGCGCTTACAGCGTTGCCGTCTCACCCGCCGGCGACAAGGTTTACACCACCTGGAACGGCAATCGCAAAGACCCCGAAAGCAAAGGTGGCAAGGTCCGCTTCAACACGTGCGCGCTGACCGTGGTTCACATCCCGGAGAGCGAACGACCCGATTAAATCATGAAGTTCCTCTTTTTACTGATTACCGCCGTGGTGGTTTCGTCCCTTCGCAGTCAATCTGCGGAGATCGTTCTGTTAGAAAATGGGGTGGCCCGGCTGCCGATGATTGCTCCGGAGGGATCGGGGGCGGCTGATGAATTGGCGCACTATTTGGGGGAGATTGGGGGGGCGGATTTTGAGCGGGTTTCGGAGGCGAAGGACTTGGGAATCTATGTGGGGACTCAGGAGGATTTTCCGGTGGGGGTGACTGGGATTGATCGGAAGTTGGGGGTGGAGGAGTTTGTGCTCCGATCGGACGGGAAGAGCCTGTTTCTGATCGGTGGGGGCGAGCAAGGGGTTTCGCATGCGGTGGTGACGTTTCTGCATGACCTGGGGTGCCGGTGGTACTTTCCGGGGGAGCTTTGGGAGGAAGTGCCGCGGCTTAAGTCGATTAAGGGGGCGTGGGATGTGACCGGTCGTCCGGATTTTTCCGAGGGGAGGCGGATCTGGTACGGCTTTGGGGCCTACGGGAAGAACAAGGCGGACTGGGTGACTTGGAACCGGCATAACCGGATGGGCGGGCCGCAGGATATCAGCATCGGACACTCGTGGGCGGGGCTGAACCCGGACAAGGATTTTTTCGGGCACCCGGATTGGTTCGCGCTGGTGGATGGCAAGCGCAGCCCAGGGAAACCTTGCTATAGCCACCCGGAGGTCGTCAAGCGGATGACGGCTTATGCGCTGACGGCGGCGGAGGCGGGCCGGAAGAGCATTTCTTTGAGCCCGCCGGACGGGCTGGGATACTGCGAGTGCGAGAAGTGTCTGAAGGTGTTTGGCGGGGCGGAGCCGGTGAAGGCGCATGGCAGTTTGTTCGCGACGCGCAAGGATGGGACGGTGGTGAACATCACTTCGGAGACGTTGTTCAAAGCGGTCAATACGGTGGCGGCGGCGGTGGCTAAGAAGCACCCGGAGGTGCTGCTGGCCTGCTACGCTTACAGCGCTTACTCGCACCCGCCATCATTCGATCTTCACCCTAACATTTACCTTCAAACCACGACCGCTTACCGGCGGACAATGTTGACCTTGGAGGAACAGCTTGGGCAGTTTGATGACAAGGGGTCGAGGTTGGGAATCCGGGAATACTACAGCGTCTACCAGTGGGACTACGACTGGCCGAACCCGGGAAAGATGGCACCGGATGTCCTGCAAAAAGATCTGCGGTTTTTTCACGAAAACGGGGTGGGGGCGCTGAATGCGGAGGCTTCTAACAACTGGGCAGCGCGCGGGCTGGGATACTATATCGCGTCGCGGATGCTCTGGGATGTCGATGCCGATCCCAAGCCGCTGATCGAAGATTTTTACCAGGGTGCGTTCGGCCCGGCAGCGAAGCCGATGGAGCGTTACTTTGCGCGTTGGTATGGTCCCAGTGTCGCGGTTTCCAAAGACGCGGAGATCCCGAAACAGACAAAGTTGTTCGATAAGGGCATCAATGTCAGTGCACTGGGCGACGCCTTCCGTGACCTGGATGATGCGATGCGTGCGACCCGCGAGAGCAGTCGGCAGCGGGCGCGGGTGGATGCGTTGCGTGGATACTTGCACTACCTGGTTCTGCGGCACCGACTGGAGCTGGCGGCGGAGTCGGGGAAACGGCAGGCGGTCATCGATGCGATCCGGGCGGAGACGGAATTTGGGGGGCGGATGAGCGATACGAATATGATCCACACCCGGGCACTGATCGGAAAGGCCTTCGAGAGGCGGTTCCGCAAATTCCTGCCGCAGTTGGAAGCGGTGGACACGAAGGGGTGGCGCAAGGTGGGGATTCCGCCAGAGGCCGACGAACTGGATCGACTATGGGAAGCCGACCGGAAGTTGCTCGGGCTGTAATATTCTGCTCTAACCTTCAGACTCGAGGGACCTCGGAGATTTGAAATAGTGATTTTCGCGCTCCAGCGAAGATGGATAAGAGGATGCTTGGATTTTAGGCTCGATTTTTAAGGCGGTGTTTCATGGCTACATTCCGGGCGGTTTCTGGTCGGGGAGACGGCAGGCTTCTTGCTGCAAGGCGGTGGCTTGGGGAGTGGCAGTCGGAGAGGCAACGGTTGGTGAGGAGGATTTTTAAGAGGGAAAGACAGCGACCATCGGGCGCGTGGGAATGGCAGATGCGGGCTCCTCTGGTAAAGCCGAAGCCTTTGCCGCCTGAGGAGTTTTTTTGGCAGCGCCGGAGTTGGTGCAGGAGGCGTCTCCTGGGTGCTGCCGGATTCTTAAAACGGAGGCGGTGAATCGAAGCGGAGGGTTTCTCCGGATTCCGGATGGGTGAAAGCGAGAAAGGCGGCGTGGAGTTTGAGTTGCCCCGGGCCAGTGCCGTTCCCGTAGAAAGAGTCGCCAATGATGGGGATGCCGAGGCCTTTGGGGTGGGACGAGTGGAGACGGAGCTGATGCGTCCGTCCGGTGATGGGGAAAAAATCGATGCGGGTGAGATCGTTCTCGATGGCCACTTTTTGCCACTTGGTTGTGCCCATTTTTCCGTGAACTTCGTCGTAAATTTGAAAGGGACGATTTTCGACGTCGAGTCGGAAGGGCAGCGTGATCGTTCCGGAGTCGCCTGCGAGCGGTCCCTCGAGAAGGGCCTGGTAGCGTTTTTCGGTGAGCCGGTCTTGAAACTGGATGGAGAGATTTCGGTGGGCTGCGGTGGTGATCCCGAGGACCATTAATCCCGAGGTGTCCATGTCGAGCCGGTGCACTGCGGGCTGGGTGATACAGCCCGGAATCATCGTGGAGACGCGATGGGCGACCGAGTCGAGTTTTTCGGGGCCGCGTCCCGGGACGGAGAGGAAGCCGCTCGCTTTTTGGATAACGACGATGTCGTCATCCTGATAGATCACCTCCATTTCCATTGCTTGAAGGGAGCGTCTATTGAACACCGACTTTGAGGATTGCTTCGACCATTTGCTGGGTTTCCTCGATGTTGTGCTGGGGATGGGGTGGCATGGGCTGCTGGCCCCAGACCCCGGTTCCGCCATGGAGGATTTTGTCTGCCAGGCGGGGCACTGCGTCAGAATCCCGGGCGTATTTTTTGGCGACCTCGGTGTAGGTCGGTCCGATCGATTTTTGGGTGGTGGTGTGGCAGGCGAGGCAGGTCGTGCTGGCAATGAGTTTGGAGCCGGGATGGTCTTTGGGAAGCCCGATCATGCGGGGATCGGAGTCGGGGATTTCAATCGCTTGTCGCTCGGTGGAATAGGTCACGCGTTTGAGTTTCCCGTCGTTGCCATCATACCAGGCGGTGCCGTATTCGAGAATGTAGAGTTCGCCTTGAGGCCCCAGGGCCATGTCTCCGGGGTGGACGAAGCGGAATTTTGAGAGCCAGGGTTCGTTCCAAACGAGGTTGCCATTTTCATCGAGTTTGATGACGCGGATCCAGGTGCTGGTCCAATCGTAGGCGATAAGGCAGGAGTTGAATTCCTTGGGGAGTCCGGGGCCGCTCTGCGGAAAGTTTTTGGAATAAAAGACCGGGCCTGCGCAAGCGGAGGCGCGCGGGTAGTGCCAGAAGGCGGGTTGCGCGGGTGGGAGTTCGGTGAGGCCCGTGTTGTTCGGAGAGAGGTTGAGGGGCTTTGCGGGATCGTAAAGCGGACCTACTTTTTTGGTGGCAAAATCGTAGTCGGCGTAGGGCTTGTTGTCGGCGGAAAAGTAGGGCCAGCCGAAGTTTCCGGCTTTGCGGGCCTGGTTGATTTCGTCGTAACCGCGCGGACCGCGTTTGCTGTCGCCTCCGGCATCGGGACCGACCTTTCCCCAGTAGAGGAAGTTGGTTTCGGGATCGATGGAGATGCGGTAGGGGTTGCGGCAGCCCATGACGTAAATTTCGGGGCGGGTTTTGGCGGTGCCGGCCGGGAAAAGATTTCCTTCGGGAATGGTGTAGCGGCCTTCGGGCGTGGGTTTGATGCGGAGGATTTTTCCGCGAAGGTCGTTGGTGTTTGCGGCGGAGCGTTGGGCGTCATACCATTTACGGTCGGGGCGTTCATCGATGGGTGCGGAGCCGTCCGACTGAAACGGGCAGGTGTTGTCGCCGGTCGAGAGATAGAGGCAGCCATCGGGCCCGAAGGCGAGGGAGCCGCCTTCGTGGCAGGTGGCGTTTTCGCGGTCCTGCGGGATTTCCAGTAACGTCGTCGGCGAGGAAAGCTTTCCGCCTTGGAGTTGGAAGCGGGCGAGGCGATGCTTGGGTTCTCCTTTGATGGAGTAGTAGAGATAGAGCCATTGGTTCTCTGAGAATTTGGGATCGAGGGCGATGCCCAGAAGTCCGCACTCGCGGGCGAATTCTTTTTCCCGGACTTCGACCGGAAGGGTGTCGATGACCGAGACGGTGCCCGTTTTGGGATCGACCACTTTGAGTGCGCCGGTCCGCTCGATCACGAGAACTTCGCCGGTAGGGGCGACCGCCATCTCCATGGCATCAACGAAGCCGGTGGCGATGGTATCGACGCGGAAATGTTCGTCGGACGGCAGGCGTGTTTCAGCAAAGCTTAGCGAAGGAACGCAGCAGAGGAGGGCGGCAAGACGTGTCATTTGCCAAAACTGACGGGAATTGCGTCAGCTTGCAAGTCTCCCCGTTTTTGAAAATGGGTGGGGTCTGCTTCTTCCGCTTCTTCTGTGGTTGCCGTTTAGATTCGGGCTGTGAATAAGCGTCTATTTGAGATTCAGCCCATAGTTTCCAATATCGGCATCTTTGGGAAACTTTCTCGCGAAGAAGGCGTCACTGTTGAGGATTTCGATGAGGTGTTCGGATGAAATGACCGGGTGGCTTACCGGGCTGCCTGCGTCTTTTAGCCAGTGGGTCCAAGTGATGTCCTTGTCATAAGCGCTTTCTTGAATAGCCCAGGCGTGGGAGTCGAGGGCACGGGTGACTTTGACGAGGCCTTCGGCGAGGGGCTTGGGGCGTGAGGTGTGCTGGCAGCCGAGATAGAAGATTCCCCAGTCGTCGGGGAGTTCGATCCGGGAGATGAGTTCGTGAAAGTTGGGGTGGAGGATGGCGTCGTCCGCGAGGAGGAGAAGGGAGGGAGATTTGAGTTGTTTCGCTTTTCGGATGGCGAGGCGGATGGTGAGGGCGAGGGCGTAGCGGCCTTTGTTTTCGTATCCGCGTGGATCTCGACAAAAGCGGGAGTCGAGGGCGGGGAAGCGGGTGGCGGTGACGCCGATTTGATCGAGGTGATACTCCAACTCGGTGCGTCGGTCTTCCCGGCGTCCGAGGTTGATCTAGTAGCGCAGGGGGAAGGTTTTTTCGAAGTCCATGGCGGTGGTGCTTAGCTTTCCATGAGGTCGAGGAAAACGCCGTCTTCGTCGCCGAAGGTGCGCATCATGTGGAGGGCGAAGAAGAGTTTTGTTTTCTCGGTCGGAGTGCCTCCGGCGAGGTTGACGACGGCGGCCTCCATGATTTCCCGGATGGGACATTGATCTGTGAAGGGTGAGACGATTTCACCGCGCTCAAAGGTTTTGAAAGTGAATTCCTGAGTATTGACGATTGCTTGCAGGAAATTGGAAGAAGTCCGCGAGAGAGGGTTCAATGGGGCTTTCCAGGGCGTCGAGGAAGCGGGAGTATTCCGAGGCTTTGATTGCGAAGAATCCTTGGTCGGAGGAGCCGTCATCTTTGCGGGAGATGAGAAGGTCGGATTCCTCATTCTCGAAGAGGTGATCCAAATTTCGAAGGGCTAGGACATCGGGATCCGCTAGGATGATCCAGGAATAGCGGGCGGCGTGCTCGACGAGGGATTCGGCGAGTTGAAGTTTTGCATTGAGGGCGATCTCCGGGAGGTTGGCGTTTTATTTGAGGGGGGAGGTGGGGATGAAATCGAACTCATGAACGCCGACGCGGGCAACGGGATAGAGGAGTTCGGGAAAGTTGCGACACACGATGATGTCGCCATTGAAGAAGAAGCGAAGGAGGGAGGAAATCTGGGTTTTTTCAAGTTGCCGGGCCGTTCGGGAGCCGGGAGGATCAAGGAGGACGGTGGCGAAAAGGAGGGACGAGAATTCAAGAGGGTCGGGCATGTGCTGTGTAAAATGAGTGGGTTAAAATAAAATTTTCGGGGATTGAGAACTTTTTCTTGCCATCGGGTGACAGGATAATTATGGTATTATGAAGATATGAAATTATGAACGACAAAAATAATTTCATCCCACGTCACGGTAATTCACTTTTCTATCCTCATGACCCAAGCGAGGGATTTCAAGGAGGCTCGGGAGGATTGAGCCGGAGGAAGTTTTTGAAGAGGACGGGTGGAGCGACGGCGGCGGCCTTTTTAGCATCGATTCCTGTGAAGTTGGAAGCCCATGAAGCTGGGGAAAGTGAAGAATGGGATATGGACCACGCTGGGTATTTCCCCGAAGGTCTCGGAGGCTTAAGGTCAAAGGGAAGTGCGATCAGTTGGACAACTCCTGGAGAAGATGGAGAGGGTCAAGATTATCATTCCTTGACTCTTAAACTTGAGGTATTTTCGACACCCGCGCTAGGCGCGGACATTTTCGACACGCTCGAGATTGAAATTGTGTCTATGTTCACTTTGTATGCGGATACGGGTACAACTTTTGGGGAGTCTGCCTCCAATCAGGCGAACACGGCTGTTATCTGTGACTCTTCTAATGGCCACATAGCCTTTGAATCGACCCCTGGCGATGGGCAACTCGGAGCTTGGCCTGTAGATACTACAGACTTTACCTATGAAGGCAAAACGTTTCGATTGGCCGTCACTTCCGTAATTGCGGGTCAATCTGGTAATCCGCATAGCGAGATAATCGTAGCAACGGCACAAGGTTCAATTACTGAATTGGACGCGAATAATAACCCTCTCACTGGGGGGATATATCAGCTGATACCGGATACCCCTCTTAATGCTGCTGCGCCAAGAACTTTGTCGGTGTCAAATTTTTTCCAATCCAAAGAAATAAGTTAACTGGAAATGAATTATCACATACTATGGCTAGCTGTCCTGTTCTTAATCCCTGCGTGTCGAGAATCGGAGGTGGGTAAAGACGAAAGCGACCGTGATATCGCGCTGGATCGTTTTTCAGGTTCGGAATCTGGGGGCCATTTGTCAAAAGATCCCGAGGTGTTGAATTTGGAAAACCCTGGTAAAGGGGGAGAGAAAGGGAGAGAGAAGGGGGGAGAGAAGGGGGGAGAGAAGGGGGGAGAAGTAAACGAAAAGACAGATCTCGCTACTTTCTTGGAGGAGTATTCGCCGTCCGAAGGCAGGAACAGGCTTAAAGAAGCCTTTGCGAGGTCCTCTGATCGAGTTAAGCTGGCGCAGAATCTTTTGAAGAATTATTCTGGAGAGGATCCTGCGAGGGGAGCTCGCGTGCTCTCGATGATAATGCGCCAATGGTCTGGTGAGTTCGCAGCAGCTGTGATGGGTTCGAGGGAATTGCATCCTTCTATGCAAGAAAAGATGATATCAACACACTCTTCCGCGCAAATGGCACTCAAGAATGAGAAGGGGTTAGGGGACATGTATTTGGTATTGGAGCCGGGAGCTATTCGTTCAGGTGTTGCAGGGAAAATAGCCCGTCTGAGCTATAAAAAAAGCGGGATCGAGTCAGCTCTGATGAAAATTTCAGATTTTGACTTTCAGCCCGAAAGAATTCAGGGGGTTGAGAGCATTCTCTCTCAGGTTCATTCTCAATATGTTGCCGCGAAACTTAGTGGTTTTCCTAAAAACTCGACGGAGGTTGCGTTTACCAGCGACGACCGCCAGCTTGTCGAGAGATTCATCACGGAATGGGATCATACTGAGAATCTTCATGAGAGATTGAACGAGATAGAGAAGTATCAGAGCGCTTCAGAAGATGAAAAGTAGAAAAAACTCGTCTTTCGTTTTCGCTGCCCTGTTTCTTTTTGTCTGTGTGATGATTAGTGTTCAGCGGATACCTGATGATGGGATTGCCGGCAGTGACAGTGGAGTGCCTGAGCGAGAATCGGCCCAAGCGCGGACGCAGCCCGAACGAAGGAGCAATATGGGTAACAGGACGGGGGATAGCAAGTCTACTTCTAGTCGCGGAGATCGGACACCAGGAATGAAATCTGGCAGGGACCAGATGAGAATGGAAATTCAGAGGGATGTAAGAATGATCTTGGATGGGACCTCAATTTTGGAATACCTGCCAGACTATAAAGGTTTGGAAACGATGGTTTTTTTAGAGGAGTTGGAGAAGGCCTTGAGAGCAGACTTGAGTTCATCCGGTGACTTTGGCAAAATCGAAAAAATATTCAACAATCTCGATGGTGGTGGAAAGAATCTAGGTGGAATAAAGATACCGCTCCTGAAATTCATCCCTCAATTGGAGTCTGGAGCAGGTGTCTCGAGTGACGTCACGAAGAAAATCAGTCTCTACGAGACCTTGAATCGCTCTGAATTTGTGATGTCGTTTTCAAATTACCTAGCGGCTGTTGGTGCTGAAAAGTCACTGGGGCCAATTGATGGGGACGTGATTTTAGCCATTCCAGTTGCCGACAGGAAGTCACTATTGTGGGGCATGGCTCGGTCAGGTGACGTAGACGCGATTACCACCGCGTTGGGTGTGCGTGACGAAGCGGAACGAGGATCTTTATTGAAATATTCCGTCAAGGAATTGATGGGAAATCACCCTGGGAAAACGATTTCCTACATTGACGGGATACAAGACCCGGGGCAAAGAACTTTTTGTCTCACAGTTGCAGTTGAGTCACTCCGGATGGCAGGGGCTACGACTGAAGCCGATGAATGGGCCAAGCAACTCCAGAGTGCATCCGAAGATAATTAGTGCCTGGTGCAGAATGGTGAAATCTAGAACGATTGTTGGTCCGAAGGGGTTCCGATTTGCCATCTCGACAGGTCCCAAGGTTGCTTGTACCTCGGTGCGTCATTGGATGTGGCTGATTGCGACGGGGAAGGCCTTACGATGGGAGGGACATTTATGAGGATTTACCCGATGTGAAGTGTCGGTCGAGTCGGGATCTGCCGAATTCCGTAGGGATGGTGATTGCGATTCACCGGTCCGGGGTTTCGCGAATGCGGTCGGTCTATGATCATCGGGTGCGACAACTTGGAGATGCGGAGGATAGAGGGATTGAAGTTTTTGCGAGGAGGCTGGAGGTGTATTCGGCCCATTCCGGGGTGATGGCGCATCACATGGCGCCTCAGTATGACTGGCTTGGTGAGGATCCTGGGATGTTTACGGATATCTTGCCATTGGATCGGCTTGATTTATTGCCTGGGATGGTGGCGCGGGCTTTGGGGAGGAAGTTGCCTCCGTTGCCCCGGGTTCATGAGATGAGGGAGAAGAGTGAAGTCAGCCCGGAAGTCAGAGAGCTTTTTGAGAAGTGGTGCGCTCGCGATACGGAGCTTGGCTGGGATGGGGAGACGATGAAGCTGAGTGGAATTGAGGATTTGGGGCGGAGAATTTTGGTGCCCGGGTGGGGTGGGGAAGATTTGGAGAAAGGCGGGGAGGGGCTTCTGATTGAGATTCCGGGGGTAAATCCTCGAATGGGGGAGCTGGTGGAAGTGGATTCGTCTGAGGTGAAGCCTTTGAATGAGGTCCTTTTGCGGAGGCGTCGATTCGTGGATTATGTCAGGGATTGGGATGTCCTTCCAGAGCGGGCTTGGGCGCGGGTGGCGAGTCCTTGGCTGAGGGTCAAGGGTCTTGCGGAGTCACTGTGGAAGAAGGAGGAGCGTTTTTCGGGACTGGATTTTTTGGAGTTGGTGAGGGTGATGCGGGAGGAGGGGGAGCTTTTTTTAGAAGGAGAGCTGGATTCGCAAGTTTTGTGGCTTTTGGATGATCGCGGGACGCCGCGGGTTGGGGTGGAATGGGAGCAAGAGGATGGGGAGTTGGAGGCGGACTTTGATGACGAAAGTCGGCGTTGGGTGAGGGAACGTTTTGCGCTGGATTTTGCGGTCTTCGGTGACTTTTCGAAAGGGGGGAGGTTGGGACCGAAAGAGTTGGGGATGCGGGTCGAGGAGGGGCTGAAAGGAGTGAAGGTTTCGCCACTGGCCTTGATCCGACCTGAGATCAGAAAATTGAGGGAGGGAAATGGGAGAGATCTCGCGGAGAAGTATGAAGGGTTGAAAGAATGGGGTTGGTATTTGGATGATCTCGCAGGGTGGCGCGATGTGCTGGAGAGTGGCTATGCGATGAAGGTTCTGGAAGTCGGGGCTTTTGACGGAGTGAGCGCGAATCTAATGCTAGATGTTTTATTCCCGAATTCAGGGAGCGAGGTGCATTGTATCGATCCGTTTTTGGAAGATCCGACGACTCCGCAGGTAAGTCAGGAGGTGCGGGAGCAGTTTTTGAGAAATCGAGCGTCCAGCGGTCGTGAGGGGTCGATTCAACTTGATGAGGGGCTGTCGGTTGAAGTGCTGGCTTGGATGATTGCGAATGAGGGGTATTGGGAGAGCTTTGACTTTATCTATATTGATGGAAGCCACACGGCGGAAAATGTGCTGACCGACGCGGTGATGAGTTGGCCTCTGCTCAAGGTGGGCGGGGTGATAGCCTTTGATGATTATGAGTGGGGAGATGGCAGGAGTTTGAAGACTCCGAAGCAGGCGATCGATGCCTTCGAGCGGATTTTTTCGCCGAGATTGGACCTCTTGAGGAGTGGCGGGCGGAAGATTTGGCGTAAGGTGAGGTAAGGTAACCTCATTTCTTGGGGAGGACCCAGATGTTGCGGAAGAAGACCGGGTTGCTGTGGCTTTGGAGGAAGACGGGGCGGCCTTCGTCTTTCAGCGGTCCATTCAAGGGGGCGGAGGTGGTGAGGTCTTTGGGGAGTTCCTGGCCCTGGTGGATGACGACACCGTTGAGTTTGACCGTCATGCTGGGCCAAGTGGTGCGGTTGCCGTCGGCGTCGAATTTGGCGTCGGTAAAATCGACGTCATAAGTTTGCCAGGTGAGGGGAGGGAGGCACATGTTAACCGAGGGTGCGGCGATGGAGTAGATGCCGCCACACTCGTTCATGAGGCCATCGAGTCCGAAGGAGTCGAGGACCTGGGTTTCCCAGCGGCCGCCAAAGTAAACGCCGCTGTTTCCGCGTCCCTGCCCGCGGGCGTGGGGCTTGTAGGGAGTGAGGAATTCGAGGTGGAGAGTGTAGTCTTTGAAGGTCTCTTTGCTGGTCGCGCCGGTCGAGAGGAGAAGGCCATTTTCCATCTTCCCGTTGATCCAGCCATCGGTATTGGTGCCATCGAAGAGAATGGAGGCACCCTCCGGGGCTTGGGCTCCGAGAGTGGGGCTCTTGCGGGCGATGCGGGGGAGTTCTGCAGCCGCCCTGCCGGCGAGCTTTGCGGTTTGTCCGGCGATGGTCAGGCTGAAGTCTTGATTTTTTGGAAAGACAACGATTTCACCTTCCCGTTGTCCGCTGAGTTTGACGCGGGCTTGGTCCTTGGTCCATCCGAGTCCGGGCAATCCGCCTGCGAGGAGATAGGCATCGAACTTTCCGTCACCCAGGGCCACGACTTGCACCCCGAAGGACGCGCCTTCCTTGAAATACTCGCCTTGAATCGAGAAATCCGGGTCTTCCTTGAGGGCTTTTTCAAAGGTGGTCCAAGTGGGCTGTGTTGACTTCTCGGCCGCGACCAGAGGGGCGAGCGAGAGGGTGGCAAGGAAAAGGGTCTTGAGCATGGTGTGCAGGGAACGTAGCGGAAGGGGGCTGGTCTATCAAATCCCTTGGGGAGAAATGAGGAAAGAGGGAAAGTCCGGAGAATGAAGGCTGGCCCCGACGCTGATTTCGCAGTATTCAGGAGTCATGCGATTATTATCCGGAATGTGTGGAGCCTTGGTCTTGGCGCTGCCGGTTGGAGCGAAGATTCTCGAGGAAGTGGGGACTTATGGGATTGCGGGGTTTCAACATGCCGGGTCGCTTTCGGAGATTGTCTGTCTGTCCGATGGCAGGCATGTCCTCAGTTCTTCCCGCGATGAGTGCGTCCGGCTTTGGGAGATTGAGACGGGGAAGTTGGTCCGTGCATACCGGAAAACCGGGAGCGGAGATATATGGGGGATTCGGATGTTGCCCGGGGAAAGAGAATTTTTGGCCGCAGGGGGATCCGGTGAGATGATTCGCTACGACCTCGCCACCGGCGAGGTGGTGAAGACCTACCAGCATTCGGATACCGCTTATCGGATTGCAATCCATCCGGATGGAAAACGATTTATCGGAACGGACGGAAATAATAACGCCATTCTCTGGAATTTGGAAACCGGGGAGAAGCTCCAGACTTACAGCGAGCATTCAGGTGATGTTTACACCGCGATTATCGTGGAGGGCGGGGAAACCTTGATCACGGGATCTTCGGACGAAAGTTTTAAGAAGTGGAATCTGGAGACTGGAAAAATGATCGAGACTTATCAAGGTGAGAAGAAAGGTAAGTTTGGGGATATCTATACCTTGTCGGCATCTCCCGATGGATCAAAGTTCGCAATGGTCAGCGATGACAACCGGGTCCGCATTTACGATTCCAAAACGATGGAGGAGATCTGGAAGGTGAAGCTTCCAGACGATGGCCAGGTCATTGATTGGTCGCCGGACGGGAAGTTTTTGGCGACTGCTTCCGATGATAAGAATCTTTATATTCTGAGGGCAGAGGACGGGAAGATTGAACGCAAGATTCCAGTGGCCCGCCTTGGACACACCCCGATTACCTTCACGAGGGATGGCACGAAGGTTATCTCGGGCGGTGATCAACTTCTCCATGTGCATGACGTGAAGACCGGTGAAAGGGTGGTGCCAACTCTGGGCCTCCCGGTGAACCCCAATGGATTCGAGTATGCTGTAGTCGGCAATGGTGGAACCTTGGTGATGACCGGGGGAGGCGATGAGCTTCATGTTTGGAGCACTGACGAACCGGACGGGAGCCGGAGAAAATTCAGCGAGCCTCGTGATATTTCGGCCATGGTGCTGTCCCGGGATGGTCAGTTTCTGGCCCTGGGGGGCGAAGGCGGTGACATTAGCGTTCGCAATACCAATGACTTCAAGATCGTGACCACCTTGAGCACCGGGCGACGGGTGAATGGACTCGTTTTTACACCGGATGGAACCGGGTTGGTCAGTGCAGGAGACGATGACCGGGCCATTCATTGGCATCTTGAATCCGGCAGGAAATTGAGGGTCTTCACGGGCTCATCAGGGAATCTTTCGGATTTGGGGATCTCTGAAGATGGAGAGGTGATTGTGACGACCGGAAATGATCGGACGGTCCGAATGTGGTCGATGGCGACCGGAGAGGAGGGAGCTTCCTTCAATCTTGGTGAGAACAATCCGGATGGGGTAGCCTATCTGAACGGGGGGAGATCGTTGATCGTGAGCCTTGGTGAGAGCCAGGTCTTCGGGCGGCTTCTGCCTTTGTTGAAGAAGGACCTCGTTCTCGATCCTGCCAAGATCAAAAGTCTTGCCGGGAAGCTGGCTGATCCGGATTACAATATCCGACAGGCCTCGATGATGGAGTTGGCCTCGATGGGCCCCGGCGTACTCCCGATTCTCGATGACCTGGAAGTGGGCGACCCTGAAGTGAGTTCCCGGTTGGACGGCGTTAAGGGTGTTATCCGTGGTTCGGCGTCAGGCGAGGGACTGAAGGAGATCCATAAATTTGAGGCCACCTTTGGAAACCTTGAGGGAGATCCCCTAGGGCGCTTTTGGGCAGCGACGGTGGGGTGGGGCGGAGCCGCGAAGCTGACCATCGGCGAAGTCACCGATGAGAAGTTCCGCGTGTTGGAGACCCTGGATCCGGGCCATGGTCCCGGCCAGATGTCCTTCTCACCCGATGGGATGAATCTGACCACGGTCAATAGCGACGGGACCTTTTCGGTCTTTAGCGTAAACCGAGATTAGCCGGTTTCACGGAGGCCGGATGAGATGGCATTGATTGTCAGTTGGAGGGCGAGGAAGTCGCGGTTAAAGCGGCCGTCTTCGGCTTCGACCGGGCTTCCTGCTTCCCGCCAATTGCGGAGCAGGGAGACCTGCTGGTCGTGAAGAACACGGAGGGGCACCTCGCGGACCGCGAGGGTTTTTTCCATGCGCGGGCGCCTTGAGTCGAAGTTTCTGCCGAAAAGCTCATGAACAAGGGTGCGGGTCTTTTCGTACTCCGCGAGAATCACTCCAAGAAGCCTTTCGCGAAGTTCCACATCGGGGCAAAGCGCGGCGTATTGCTTCATCGTTTCCGGGTTCGCCGAAGCGAGGGAGGACTCGATGTTGGTGAAGACGTAGCGCAGGAAGTCGAAGCTGGGGAGATTCTCCTTAATATTTTCGCAGGCTTCGCGACCGATCGCTTCGAGGCCGGATCCGACGCCAAACCAGCCGGGAAGATAGAAGCGGGCCTGGGTCCATGAGAAGACCCAGGGAATGGCGCGAAGGTCCTTGAGGGAGGCTTTCTTGCCGGTGCGCCGTGAAGGTCGCGACCCAAAGACGCCGGTTTCGAGGGCGTCGATCGGAGTGGCGCTGCGATAGAAATCGATGAAGCCATCGGCATCGAGAAGGCCACGGTAGGCCCTGTCCGATTCGCGGGCGAGGGCATCGAGGCTCTCGCGGCATTCGTTGACGGGTGACGACTGTTGCTCGCTCAGTCCCACGACGCGGGTCACCCCGGCGGTGAGGAGTTCCAGGTGGAAGTGGGCGTTTCCTTCGTGGCCATACTTGCGCGGGAGCACCTCGCCCTGCTCGGTCACCCGGACCGGACCGGCAAGAGCACCCTTGGGAAGTGCCCTGAGGAACCAGCGGGTGGGACCGGCTCCGCGTCCGATGGTGCCGCCCCGTCCGTGGAAGAATTGGGGGATCACTCCTTCCTTGTGGCAGGCTTTGGTCATCGCTTCCTGGCCTTTGAAGATGCCCCACTGCGAGGCGAAAACACCGGCGTCTTTGTTGGAGTCGGAATAGCCCACCATGGCGGGTTGCATTCCGGAAGGGTGTGGCCCCATGATGGCGAGGTATTCGGCAAGGATGACATGGGAAGCGGCGAGGTCGTCGCCGGTTTCAAAAAGCGGACTGACGGGCAGGCGGGAGCGCCACAGACCGTTGGGATGACGTTGGGCAAGACCGGCTTCACGGGCGAGAACCTGGACGAGCAGGATATCGGAAACGGAGCGCGTCATGCTGATGATCAACTGGCCCAGACCGCCTGATCCGTGCTTGCGGAGGTGGGTGGCGAGGATGCGCAGGTATTCCAGGATCTGGTCTGCCTTCTCTCCGGCTTTTGAGTATCGTGAAAGAATCGGGCGGGGGTTTTTGAGCTCGGCGACGAGTAATTCGCGGCGCTTTTCTTCGCTCCAGGAGCCAAAGTTTTCGCCGTCGGGGATTCCGATCGAGGCGAAGAGTTCCGAGGCCGCTTCATCGTGAGCTTCGGAATTGTTGCGGATGTCAAGCGAGGCGAGATGGAGTCCAAAGACCTCGGCGAGGCGCATAAGGGGGAAGATCCACTCGTGTGCGGTGAGTTCGGCCTTGGCTTCGTGGAGAGTCTCAAAGGCGATCTCGAGATCAGCGAGATATTCCCTGTTGTGCTGGTATTTTTTCTGGGTGAATTTCTCGCTCAAGAGGCGGATGAAGGCCTGCCACGGCTCCTGACGGTAGCGGAAGGCGATGCGGGCGCCGGCTTCACCGAGAAGGGTTGAGGCTTCGGCAACGGCCGAGGTGAGACGTTCGGGGACTTTGACGAAAGGAGGCGCAAGGGTCAGTTTGTCCGCCGTTTTTTCAAGATGGCGCTGATGCATCAGCACCGCATTTTCGTGCAACTCGGCGAGGGTGTTTTTGGTGACCTCCGGGGTCACGAAAGGATGGCCGTCGCGGTCGCCGCCGATCCAGCTGGAGAAGCGCAGTTTTGGGTAAGCGCTGTTGAGACGGAGATTGTTGACATCCCAACCCGCGTCTTCCCAGGCGAGTTCGAGGGAGCGGTCGAGGCGCAGCACGACTTCCGGAAATGTTTCGGCGAGGTAGGGCAGGGCGTTGCGGAGTTCTTCCTGAATATCGGGGCGCTGCACGAAGATTTCGCCGGTATACCAGAGGGTTTGAAGTTCGGCGCGGAGGGAATCGGCAATACGGCGGCAGTGGTGGGGGTCTTGGCGGGCCGATTCGTAGTTGCGGAGTTCTTCGTAGATGGCCTTGTGACGCTGACGGACCGAGGGGCGCTTCGCTTCGGTCGGGTGGGCGGTGAGAACGGGCTCGACGCGGACTTTTTTGAGGGCGGCGATGACGGCGTCCTCGCTCAGGCCCGACTCCACGAAGCGGGTGATGACCGAGGGCCAGAGTCCCTTGATGGCAGCGGCACCATGGGTGGCGCGCCGGGTGCTTCGGAATTTCCAGGCAACCCGTTCTTCGACGATGTTGAGAAGCTCGAAGCAGATGGAAAGGAGCTGGGCCCCTTCGCGTTCGTGTCCGGCCGGGATGGCATCGGGAAAGGATTTCCCCTCCTGCCAGGGGACGAGGGCGCGCAATCCCTCATCGAGCGGAAGTGCGCCTGCGAGCATGGCGGTGGTGTCGGCGAGACTGGTGTCGAGTTCGCGAAATCCTTCTTCGAAATAGCGGTCGTTCTTGATGGCGTCGGGCATTCGAGGGGGAGGATGGCGTGAATTCTTCGGTGAGGCAAGGATGGGTCTTTTGATCTCTCTCAGAATTTGCTAATCAGGCGTATGAAGAAGACCTTTTTGACTTCGCTGGCCCTCGCGGGATTTGCTTTTGCTGAGACGTCGCTTGTCTATGTTGGGACAGGTGGCGATGGCATCTATACCTTGAAACTTGATGAAACGAGCGGGGCTTTGACGGACCGGGGGCACGCCGTGACGTCCAAGGGGATGGGGTTTCAAGAGCTTCGGGCCGATGGCGAAGTGCTTTTTTCGACGATGACGGTGGATGGAAACGGTGGGGTGGCATCGTTTAAGGTGGAAGGGGACCAACTAGTGCCAATTTCATCCCGGTCTTATGATGGCAAGGGGCTCTGCCATGTCAGTCTCGGCGGAGCGGAAAGCAGTGTCCTTTTTGGTGCTGACTATGGGGGCGGCAAGGTGGTGTCCTTTCCGGTTGGGGCGGATGGTTCGATTGGTAAGGTCGCGTCGCTCTTTGAGCACGAGGGGTCGAGTGTCAACAAGCAACGGCAAGAGAATCCGCATGCGCATTCCATTTACGCGGGTCCGGATAATCGCTTTGCCTACGCGCCTGATCTGGGGATCGACCAGGTGAAGTTTTATTCCTTCGATTCAAAAACCGGTGTGATGGCTGACCAAGGGGGTTTCGATGTGCCTGCCGGATCGGGATGTCGTCACATGAAGTTTGGGAAGGACGGAAATTTTGCCTATGTTCTCAACGAGCTGACGCTGACGATCACCACCTTTTCGCGGGATGAGGAATCCGGGAAGCTCACAGCGATCGAAACGGTCAGTGTTTTGCCTGAGGGCGGCGACGGGGAAAAGATGACTTGCTCCGAAATTCGGGTCTCAAAGGACGGGAAGTTTCTTTACACCGCCAACCGGGATTTGACGAAAGAAGGGAAGCGCGATTCGATTTCCGTTCTCCAGGTTGGTGACAAGGGAGTTCCGGCCCATGTGCAATCAGTGCCGGCCGAAGTTTGGATTCCCCGTAACATCAACCTTTCGCCATCGGGCGACTGGTTGCTGGTGGCGGGCCAGAATTCCAATGAAGTGACCAGCCACAAGGTGGACCGGAAGACCGGTAAGCTCACCTTCAGCGGACACCGCGCCGAGGTGCCCGCCGCGATGTGCATTAATTTCGCGAAGTGAATCAGTCCCGGGTCTCGCCCCGGAGCATCGCTTCGATGAAGGGGTCGAGGGCTCCGTCCATCACGTTCTGAATGTTGCCGGTTTCGCAACCGGTGCGCAGGTCCTTGACCATTTGGTAGGGCTGGAAGACGTAGGAGCGGATCTGGCTTCCCCAGCCGATCTCGCCCTTTTCGGAGTAGGTGCGGTCGGCTTCGGCCTTCTGCTTGTCTTCTTCGATCTGATAGAGCTTGGCTTTGAGGTTTGCCCAGGCCAGTTCGCGGTTGCGGAGCTGGGTCCGCTCCTGGGTCGAGCGGATCATGATGCCGGTCGGAAGGTGTTTTATGATGACAGCGGTCTCGACCTTGTTGACGTTCTGGCCACCTTTGCCACCCGAGCGGGTGGTGGAGACTTCGACGTCCGAGTCCGGGATGTCGATCACGATATTGTCATCGATTTCGGGGGTGACATCGATGGAGGCAAAAGAAGTGTGGCGCTTGCCGGCACTGTCGAAGGGAGAGATGCGCACGAGGCGATGCACACCCCGCTCGGCCTTGAGGTATCCGTAGGCGTAGGGACCGTCGATTTTGAGGGTGGCCGAGGCGATCCCGGCTTCATCCGCTTCCTGATAGTCGGTGACGGTGATTTTGAAATTCCGGTTTTCGGCCCAACGGGTATACATGCGGTAGAGCATACCGGCCCAGTCGCAGGCCTCGGTGCCACCGGCTCCGGCCTGAATGGTGACGTAGGCGTTGTTCGGGTCGGAAGGGGCATCGAGGAGAGTCTGGAGTTCGAAGGCTCTCAGCTCGTTGGTGATGCGGTCGAAGGTCCTGCGGGCTTCGCGGGCGGAATCGAGGTCATTGAACTCTTTGGCGAGCTCGATCCCGGAGAGGAGGTCCTGGAAGTCCCCTTCCAGCTTGAGAAAGGGGTCGAGGCGTCCTTTGCAGAGAGTGGTTTCGGAAAGGACCTCGCGGGCGGCATCCTGCTTGTTCCAGAAGGACGGATCGGCAGCCAGCTTCTCGAGTTCCTCGATTCTTGAGGTGAGGGCCGGGACGTCAAAGATACCTCCTGAGTTCCGACAAACGCTCTTCGATAGAGCTGGTGTCGATCGCCAGAAGGTCAGCGATAGATTCGTTTTCCATAAGGCGGTGAGGGGTAAGTGAGGGAGAGGGAAAGGTCAATGGGATTTGGATAAGTTTGAGGTTCCGTTGGTCTTCCGAACCGCAATTCGTTGGGAGGTGGGAAAACCGCGTTGGGAGGTGGGAAAACCGCAGGCCGGGATCTGTGAGGGAGCGGCCTGACTTTTACACAAAAGTTTTCATCCCTCCGAGATTCCCGTTCTTAGCCTCAACGTGGCGGCCTATCGCAGCCCAAGGCAAAGAACCTCCAGGGGGCGAGCCAAACCGGTCGATTCACGATTGATTCGCCCGATGCCCGCTCCCCCGACTCCGATCAACGGCCTGCGGGAAGGCGAGCCGGAATTTCTTTGGTGAATCGGGATTCTTCAAAGGAATGACAACGAAGCCATCTCGCAAACCGGCAAAGAGATCCCCGTCTTTTCAGGTCTGACAGAGCACTCGATCTCCCCGTGGGGGTTGGAGAACCCTTCCTGACTTGTATGAAAAACTCAAGGCAGCGCCCGGGCAACCGGGCGTTCTACCTCGATCCGGAAAGCCTCCTTGAAAAACCGAAGAGCGGCTGAACTTGTCAAAACGCTCACCATTTCATCCCCTTTTAAGATTGAGAAACTCCGACAGGGTGATAAAAGAAAGATTAGAACTCGCCGCTGAAAGAACTGAAAAAACTCCCTGACATGAAAGCTCCCTCATCGACCCTCAACCGAAATTCCCGGCCTCTCTGCCCAAAGCGAAGAGATCCGGAATCGGGGTTGATGGAATCTCACGACACGGATCGCCCATACGACTACGAATCCCTTTTCCGAGCTTCCCGTCAAGCCCCTCCCCATACGACTACCTCTCCCTCATGCATCATAGATGTAGGCGGCCCCAAAGCCCGAAAGTATCGCGATTCATCAGACCCTCGTAGACATAAATCACCAGCGCTACCACTACGTCCACCACAGGCCGCATCGCGTCTACAAAGGCGAAATCCGCCCCCAACCTACCCCTATGATGCTTTACCCGTCAGTTATTGGCCAAGCAGAGATCCCATTGAGGAAAGGGGTGGAGTGAATCTCTATGGGATGGTTGGGAATGATGCGGTTGATTGGATTGACTTTAAAGGACTTAAAAAGTGGGGTGGAAACAGTGATAATTGTTGGTCGTATGCTTGCGGAAACCCTGGTGGACCAAACTATCCCGGTGGACCGCGGAAACCGGATTGGAAAAAAGGCACTCGATTTAAAGTTAAAAGTTGTAACGACTTCATGTATCAAACGAAGAAGTCAGGTTGGGCAAGTCGAAAATGGGGAGGTGGAGCATCGATAATTGATGTGCCTAAGAGTGGAAAGTGTCCGTGTAATTTTAGAAAAATTGGGCTATATTTAAAGGTGAGTAAGGATGGGGAAGCTGATCCTACGGGGTGGCATTTCATGAGGCAAGATAGTGACGGGAACTGGTCACATAAACCTGGGCAATTAGTGGTTACCGAACCGACAGATCAAATCCAGACTGGGGATTCTAAAGGTGATAAGATCACAGATAAAAATCGTCATGAAGCTGCCAAAGAATATTACTTTAATAAGTGGTGCGGTGATTTGTGTATTAGAAGTAAAGACACAACCTATGATTCCGAATGAAATTCATTCCATTAATTATTTTTTTGCAGGGGCCTTTAGTAACAGTCGAAGCGGAAGTAGTCCCCCCAGCAGTTAAGTTATTCGCTTTAGAGAAAGGGGAAGGATTTAATGTGATCGAAGCACCTTGGAAAAAGGTTTTCAAGATTAGCTCCCCAGACGAAAAGAAAAATCAGTATGTTTTCTATAGTGAGGGGAAAAAAGTCATATCGATCGATACCTTCTTTGGTTCTCATGATCGATATGTTGTGCAGCGAAAAAACCCCAAAGTTGACTGGGTTATTTTCGAGACTGCGTATGGATCTGGAGATTATCTGAAGAGCTTTGCAGTTGTTAGCCAAGGAAAGCTTTTGATTCCTAGTTTCCGTCTTAAAGGCGGAGGAGCACTTGATGTTCAAACAGTGGGATTCGATACTAAGAGAGGTGAACTTCATTTATTAATTAAAAATTCGGGGAAAATTGCTAAGGTCAAAATTAATGAGCCTGTCGATTCTGTTAAAGTTATGCTCTTTGGAAAAGGCTATGAAGGAAGCGTGATAAAAGAAAACTAACGTCATTGTCCTGCACTAACGACAAAGCCCTTTCGCCGCGTTTTCGTTTTAATTGCCAGACCAAAAAAGTATGTCAGGCATAAATGGCACTGAGTTAAGCCCTCTTTCAGGAGGATAACTTCTTGAAAAAGAAAGACGAAAAGCCGGTTTGAGTATGGTTTGTAAGTGTGACCAAACAACCCGTTCTTACCGACTTTCCGCACGCTGTTTTTGCCACGGCCAAACGTCGCGCGCAAGCCGCCATTCAGAAGCTCCGAACCCAACTTACGCGCTCTTCGCTGAGTGGACATGCCGTCCTTTTCGAAGACGTTCTTCCGGCACAATGGCTTACTGAAATTGATCCCACTTCGCGTCAACGAGCCTACGGACACCTTCCTGTCTTTTGGGCTTGGGTCGCGCAAATCCTCCAAGGCAATGCGAGCTGCACCAAGGCCGCTTCGCTCATCCAATCCTGGTGTCGCAGCCTTGGGCTTCCGGCTCCCAAGAGTGGGTCTTCCGCTTACTGCCTTGCACGCAAGCGCATCCAGGCTCCGTTCTTAAGGCAAATCGATGCGCGTATCCAAGATACCCTTCAACGGGGAATCGCCGAGCGCGATCTCTGGCGGGGACTCGTTCTCAAAGCGATTGATGGCACCAGCGTCAACCTTGATGACACCCCGCAAAACCAAGAGGACTATCCACAAATCAACAGCCAGAAGCCCGGATGTGGACACCCTAAAATGGGGCTGGTTGGCTTGGTCAATCTCAGCCACGGAGGCCTCGTAGCGACCCATCCGTGTCGAGCACGCCAACATGATGCTCGCATTGCTCCAGAACTCTTAAAGCATCTTGACCAAGGCGACCTTCTCATGGGGGACCGCGCCTTTTGCTCCTACGAATTTATTGCCCGTATCATCCAAGAACGCAAAGGCCATATCCTCATGCGGCTGCACCAAGCCCGGCATCGTAAACTCGATTGGCGGAAGGGGAAGAAAGTCAGCCCGATTGAGCGCCTCGTCACCTGGCAACGTCCTGCCACGCGACCAGCCACCAGCTCCCTCAGCAAAGCAGAATGGGGCCAACGTCCCGTCACCCTGACCTTACGTTACATCAAGTTGGGTTATGAAAACCGGGCAGGAGAAAAAGCGGCCCTCGTTGTTGTCACCGACCTCCTTGACCCCGAAACTCATCCGGCCGAAGAACTTGCTGATCTCTACATGGAACGTTGGCAGGTTGAACTTAAGTTTCGTGATCTCAAGACTACTCTTGGGATGGAACACCTCGCCGTCAAAACCCCGGAAATGGCGCGCAAAACCATCCAGCTCATGCAGATCGCTTACAACCTATTGCGGCTAATAATGCAGCGCGCCGCTCGGGAAGCGGGAGAAAAGGTCAACCATCTCAGCGTCAAAGGGATCCTCACCTGCCTCACCAGCAGTCATGAAAGCTTCCGTATTGTGGCCGGAAAGTCACATAAGCGTAGCCAGCTTTACCGGCAATTTATCACCGACTGCGCGGGCCACACCCTTGAGCTTCGCCCCCATCGACAAGAACCCCGAGCCATCAAACGAAGGCCAAAAAACTACCAGATGCTCACCAAGCATCGGCATCTATTTGAAGAAATCCCGCACCGGGAATTCTACTACAAAAAACCCAGAAAACAGGCTTAACTCAGTGCCATTCATGTCAGGCATTAGTGAAAGCAGAGTCTGGCGTATCCTTGTATCTACAATGGTCTTACGACGGGGTGGGACGGAGTGAGTTGGCGCAGGAATGCCTTTCAAGTCGGTCGTAGTGGTAAGCCTGTCGGTGGTTCGAAAGTCCCAAGCACCTTCGTCCGGCAATCGACCGCTGCGGCACGCTGTCTGCGGGGCGGCAAGCGCCCTGCGCGCAGACATCGCGCCTCCGCTCGCTGTCCCTGTTCGTGCTATCGTTCGCTGGGCTGCCTGTCAGTCTTCAGCGGCTCGTGCCCTCGCCACATCATCCTTCCGTGGCAGCCGCTCTCTATTTGAGCTGGCGGCGTTCCTCCCGTGGTCCTTGGTCACCGCTCCTCGCGTCGCTTTCGAGTTCTGGTTGCTCATTCGCACCCAGTGCCCAGCGCCCGCTCGTCACTCGGTTCGCTCGTGATCGGTGGTGGGGGAGGCGCCTCATCTAGCTGCTATCGCAGAGGTTGGTAGACCCACCCCCGATCCCGAGCTTTTGGTTCTGATTTGGGGGTTTTCGGGTTCGTCGATCTGGGTGACTCGCCCGTGCTCTGAACAGAACCAGCCTCCTAGCGTCGGGTCAGTTCAAAAGGGTGCTCCTACCGTCGCAGGCCGCGACCCCGGCCTCTCGCTCCGCTCGCCCCGAAGCTCCGCACCGCCCCTCCGTCATCATGTTCCGCAGAGCCTCCACATCATGACGGACTTTCCCCCTTAATCTTCCGTTGATTTCGGCCTGCAGCCCTTTCAATTCCTACATTTCAGCTATTTCAATATTTCAAATGTAGCCATGCATTTGAAATTTTAATCATTGCCATTAATGAAGTTCCTGTCTAATTTATGGCCATGCGAACGAAATCCGGCAACCTGCACCTCGAAATCCAGACCTCGCGCAAAAGCCCCGTCGGACTCCTCCGCACCTCCGCCCGCGTCAAGGCCACCGGAAAAATCGTC
>Ga0209491_10002870_pt1 | contig 29657 bp, 22 predicted proteins | sample BON02_FD_187213 | JGI IMG/M metagenome (GOLD analysis project Ga0209491, IMG submission 187213) | Freshwater microbial communities from Lake Bonney liftoff mats and glacier meltwater in Antarctica - BON-02 (SPAdes) (version 2) | ecosystem: Environmental > Aquatic > Freshwater > Ice > Glacier...
CAGCCACTGAAGCTGATCAACAACCGCATCTGAGGAAACAAACAGAGAACTCATCACGCGCTGAGTAACGAATCCCCCAAATCCTCGCCAGACCAATCACACATTCACCACTTCAGCGATTGTTTACCTCCCGTGCGTGTTAAGTGATGATTCTAAAACCACTTATACGCACGCGAACGCTTTTCCGTTGCGGCGCGGTGCGCAATTCAGGCTGGGAGTTCAACGTCAAATATCAAACGCGAATGTATGGCTAAGCATTCGCAAAAATCGGCTAGCGAGCGATCGCGGTTTGCATTGAATGGAAACCGTGCCAGTGCTATAGACGGGTGGAATCTGTCGACGGTCGTCACCATCTAGTTTGATATATACCGCAAAAACCGTTTCGCTTGGTTTGCCATTTTTTCCCACGGGCAACATTCCTGTGACGCTCAATTCGGGTGGAACAGAGGTTTCCGGCGTTGTTGTCAGATGCGTGACCTTCCCTGTCAATGTATGACTCGGTTTCGAGTGAAAGTAGATAATGACTTTAGCACCGATTTGCACAAATTCGATGTCTTGCTGATCAATATAAGAAAGTGCCCGTAGGTCAGTAAGATTGCCTATCCAGGCGATGATCGTTTGTTCCTCCAGCCATGTGTTGCAGTTCTTTTCGTCCAGCGGGGTGCCAGTCCAGAACTGTTGCAGTTCGTTATTATGGAATTTTGGGGCAACACGATTTCGCGGCGGAATAACCAAGCCTTCGCGTGGGCTGGTCAACGAAAGCCGAAGGGCTTTTCCCCGCACCAGTTTCAATCGCTGCAATGCATTCTCGACAGCTTTCTGCGCCGCAGGTAAAGCATTTGATGAAGTGGGGGTCGCCTGCCGTGTTCCGTCGAGGTTAATGATCCGGGCTCTCGCCACTGCCAATTCACCTTCCAATCGGGCAAGTTCCAGATCGATACCAGGATTGGTCAGAGTTCCAAGTTGTTGCCCATCGAAAACTACATAATTGTAAGCGACTTTGGGAGTGACGAAGCCAGCTGTTTGAATATAAACCGGTGAACTGACTCCAGGCGACAGAGTGAATGGTGCTTGCGTGGATTCTGGAAGTGGCCACAAAACTCCAGCCAGCAGCACAATTGTTGCAACGAATATTCCTGAAGCCGCTCGGAAATTCACGCCATCCTTTGCGAAGACCAACCGTGCAATCCGGCTCGCGGTGTGGGCTACTGATATTGTAAGCCCCAGGGCAACGGAGATCGCCAGGAAATAGCTGATTCCCTCGAGTCGCAGCGGCTTTGATGCGGCGTTGATAAACATCAGAATAGTTGCCAACACAATCCACCGATATGCCATTGATGCGAAGCCAAACACTGGCATCCATATACGACGCCAGGCAGAAACATCAGGATCCGAATCGGCTGAAGTACCGAGCACAACATGCTGTATCAGCGAGACCGCCCGATGTCGGCATTCCGGTCCAAGGTTTGGAATCCGAAGAAGGTCGCTCAACACGTAGTAGCCATCATAGCGGAGGAGCGGGTTGCCGTTAACGAGTATGGTGTTCAACGAGCACAGCAGCATAATGTTAAGGAAAAATGAGTGTGTTACACCGGGGACGCTTGCGACCCACAATATTCCGAAGACCGCTGCAATAAACAATTCGACAGCAATTCCCGCAAATGCAACTTGGGCACGACGCATTCGTGCTTTCTGCAACCATGAATCCGAAACATCGCAATATAGAAGGGGAAGGAAACCGACCACTATGCAGCCCAGCTCGTGGCACTCGCCACCAAAATGACGGCATGTCAGACCATGGGCGAGTTCGTGCAATATTTTTATTGTCGAAACCGCCAAAGTTAGAATAACCAGGTTGGTGGGAGTGAACAGTTCCAGGATTGTTGGGAGTTCAACCAGCACCTGTTGCCATCTTGAAATTACCAGAAGTGCAACGATGGCTACAAACGCTATCGCAGTACACTGAACGCTGCGATCATAGACCCACCCTAAATGTCTATCCAGAAACCGCAGAATCGCAGTTGGGTCAATTCCTCGAAATCGGTGGCTGAGTAATGATGGCAGTTTCCGAAAGACGGCAGATTTCTGCTCAGCCTGTCGAGTACGAGCGAGCAATTCACCATAGCCGACACCATCTGAGATGAGGAGCCCCGACTTAACTCCGCTGACAAGAAACCTTTGGAGACTAACGTCGCTGAATTCAACGTTTGGGAATCTGTCTTTAAGTCCCTGCTTTACGCCTTCCCACGTTGAACTGCCGTTCAGCCCCCGAAGGAAGGCGAGTTCTTCAGACTCCACATAAAAGTACGATAGCTTCAATGGGTCTTTGATTACCCATGTGTCACCACCGTGATCGCTGGGGTGGAACTCCAAATCATTTCTAAGACGCCAGGATGGAAATGAATTTTTGCGATGTTCATCCATGTCGTTGCTTCAATAATCTCATCGCTTGACTGCGCGTTCACCATTATTTCTTTATAACAAAACAGCCTCTTTGTTGGAAATCCACCTTTGACTCAGGGACGGACTCACTCGATTGAAGTTCTGTGCTTGATCACATGTTGCTGTGGCACGCCGGTAGAAGTTGTGGCAAAACGACCATGTACTAAACAGTTTTTCGGTGACGGGAAATGCACTGTTTCTGCGCAATTTGCGCGGAGACACAGGAAATTGCAAGTCACATTTGTCGTCGCTACTGAGGGTGGATTGGTTCGAACGGCATTGGGCGGTTCGTAAGATGATATGGTTAGACTGGAATTCCGTATGAATAGTGGGCGCTCATTTAAACGTGCTATGCTGCACGCAAGGAGCGAAATAGCTGTCGAAGAAGCCAGTTAAGATAGTCCGTCGCAGTTACAGCCACGATTATAGTCGGAATGCCGGCTCGCTCATTAAGGACTAGGGTTACACGACAGCTCAGGCGGCTCGTGAGCTGGGTGTCAACACTAATTTTCTGCGTAAGTGGCGTCAGAAGTACGGCAACTTGGCCTCTGCGGATTCGAAGGTTTCGCAGGGTGTTCAGCAGGAGTTGGATCAACTGCGCAGGCAGAACCATGGATGTGGTAGAGGTTTCAGGGAAACCTTAATCTCTTATTCTGAGTCCATAGAAAGGACATCAGAATGGCTCGAAGAAGAAGAAAACTTCAGTCAAGAAACAGGCTCGTCAGCAGTACACAGATGAGTTCAAGGAACAAGCTGTGCAGTTGCTTCTGGATGGGTACACGGCACCTCAGGTCGTTGACCGGTTGGGTATTTCAAACGTCAACGTTTTGTATCGCTGGAAGCAGGAACAGAGTGCTCCGGTGGCAAGTTCTTTGGAAGCGAAAGTGAAGGACCTTGAAGCCGATCTGCGGCGTGTCGAACGGGAGAGAGACATATTAAAAAAGTTGCGCCAGGCAAAGTGAGGTGGCGACAGTATCAGGTGTCCTTGATACTGTCACCACCTCACACAGTCGCTATCAAAGCTTACGGCGAGAACAAGCCAGAAGTGGCGCTGCCCAGCTAAGCAGAACCGCTAAGCAGAACCGGATACGCCATGTGATCGTGGAAATGGCAAACCGAAAACACAGACGGGATCCGAGCCTCGCAATGGTTTTGTTCGATACTGGTGATCGTCTTGCTGCCCGGAAGCATCACTTCATCATACGCCAGTTGTTCGTCGAACTTCCGTGATTGAGTCGCATCTAGTCAACTGGCTCGCTTGATCTCACGTCACAATTGTGCGACTTGCATTTTACATAACTTTAAGCTGTGCGGAACGAGCTTTGTGATCGGATTTCCAAATATCAGTGCCTAGGCCGATCAGATGAGATTTCAACCAGACGCCTGATTCGTGGCATTCACTGACCGTTCCCCCACTTCCATGTTGTGAATAAAATTTGCACTGGCGGCTGTGTTCAGGTCGTGAAATAACCGCAGATTGGTGGGGGCATTTCAGGTATCGCCCACATGTTCACAAAGCGATTGCAGTCATGAGGTCTTTCGCGAGACATCTGTTGTCTTAGTTAATTGGCGCGTCAAACGATGTCTCAGTGATATCGAATCTGGCCACCACGTATCTGACGGATATACACTAAACGGCATCGAGATTGCAGTGGCGAACTTAAACACAGGTCTTCAAGTATTTCGCGGCCGAAACGTTTTTCCGGAGCTTTATCTAGTGATCGACAAGTAAAACTTTGGCCACCATGAACACCGATTTTCCATAGACCTGAATAGGCACGTGCCAATCACTGGGGAGACATACACAATCCGGCAGTCGCTGCGTTGGTTCTGATTCTCAAACACTTCAACATCCAATGTTTTTTCCTGAAAGAAGCCAGTCTGCGACGTTTAGCAGGTTCAGGAATTCACATCCAACTACGGAAGCTCCGCCTGAAACATTACTCATCCATCCTGGCGCTCGTTTGCCAGCCATTCATGTCATATCCTCTTCAAAATTGATGTTTCTGAAGAAGGTATCAAGAACATTGGCAGTCCAAATGTGACTGCAGGTATTACAGTAGGACTTGACCTGCAGGCGGGCGACAAAAAACAAATAGCATCAATAAGAATTTGCTCAGGAATTTGCGGTTTCTGCCTGATCGCAGCGACAAGGCCGAATCATCGTTTAGTCCCGATCTATCTATCCTGTTCACATACGCCGAAGAATGTCTGACCAATGGGTTGTTGGCGGAATAGTTAACGAAGCCACAGAGATACGAAAACTGACAATGCAGCCTAATAACGAAGTGCTATCCCGGGATCTCGATGGATTTGACCAACTCACCGAACTTGCGCTCGATCTGCGTTCGACCTGGAATCATGCGACGGATGAAATCTGGCGGACGTTGGATGAGGAACTCTGGGGATTGACTCAAAATCCATGGGTTGTTCTGCAAGCGTCCTCGCGGAAGCGGATTGAACAACAACTTGCAAACAGCAGTTTTCGCAGATCGGTCGACGCGCTGTTGAAGTCGCGTCGTGAGGCGGCGGAGGCACCGGGCTGGTTTCAACAGTCTCATGCTGATTCACCACTGAAGTGCGTTGCCTACTTCAGCATGGAATATATGCTCAGCGAGGCGCTGCCGATCTATTCCGGTGGGCTGGGTAATGTCGCTGGCGATCAACTGAAAGCCGCGAACGATCTGGGAGTGCCGGTCGTCGGTGTGGGACTCCTTTACCAACAGGGTTATTTTCGGCAGGCCATTGATGCAGACGGGACTCAGCGAGCACTTTACCCGTACAACGATCCGGGACAGTTGCCGATCCAGCCGTTGAGGACAGAAGACGGGCAGTGGTTGCGACTGAAGGTTGAACTGCCTGGACACGCGCTCTGGTTGCGTGCGTGGCAAGTGATCGTGGGCCGAGTAAAGCTGTACCTGCTTGACAGCAACGATCCCGCGAATCTGCCCGTCTATCGCGGCATTACCAGTGAACTGTACGGCGGCGGGCCGGAGTTGCGTTTGATGCAGGAATTGATTCTTGGCATAGGCGGCTGGCGGTTGCTGCAGAAAATCGGGATCACGCCTGATGTTTGTCACCTGAACGAAGGTCATGCAGCGTTTGCTGTTCTGGAACGAGCTCGCAACTTTATGACGCAGTCCGGGCAATCATTTGATGCGGCGCTGGCCATTACTCGAGCTGGAAATCTATTCACGACTCACACCGCAGTAGCCGCGGGTTTTGATCGCTTCGACCCGCGGCTGATTGATCAATACCTTGGACGCTACGCGACCGAACGCCTGGGCATCGCTGTCCGCGACTTACTCGCACTTGGACGCGTCAACGCGAACGACGACGGCGAGCCGTTCAATATGGCCTTTCTAGCCGTGCGCGGCAGCGGGGCCATCAACGGGGTGAGTCGTTTGCACGGCGAAGTCAGTCGACGACTTTTTGAGCCGCTGTTTCCGTACTGGCCCGAACACCAAGTTCCCGTATCGCACATCACCAATGGTGTCCACATGCCAACCTGGGATTCCGCGGCGGCCGACGCGTTGTGGACAAAGGCGTGCAGTCAGTGTCGTTGGAACGGAACAACTGAGACGCTCGGTCAGGATATCCGCGCGGTGACCGATGAAGACCTGTGGGAATTTCGTGTCTTGTCTACTCACGAACTGGTTGACGACGCACGACTGCGTTTGTCGCGGCAACTGGCCGGTTCGGGTTCGTCACCGGAAGACGTCGAGGCGGCTCGGCACCTGTTTGACCCGGCGGCGCTGACGATAGGGTTTGCTCGACGGTTTGCGACTTACAAGCGTCCCAACCTGCTGCTGCACGACCCGGAACGTCTGCTGCGGATACTGTCGGATTCGGAACGTCCAGTGCAGCTAATAATTGCGGGAAAAGCTCATCCGGCTGACTACGAAGGGCAGGATTTGATTCGTCAGTGGATTCAATTCATACGGCGCGAGGAAGTTCGTCCGCATGTTATGTTCATCAGCGACTACGACATGCTGCTGACACAGCGATTGGTGCAGGGTGTCGATGTGTGGCTCAACACACCGCGGCGGCCGTGGGAGGCCAGCGGCACCAGCGGAATGAAAGTGCTGGTTAACGGCGGCATGAATCTGTCCGAACTGGATGGCTGGTGGGCGGAAGCGTATTCACCCGATGTCGGCTGGGCCATCGGTGACGGACGTGAACACGGCGACGATCCGGCGTGGGACGCGGCTGAGGCGACAGCGTTATATGACGTTTTGGAAAAAGAAGTCATTCCAGAATTTCATGAGCGCAACGAAGTTGGAATTCCAACAAAGTGGCTGGCAAGAATGCGCGAGAGCATGGCACGACTAACGCCGCAGTACTCTGCAGCGAGGACGGTTCGGGAGTACACAGAACAACATTACCTGCCGTCCGCTAAGCGGTATCACGAGCGCATGGCGCATGGCGGAACGCAGGGAACCAGCATTGTCAACTGGCAACATTCGGTGCGTGAAAAATGGCCGAAACTGCGGTTCTACGATCTGAAAGTCGCGTCGAGTCAATCCGAACATCGGTTTGATGTCCTGATTGACCTGGACGGGCTGGATCCGAATTCAGTTCTCGTCCAGTTGTATGCGGACGCAAACAGCGATACCGGGCCGCGTTGTTTGCCGATGGAACGCTGCGAGTCGCAACCGACGGATGCGGGCCACAGCTACTGCTATTCGGCAACTGTCGCAGCAGATCGGCCCGCCAACGATTACACCGCTCGCGTGGTACCGAATCACGACGGCGCCGCGGTTCCTCTGGAAGTTCAACATATTCTTTGGCAACACTGAGGCGTGCATCGTTGCGAAAAGCAGCCAAACGGTAGGCACCCAGAATCAATGGCGATTCGCCGTGTATCAAGTGTGCGTTGCTTCAAGTCGAAATCGCAAACATCGCAATCGCTGATTCCCGGCGATACATCAATAATCAATAATCATGGGCAGGACCGGTTTGGAGGATGTCCGCGGCGTAGTTGAAAAGAGTGACGGGGAAAATGGGACTGAGGGATCAGTCTAGGCTGTGTGGACATTCATAAAACGTCTGTGATCAATGCGGCGAGCCAGACGAATCCAGCGAAGTTCTCGGGTGTTTTCTCGTAGCGAGTGGCCACTCGTCGGAACTGTTTAATGCGCCCCAAGAACCGCTCGACATGATTTCGATTCTTGTAACGTTCTTTGTCATAGCGTTTCTTCACCTTCCGATTCTTGTGCGGCTTGATACACGCCTTCGCCTTCAGTTTCTTGATCCGCTGGCGAGTTTCGTCACCGTCCTAGGCGGTGTCGGCCAACACGTGTTCGACCTGGTAGCTGTCCATTGTGCGCAGCGTGAAGTGTCTTCAGTTTTGTCGTGAGTGGATGCGTTCGAGACGTGCGGGTTCGCATGCTTGTGCGGTGCTCGTTGTTCGAGCGGTCGCGCTGCCGGATTATCCCGTGTTGTTCAGCGGCACCAGAAGTTCCAGCGGCGAATGGATCTTGTCTGGCAGATCAAGCGGAGGAAGTTTGAGTGTCTGCACCAGACGACGGAAGCAACTGCTGCCGGCCTGTTGCCAGCGATCGAGTTCTTCCAGAGCCGTCTTCAGAGTCAACTTCGACACGAACCCCCGCAGCGAATCCAGCACGCTCGTGATCACCGTGCGCCGCCTGGCACCGCGTTCGGTTTTGTTTGTCTGGCCCGTCAAACGATCCTGAGCGGCAGGGCGAAGCTGTCGTTCGCTGATGTTGTTTGTGCCGTCGGCTGCAGGATGAATGACGAATGTGAACAGCTCGTCGTTGCCCAGCCGTCGCACGATTTCATGAGTCAGATTGAAGAAGTCTTTTTCCGCATCGTCCGCCGGTTTCGTCTCATCGGCGATGCGATCACCCGTGCAGGCACGGACGGCATCGATCAGCGGTAGCACGCGAGCTTGACGACCGGCTTCGCTCAGCCGCTTGTCTGCCGCGATCGCTGTGCCTTGCCGATAGATCTCCAGCAACGCATCGAGAAACGTCTTGTATTGCGACCGGCTTCACTCAGACGCTTGTCCGCCGCGATCACCTTGCCTTGCCGATAAATCTCCAGCAACGCATCGAGAAACGTCTTGTATTGTGGACGGTCGGGCTTCAGCAGCGTCAGTCGTATCGCTTTGCGAAGCAGATGAGCCCAGCACTTCTGCGCCAGTTTGAAACCCTGATACACGGCCGCATCGTCGCTCACCAGGATGCCTTTGAAATCTTCTTTCTTCAGCAGCACGGCCAGCGTCTCGCCATTCTTGCGACAGCCGAAGACCGTGATGCGGGAATGTTCCGAAAGAAACGCCCACACCGAATTGATGCTCCAGCTTGTTTCGTCGGCGTACACAACGGCCGATACCGCGAGCAACTGACAGAGTGCATCGAACTCCGGCAGCCATTCCTTCGCCAGACGATTCAGCATCCGGTCGGCCTGAGATTTCCCCAGCGTCAGATTCCAGTAGAACGCGAATTCACCGATCACCGTGTCGAGCGATAATCCGGCGATACAATGCTGATACGCCAGAGCCGTGATGATTTCCGTTCCGAACTCGCCCCGTTTCGGCACGCCCGGAACCTGCGAAAATCGCCCGTCCGGCCCGGCATAAATGTGATACGCGACCAGCACGGCCTGACCGGCAATGATTCGCCACGCGACTCGCGAATATCGCCACGTGCATTCGTGCAGCGAATATTCGGTGGGCCAGATGTCTTCTTCCTGAGTCGCCTTGGCCAGCTTTTCAGCGGTGCTGATTCGCCCGCGTCGTTTGGATTTCTATTTCTTCTTTGAGGGCTTTCCGGCCTGCTGAGCCTCTGCCCGACGTTGCTCTTCGGCCTTCACCGAATACGCTTCATTCAGTCGCTGCGTCGGATTCTTTTTCCGCAACTCCTTCAGTTCACTTTCGTGTTCCGCGATCAGCTTCGCTTGACGGTCCATCAGCTTCACATGCGCGGCCGACTGCTTCTGCAACTGAAGGGCCTGCTCCACCAGTTCATCATGACTCAGGTTGTGCAATGGATTCCGTTTCATCCACGAAATCTACATCATCTACCGGCCGTCTGTCATCAGCAGTTTGAGTACAATCGACAGCTACACAGCGGGATCACTTCTTTCCGGTCGGGATGAACCAGCGTAGCGCCCAGGACTTGATGCGAATAGGTCACGCCACCGCCGCGACGGTACTTCTTCAGGCACGAGGCACAGTGAATCCTGGACGAGAAAAAATAGTTCGTGCGATCCAGCGACTGCAGATAATGTCCGTCGAAATAGACGAACGGTTCCAGCGCCTTGCCACGCTGCAGTCGGCGAAAGACATCACCGAACAGCGGCCGCAAGTCGTCGGGCTTGACCGGATCGAGGAGGGTCCGCATCTGGGTGTCACAGTCGATGCTGTAGACGGTGCGGAAGTTGTCGTTGGGATCTCGACGGCGCTCGTCGAAGGCCAGCAGGAAAGGATCCTTGAGCGAGAACATGGCAAACGCCGCCATCAAGGCGTCGCCGAGGGGGATTTCGACCGCGGCCGCACGCGGATCGGACACGCGGTCGAAGCGGGCGCGAGCCAGTCGGAAGAGGGAATCAGCGGAGAGATCCTTGCTGGCAGACAGGCCCCTGATTGGCAATTTCTTTTGCCTGGGGAGTAAACAGAGGAGTCTGCGCAGAGATCTTGCCCGCTGCGTTTACGAAAAGGAAGATCAAGTTGCCCTACTTTTTCAGGCAATAAAGCGAAGGCCGGGAATTACTGCTGTAATGGTGTTTCAATTTAGAACTGATGAACCATATCAGCAGTGCTGCATGCAGGCTCGGACACAGTCCGGCAAGTCTGCTGCAGCGTGGCGATTATTCGGCTGGCTGTAAGCTTTCCTCGCTGGACGTCAGCCCGGGAAGAAACGATGTGTTGAAACATTGTTCCGGCTTAACTGAGCCGATTTCGATTTCGCCCAGTTCTTCAATCTGCTGAATCAAAACTGCCCAGCGTTCAGGCTGCATGTCGCATAAAGCCGCTCCGGCTTTCGACTCGGAAAGTGGCTTCATCGTTTCCACACCAAACTTCAACGAAGCGAGACTCATGTCTTGATTGTCTTTGTGAATGGCTGCGTTGACCTCATCCGGGTTGTTCAGATAAGACTTCCAACCTGCGACACTCGCATTCACAACCTGTCGGACCAATTCCGGCTGTTCACGAATTATATCTTCGGTAGTCACCAACAAACTGGAATACGGGTTGTAGCCAATTTCCGACAGCATCAGCACTCTTGGATCGGCTCCGTTTTCTCTGGCAACAAACGGTTCACTAAAAACAAAAGCCTGCTGAGCAAAATTCGGCTTTTGAATAAACTCACCGACGAGTCCATTGAATGGCACCATCGTCACGTTCTTTAGTGGCAGCTTCCTTTTCATCCACAACGCGAATGGTCGTGATTCACTGATGGCTAGCTCGACATTCGCCAAGTCGTACAGCGTCTTAATACCTGATGCTTCGTGAACCATAATACAACGTGGAGAGTTTTGCAGAGGTGCAGCAACAGCCACAATCGGCACTCCTTTGGCGCGAGCCAGCACAACCAGATCAGCACTGGACACGGCAAATTCAATGCGTCCGGCAGCAAGTTCCTGAATCACAAGGTTTGGAGCACCAGGGCCTCCCTGCTGAATCGTGACGTCCAAGTTGCTCTGCTGAAACAGCCCCAGTTTATCTGCGGCAACGTAGCCTCCGTGTTCGGCCTCGGCATACCAGTTTAAAGCCAGAGTAACGCTGGTCTGACTAACCGCGCCATCAGCATCATCTGAGTTTTTCCCGCACCCACAAAGTGCAAGAAAAAAAAACAATGCAAAAAAAACCGTGACGCAGCGAGAATTCAGCTTCCTGAATATTTCACATTCCGACCGGCCGACGCCCCTTGACGGCGTTTCATAGATTCGAAACTGTTTTCCACGCCGACATTGCACAACGTAAGGTTTCATAAGAAGTTCGCACAGTTGAAGGAACGAGGACTAAATATGCGACAGCAAAGTTTCGGGCTGTACAACACAAACTCGCGATGTGTTGTAGTCGAGCGCCTGCTATTTTCCAACTAGGCCCGCAAATCGTTCGCCACGAATACCGTACCCCGAATGCGGAACACGATCACCACGCGTAGGTCATCAGTGTTGCTTGTTGGACCCAGGGACCGTTCAGCGTGATGGCTTTACACGACGTGTTTTCGCGGGTCGTATTTACGAAGCAGTTCCAGCACTCTGCCGCTGTCGTCAGTCAGAGCAATCAGGTCTCCATATGGCTTGCCTGTCGAGACGGCGGTTAGCAGTGGCCAGACTGGCCGTACGTTTGTCCAATGGTCAACGCCAAACAGAATCATGGGCGAGACAACTCCCACCGTACCGTAATGATTTTGAGCCGCGTCCTGGAAAATTTCCTGAGTCGTCCCCGCGCTGCCCGGGGCGAAGACAATTCCGTGTCGAGCAATTTCCAAAAGGCCGTCTTCTCGAATGCTGTTTGCGAAGTACTTGGCAATATGTGTTGAAAACGGTGCTGGTGGTTCGTGACCGTAGAACCATGTGGGAACACCAACACTTGTACACCTGCGAAGCTCACCTTCGGGAACCGGAAACTGTTCGCGGACCTTCATCGCTCGATGCAGCCAGTCGGCGTCGGCGTATTCCTTTTCGGGTTCGCCGCCCGCCGGGCGAACTTTCAGAATATCGATCGCAGCTAGAAGTTCAGAATCTTCACGAGTTGCGAAAAACGCGCCCAGATGAGCCGCCTCCATCGCGCCGGGTCCGCCTCCTGTGGCGACCAGAAAATGTTCCCGAGTCAGTGTGCGAGCAATCATGGCCAGCTTTGTATAGCACGGTTCGCCACGTTCCATAGCGTGTCCGCCCATCACTGCAACAACCTTGCGTCCTTTGACAAGTTCATCAAGAGCATCGGTGATCGAATGATCATGCAGAGCTCGCGCAAGACTTACATTAATTCGTGTTCCACGTTTGCCCTGTTGCACGTACTGCAGATAGACCCTGTAGTCGAATGTCTTCCGGTAGCCGTTTGGGTCGGAGGGATCGAAGCCGGCAAAGATTTCTTCCGGCGAATACAGGCGAGATCTATGTAACCGAAAGTGGAATTCGTTGAGGTTGGGAATAATGATTCCCCCCGATGCCGCAATGATGCCTGTGCTTTCTGTGTCGAGTTCGCAGCCAAGAAAAACGGACCCGGCGAAAGTGTGTTGCTGCAGTTGCTCAGACCATGGGCGAAGATCCAGATTCTGAAGTGCGGCAGGGCAGCGAGCCGGCATTGAACTTAGCCAGCCTTGAAAACAACCAATGTTATCAATTTCCAGCATTTTGACTTTCGTTGCAGCAAATGGCTCGAACTGCCCGCGACACGCCAGAAATCAGGCAGATGTCCGCAAAATAAAATTAATATGCGACTGATTGTGCCAACAGGCCCCAATATGCAGTCAAATTCACAGAGACAATGTACTGGCGGTCCCTGATATTCTTGACGCACTGCGTTTTACCGCCTAATCTTATTAATTGGGCGGATTTTCATAACCGCCAACTATGAAGGGTTTTCCGGCAAGTCGACAGCTGACTTGACTGTTATACTCGTTAGTGACGATAACATAAACGATCAACCGATTTCGCAGCGAGCCATGTTTCTGCGAACAAGTTAATCCAGTCAAACATATCCCACCTTCCGGCAGCTCAATCCTTCTGTTGCCAAAACCTCGAACCTATGAGGTAACGACATGCTGACAATTCTTGGACAAAAGTCGCGTTACTGCGATGGTGTATCACGCCGCAGCTTTCTGAAAATCGGCGGACTGGCCACGGGGGCACTCGGAGGCTTCACGCTTGCCGATTTGCTGCGTGCCGACGCGATTTCTCCGCGCCGCAATTCCAACAAATCTGTGATCAATATTTTTCTGGGAGGTGGTCCGCCTCATCAGGACATGTGGGACATCAAGACAGAAGCACCTGCAGAAATTCGCGGTGAATTTGGCCCGATCAGTACCGCTGTACCTGGCATTCAGATTGGCGAATGCTTTCCAAAACTAGCCAGCATCATGGACAAGCTGGTTGTTATTAGATCAGTTGTAGGCTGTTCGGGGGGACATGATGCGTTTCAATGTTTCAGCGGCTGGGAACGAAACAGCCTGTCATCAATTGGCGGACGTCCTAGTGTGGGCAGCGTACTTTCTAAATTGAAAGGGCCGACGTCGCCATCTATTCCGGCTTCGGTAGCGTTGGCTGCTCGAACCAGTCACGTGCCTTGGTCAGAACCAGGCGCGGCCGGCTTTCTGGGAACAGCCAATCAGGCGTTTCAGCCGAATGGCAACGGCATGGACGATCTGGTTTTGAACGGAATCACACTGGATCGCCTCAACAACCGCGAACAGCTTCTGACCAGCCTGGACACCGTCAAAAGCAGCGTCGATGCGTCGGGAGTGATGGAAGGCGTGGATTCATTTACGCAGGCAGCATTCGGTGTGCTGACATCCAGTCAGCTTGCGGATGCTCTGGATGTTTCCAAAGAACCCAAGGAAGTTCGCGAACGATACGGCGACGGTAAGCCATACAAATATCAATATGATGGTGCTCCGACATGCAACGACCATCTGCTGATGGCTCGTCGCCTTGTAGAAGCCGGGGTCCGGTCAGTCACATTGTCGTTTGGGCGATGGGACAGTCATGGGGCGAACTTTGATCTGGTACGAGATCATGGCGGAAAGCTGGATCAGGCCGTCAGTGCGCTGGTGGAAGATCTGGAGGAACGCGGCATGCTGAACGACGTCACAGTTTTGGTTTGGGGCGAATTCGGAAGAACACCACGAATCAACGCCAATGCCGGACGCGACCATTGGCCCCAAGTCAGTTGTGCTCTAATGGCCGGTGGCGGAATGAAAACTGGTCAAGCCATCGGTAGCACCAATCGTTTGGGTGAACGGGCAGTCGAACGCCCGGTGCACGTGCAGGAAATTATCGCCACGACCTACCACAATCTCGGCATTGATCCGATGACGACTACGATTAGTGATCCCACCGGTCGACCTCAGTTTCTAATCGATCATCGCGATCCTATTCACGAACTTGTCTAGCCCCTTACTGATTTTCGATGTCCGCTAGTCACCGCCTTCGTTTCACCATTCTGGAACACGATCATCCGTTTCTGCATTGGGATCTGCTGATTCAGCAAGGGGATGTTCTGGCCACTTGGCGACTGTTGCGATGTCCTGAAGCTAACGTTTGGCTTCCAGCGGAGGTTCTGCCATATCATCGCCTGATGTATCTGGACTACGAAGGTCCGGTCAGCGGTGATCGAGGCTTCGTGAGTCGCTTCACATCGGGCCTGCTGGTTGAATTGCCAAATCTCGATAACACAGCAATAAAGAAGTTTCAGTTGTTCGACACGACAATGGCCAACACCGCAACGTGCCGTGGATTTGATACGAAACAACCGGAATGGCGGTTTGAATGACCTTGGACAGCTTTCACAAGCGTCTGGCGAAAAACCTGCAGTTATTAGAACAGCGTGGTCAGCGCCGGTTTGCCCAAACGGTCGATTCACTACCTGACGGCACGTGTCTGCTGAATGGGCGACAACTCGTAAATTTCGGCGGCAACGATTATCTCAACCTGGCTCACGAAGTTTCTCAGCCACAGGGCGTACAGGACGCGTTTCGGCAGCAACTTGGAGCAACAGCCAGTGCTTTGGTGGCCGGTCGCAGCACGTGGCACCATCGACTTGAGGAAGCGTTGGCCGAATTCGAAGGCACAGAAGCCGCCATCCTGTTTCCGACCGGTTACGCCGCAAACCTGGGAGTACTTGGAAGTCTGGTTGAAACCAACGATGCCATTTTCTGTGACCGCGAGAACCACGCCAGTCTGTTAGACGCGGCCAGGTCGAGTGCCGGACAGTTCTATGTCTATCGACGAGACCGCCTGACAGAACTGGAGGACGCGATTATTCGACGACGGCGAAAGTTCGAACAGGTCTTTATCGTCACCGACGGCGTTTACAGCATGGATGGCTGTATTCCGTCGATGATTGAACTGTGCCGAATCGCAGAAAGTAACGACTGCCAGGTGATTGTCGACGAAGCTCATGGCACCGGTATTCTGGGCGATCATGGACGGGGAGCCAGCGATTTCTGCAACGTCGAAGAACGCATTCTGGTTCGCATTGGAACCATGAGCAAAGCGATGGGCGGCATCGGAGGCTTTGCCGTTGGCCAGCAGGCAACCATCGAATGGCTTCGCAACACGGCCAGAACCCAGTTTTTTTCCACGGCGCTGCCCCCCGGCATTTGCGCGGCGATGCTGGAATCCGTGCGTATTATTCAGACAGAACCGCAGCGGCGACTGCAGTTGGCGCAACTAACCCGTTTCGCTCATCGTCGCATCGGCGAACTTTCGCTGGAAACAGTCAGCGCCGGGGTGGCTCCGATTGTCCCGGTGCTGGTCAAGGACGATTCGAAAACTGTGGCGGTGTCGAAGCGACTGGAAGAGGCTGGATTCTTCGTGCCCGCCATTCGTCCGCCGACTGTTCCGGACGGAACCGCAAGGTTAAGATTTTCGCTGACAATCAGGCACACGACAGACCAGATTGACGCGGCGCTGACTACAGTCGCGAAAATTCTAGTGAAGAATTCGTAGCTCCGCATCCTCGCGGAACGTCAACGATGCGTTGGTCAGTGCTACGGTTTCGGGTGCTACGTGATGTCGGCTGAAAATCTGACCTATGTACGACTCCTGAAATAGTTCCGTGCTTAATCCGGAATCTGGTTGCGGGATAAGCACGGAACTGAAGCTTGTGTGCGCGTGTAACCTTGCGTGCCTGAGTTCGTAGCGATTCATCCATCCTCGAACATACCGTCTTGCGTTACGATTTCTTTCCGCAAATGACGTGGCAGTGTATCAGCGTTTCCACTGGCTCTCCCACTTCGAGCCCTGCCGCAGACATCCAATTCTGATATTCTGCTGCCGTGTACGCTCGTTGATCTGGTGTTCCTGCTGCGAGATTTGTTTGTGACTCGTGGCGTGCCAGAGTTTATTCGCAGCGACAACGGCCCTGAATTTATCAGCCATTGCGTACGTTCGTTTCTCGATTTCATCGAAGTGGGGACATCGTACATCGAACCGGGCACTCCGTGGCAGAACGGCTACGTGGAGAGTTTCCACAGCCGGTTCCACAGCCGGTTCCACAGTCGTTTCCGCGACGAGTGCCTGGCATGAGAGTTATTCTGGAGTCTTGCCGAAGCTCGTCAGGTGATCTCGACGTGGCGAGACTGCTACAAACAGCGGCGGCCGCACAGTTCACTTGGCGACCAGACTCCTGTCGAATTCGCCCGGCCGTTTTCTGCTTCTTCCGCGTACGCGGAAGAAGCAGAAAACGGCCCCACACCTGCGGTCAGCCTTAACCCAATCTGACTCTCATAACCGTGGTACAGAAAACAGGGGCACGCCAATTGCAACCGTGCCCTGGATGAAATGACTTCAACGCGACCTGCACACTGCCTTCAGTTTGACTGCCGGTCGGCCTTAGATGAAAACAGAACGCCACACAAGACCACCAGCAAAGTGCCCACAACGATTGACATCATGGGATCAAGAATCGTCCGTAACGGAGCAACCAGTCGGTAGACAGGTTGTAGCCCGCCGGAAACATTCGGCATGTCAGACAACGCCATTGCGGAAATGCAGATCACGGCCATTGTTACGCCCAGGCCAGCTCCCACAGCCCCTTTTGCATTTGTGAATCGAGCCAGCAGAATCAGACCCAATGTGCCTCCGCTAAGAATTGCCGAGACCTTCCACCACACATCCAGCAGACTTTTGATTTGAATCATTTCCAGAGCCAAAAAGATGCCCGCTGTGCCGAGCACGACAGTTGTTAGTCTTAGAAATCTGAGGCTGGCCCTGTCATCGATAGTCGGCTTTCCAGTTATGTCTGTTTTCTTTGGCGGAAAGAAGCGGTTCTTCACATCGCATAGCAGTAATGTAGCGGAACTATTCAGTGAGGAATCCACCGTGCTCATCGCCGCCGCCAGGATAGCAGCAATCATCAAACCGGAAATGCCAACGGGCAGCTGAGTCATAATAAAGTTCGGCAAAACAGCATCGGGAAGTGTGCCCTCGGGCAGTGAAGCTACCGTTCGATAATAGACGAACAGGCCTGTGCCGATGAAGAACAGAATGGCCGAAATTGGTAGGTAGGCAATTGCTCCCATCCACACGCTCTGTTTTGCCGCCTGTTCGGTTTTGGCTGTAAAGTAGCGCTGCACAAACGTCTGGTCGGCCGTGAAATTCTGCAGGTTAATAAAAAAACCAAACAGCAGCACGGTCCAGAATGAGGGGCCGGATAGATCAAGTGCCATCGTTCCCAGCGACAGCTTGTTGTCCGTCACGCTGTACGCGCCGTCCAGAATCCCCATCATCCCGCCGGGTACCTTCATAAGCAGCAACACCAGGCAGGCCAGCATTCCGCCAATTAAAATGACGCTCTGAACAACGTCCGTCCAGATAACCGCTTCGATACCGCCCATTAGCGTGTAGGCGATTACCAAAATTCCGAGCCCCACAATGATTACTTCGATGCGTACATCAATCAAAGCAGAAACGGCTAACGACACGCCGAACAGAATTGTCGCAATTCGAAACACGTGGTACAGCACATTGAACGTTGCGGCATAAACTCGAGCCCAAACGCCGAAGCGTTGTTCGAGATGTTCATAAGCTGAGAAACTCGTCCCATTTCGAAAAAACGGAACGAAGTATTTCGTGGCCACCCACGCGGCATAGGGCAGTGACAGCGAGAAGACGAACGGATTCCAGTTGCCCGAAAAAGTCTTACCGGGATTCGCGATAAAACTAATGCTGCTGACAAACGTGCCAACAATCGACAGCCCTACCACCCAGCCGGGCAACGATCCTCCGGCAGAAATAAATTCACGGACCGAATGCGTCTTGCGAGACATCAGACAACCGACGATGGTGACTGCGATCAAATAGACAATAACAACGGCAAGGTCAACGGGGCTCGCTGTGGGCATGAAGGCAACTTAAATTCTGAGGGAACCTGAAAGTCTTAAACACGCGATGCAAAATCCCACCATTGCAGATGGCCGGCTAGAGTTCTATAGATCAACAGTGCAGACACGCACATCAGTCGGCAGCAAGCTCGGGAAACGCAGACTTCACATCCAGCGTGTCACCGATCAGCGTCTGATGTTGCAGGAATTTCCGGAACAACGCCTTCTTTTTTGCGTGCGATCCATCTTTGCTTGACAGATCACGCAGTTCCTCCGGGTCGGCTTTTAGATCGTAAAGCAGCGAAATTCCGATCTTCGGATACATGACAAGCTTTTCGTCGGCCACTGTCATCATTCGTTGAGAATCGATATACGCGCCGTAGGCTTCTCCGGATACTTTATTGGTGCTTTTTTTCAGTAGTGGCAGCAGGCTGGAAAATTCAACATGTTCAGGTTTTTCAATCCCGGCCAGTTCCAGAGAAGTCGGCATGACGCTTTGAAGATAGATTCGTTGTCCGATCTTGCGGCCTTGTTCGACACCGGGGCCAACCACGACAAACGGAGTTCTCATGCTGTGGTCAAACATGTTCTGTTTGCCCAGTAACCCATGATGACCGCAGGACAGGCCGTGGTCCGCGGTGAAGAAAATCCAAGTATTTTCCTCTTCGCCCGTGTCCTTTAGTGCCTTCATAATGCGCCCAATTTGCTGATCCATGTGAGTGATAATGGCATAGTATTCCTGCCGGTTTACCTGAACGGCGTATTCCGTACGTGGATACGGTGCCAGCAGTTCATCGCGCAGACTGTGGATGCCGAGGTCATAGGTGTACTCGGGTAAGAATGAGGCTGGCACCTTAATGTTGTCGACCGGATACATGTCGACGAATTCCTTCGGAGACTGCCGAGGATCATGCGGAGCGTTAAACGCGAGATACATAAAAAATGGACGATCGTCTGATTTGGCGACGCCCATGTAATCGACAGCGTCGTCGCCAAGAACTTCGCTCCAGTGTTGACCGCCTTTCCAAAAACCATCGAACGACTTGTCCCACGGCTTCCATGCATTGTCGTCACGAGACTTAGGGCGGTTGTAGCCCGCTTCGGTTTGGTTCGGCATGCCGCCACGCACATGGCGAGCGATTTCGAAAACCTTGTTAGCATCCGCCTGAATATGCCACTTACCGGAAAAAAATGTCTGATAGCCGGCCGCGGCCATTTGCTGAGCCCACAGTTTCTGCTGCGGAACCCATTCGCTTTTCAACGATGTTTCCTCTGCATGAGCATGCCATAGAAATTGTCCGGTGTTCAGCATCGTGCGACTGGCAATGCATACCGCGCCGTTCCAGCCTCCCTGATTGTACGTGTGAGTGAACGTTGTGCCTCGAGCGAACAGCTGATCAAGATGAGGCGTCTTGATTTCTTCATTGCCCAGCTGATGGATCGTGTGGAACGCCTGGTCGTCTGCAAAAATAAACAGAATGTTCGGCTTGTCAGCGGCCAGAACAGACTGACTCGTGAGTAATAGTGTAAGGGCGATAAGTGGACGCACGATAAACTCCACGCGAAGGACGGGTTGACGTTGATGCCAGCCAACAGTCTTAACCGATCTTAGCTGAACAGCCAGCACGTTAAACGCAAAACACGCTGACGACAAGCGTGCCGTCATCATCGTGCGCGGCTGGCACAAACGGTTGGCACGAAAGGCTGATAGCCGTAATTCCTGTTGATTTCAGGATCCGATGTTATCTACGATTGCTGGCAGAAATGACACATCCATCGCTGAACCGCGTTTGCGAAGTAAGCTTGCGCCCGCCAAAGCCAAATCTTCGCGGCGTTAGGTCATCACGCCGGCCACAGTGATAGTAACAAGATGAGTGAAGTAGATGAGCAACAGGATCACTCCGGCTTTGGTGCTGATGCGTTCCAGTTTCCATGGAAGGATCAGCAATAGAACAGTTAGCAGAAGCGTAACCGGCAAGTCCAGAAACACTGTCTGCGCAGCAATCGGCAGCGGCTTGATCAGGGCGCATGATGCCAGCACCCAGCAGATGTTCATCACGTTGGAGCCAATAATGTTGCCGATTCCCAGCGCTTCGTGTCCTTTCAGGACGGCGATTAGAGAAATTGTTAGTTCCGGCAGCGAAGTACCGACGGCGAACAGAGTCAACCCGAGCACTAGTTTCGGGACGCCCATTCGCAAAGCGATTTCTTCTCCATTGCAGACCAGCAATCGACTGCCAATCACCACAATTGCCGTGGCAATGCAGAACGTGACTATGGCCTTCAGAATGCGGCCAAACGTGATGGGTTCGCCGTCCGGGTTTTCAGACAGTGATGTTTCGAAACGTGCCTGCCGAGCAACTCGGATTGAATAACCCAGATACAGAAACATTCCGACAAACAGAATGCCGGCCTGCCAGCGAGCCAGCCCGTATCGTGTCGGTTCTTCATTAAGGATGGCTCCACCGGCGGCGAACATACTGAATACCCAAACAACAACGCAGCTGACGATCATAAATCCGCCAGGGCCTTTCAGCATCGACCGGTCTGCTGAAATTCCGGGAACCAGTCCATGCTTCTTTGCCAGGTATCCTCGAATAATGGCACACACCCCAATGATCAGGCCAATGTTGCACAGACACGATCCAATGGCGTTTCCGACAGCGAATTCGGTCTGGCCCGATAGGGTGCCGGTAAGCGACACCATAAATTCCGGAAACGACGTCGCTGTGCTGACAATCGTGGCGCCTACGATCACCGGCGGAATGCGAGTCATTCTGGCGATGTCCACGGAACTGTCTGTAAACAGGTCACCTCCTTTGGTAATTGCCAGCATGCCGAGCAAAATCAGCCCCAACAGTCCCCCGAACGAAGCGGTTGCTTCGCCACCAATTAGTATCGGAAAAATACCGTCGGCAAACACAAATACGTACTGAATCACGGAGTAAACCCAGGCCAGAAACACAAAAAAACAGAAGCTTTTCAATCCAGGTTTCTCATCGTATGAACTGTTCACGACGCGTCACCTGTCCATCGGCGGAAGTGTAACGCGTGCAGTGTCTGATGTATGCCACAAACGATCGCAACGGCCGCCAGGCTGCTGCAGATCATTGAATAAGCGATAAATCAGGGGACCGATATCAAAATATCAGCGGTGCCCAGATTATTGCTGCGACTGTCACTGGTGTCGTTCACCTGCAGCCAGACGGCAACGTTTTCACTGGCAGTCAGAATGGCTTCACGTCCAACGGGTATTCTGTTGGTCAGACTGGAACCATCAGTCCTCACCAGCGTGGCCACCACCTGTCCGAGTGGGAGTCCGCGAACATACCGAATGCTTACCCCCTGAGGCTCGCTGATCCACGCCGTTGGCTGGTCATCGACGGAATAGCGGCCGGTGCAGACCAGCTTCACTGAATCACCTGCGACCAGTCGCAAACCCGTATCCTGCCAGCCTCGGTCGGCTCGCAGGGAAATCGGTTGAGGGCCGGATGCAGCTAAATCCACACTTGAAAACACAGAGTCGGAGTGGACTGCAAAACTACGTTCAAGGTCGAAGTTTTCGAGCAGCGATTCAATCGTAAGCAGCCAGTCGACGTTGAATCTCGGCTGGTCTGAATCGCGAAATCCAGCAACCGCCCTGACGAATTTGCGGCGCGTTTTCATGGGCGTCAAAGCGGCCGACAGCTGCATGTATTTCGGGTGAGAGTTTAACATCCAGCAAAGTGCCCACGATGTCGCATATTGTGAATCCTGCTGGAAATTATTGACGGTATCGGGCATCACTTCATTCAATGTTGGAATGGCCAGTTGTTGGGCGGCAGTTGAATTTGCGGCAGGTCGCCGTTCGAAAGTTCGCCGCAGTTCAGAAATGCGGCCCCAGCCTTCGTAGCCGTCAAACTGTTCCGGAAGAATTCCGAATTCAATGCGGCCGTTTGTGTGAAGCCGATGAGTGCCAAAGTATTCCGCCATGCCTTCGATGTACCACAGCGACGGAATATTCTGCATTCCGCTTTCGCAGGTCATGAAGCAATGAATGAATTCGTGAAATAGCAGGTGACGGCGATAGTAATCAAATTCCGAATCGAAGATCCAGAATTGATAATTCAGATGACGGCCGTGTTTGAAAGTGAAACCTTTCTGTGGCATCAATCCGGCTGAACGAAAGCGAGCTTCGTCAGAAATCAAATGTCCCGTTACCTGAAATCCGGAACCATCAAAAGCCTGTGGAAGATCGCCGAAGTGTTCCGTCAGCTTTTCGAACAACCTGTCAGCCAGCGCCGGCAGTTTTGAAACTTCTTCATCGGAAACATCCGTCAACAGTATCAGGCGTTCACTTTCATAGCGTTTGATTCCGGCGGCCAGCAGGCGTGCAGCGTTATTGTCCGGGCGATCATCCGGTAATCGCCGACGCGCAGTCAGTGATGGCTGCTGCAGTTCTGGAGAATTGGACGGCGAGGGCTGACGTGGATCTGTGTGACTTGAAGGTGACTCGTCGGCGGCGGCGTTTGTATTGTCGCCCCCGCTGTTGACTGAATTCTGCGACGAATTGAAGTTGCTCGCTGCGGCATTCGCGGAACTTGATTGATCAGAAATGTTCGCGGATGGGGCTTCGTCTGCCGCTGCCGCCACGTCTGGAAGAACGTCTGGTCCGGCTGTCGGTTGATTTTTTGTGCCACAACCCACAAACAGCAGAACCAATATTCCCCCGATAACAACGGTGGCAAAACGAAACTGGTTCACTGTCATCGTTGGGACAATCTTGTCTTCAGACGCAAACGCGTCATGACCGGAGGACCTGTTCGTCGGCTGATGAACGCTAAACGATAAAATTTCACTGTTCAACATCCTGTCGGCACCAGGTGGAAAAAGTTGACGTGCATCGGCTGCACAAATTAACAAATACCTACTTTCTGAATGCGGTCCGAAAACCGCTCCGGCCAACTTCTTAATACCAGCACCACGCGGAAGTGAAGTTGCCACTGGCTGGATTCACTTGCTGGCGCCGCGTGCTTGAGAATTTGCAGTTTCAGGACTGCCCCAGGGCTTTCGTTGGCGGAACATCCACGGCACAAGTCCGTCGTTGTCAGAATACGAAGGAGTCCACGAATCGTGAGGAACGCCCGGCATTTCTACATAGATTGGCTTTCCGCCGGCAGCTCGCAATGCTGCAACCGCAAGTCGGCTGCGTTCCACCGGGACAGCGGTGTCTGCAGCTCCATGAGCGACCCAGACAGGCATGTCTTTTAACTTGCCGACGGCCGAATTGTCAGCTCCTCCACAAATCGGCGCAGCAGCGGCAAACATGTCGGTGTGGCGCACTGCAAGGTCCCATGTTCCGTAGCCGCCCATTGACAACCCCGTCAGGTAAACGCGTTTGGCATCGACCTTTTCTTCCGCCATCGTCTTTTTCAAAATCTGCTGAACAACCTTCATCTGATCACCCGGATCATCTGGCGTTGAATGAGATTCCGGCTGAGACCAGTCGACTTCAACCCACTTGGCGTCTTTGCGGCACTGAGGAGCGAGCACGAAGCACGGAAACCGTTCCCGCCAACGTGGCTGAGCCATCTGTTGAGGGAAGTATTTTAACTGACTTGCATTGTCGTCGCCACGTTCTCCCGCACCGTGAAGAAACACAACCAATGGATACGTTTTATTCGGATCGATTGTTGCCGGTCGCAACAATCGATAATGGAATGTTTCATCTGAGAATTCACCGCCGGTGTATTGAATAGTCTGGTCTTCGTAAGCTGAGGTCGCATCCACTGGTTCTTCTCCTTCCGGTCGGTTTTGTCCGCCTGCAACGTGATCGCGCCACAGCCAGCGCAACGAGTCCGGAAGAATGGCTCCACCGTGTTTGGGACTGTGCTTTCCCTGTCCGGCGACAAATTTGTGGTCGTAGTTTTTGAAGTTTAACGCAGCTTTCATTTGCAGATTGGATAGCCACCAGTTGCCGTGTTCGTTGTCGAGATCGTTTTCACCATCCTGCAGAAAAACGCGAATTGGTTTGGGAGCAGTCTTGCGAATAATTGCCGGGTAAACGTGGCCGCCGCGGATGTTGGTGAAACTTCCAATGTGGCTCAACACTTTGCCGAACCATTCCGGGTGAGTCCAGGCGACTGTAAACGCACAGATACCACCGGATGAGGCACCACAGATGGCTCGATCCTCAGGATCTGTTGACACGTTCAGCCTCATCTCGTCGACAATGTGCGGAACAAGTTCTTCCTGCACGAACTTCGCATACTGATCGCCAAGAGAATCATATTCGAAGCTGCGGTTATTGGCTCGCCAGTGATTTTCCGGTTGAGTTTCGGCTTTGTGTCCGGGATTTATAAAGACGCAAACCGTCACCGGCAGGTCACCGCTATGAATCAGATTGTCGAACACCATGGGCACACGCAAAAGACCATCTTCATCAACGTAGGCGTGACCATCCTGAAATACCATCAGACAGGCGGGTTGAGTGCCGTCATACTGCTGCGGAACATAGACATAGTATTCTCGCGTGGTACCTTCAAAAGTCGTGCTTTGCCAAACGTGTTTGGTCACTTCGCCTTTGGGAACACCGTCTTGGCGCTGAGACTCCGCGCCTAGTTCGTAGATCGCGTCGGGATCTTCATCCAGAAACCCCAGAGCTAGAGACGAACCCGATACAGTGGACAACAGCAGGGCTGCCGCAATTGCGAGAAGATTGATTTTCATTTTACTCCCTTGAGAAATTGCAAATCGCTGATTCTACTTTGTTGCGTTGGTGGATGACCCGTTTCGCAGCAGGTGAAAAGGGCCCTTAATGGGACCGCTTTCATTCGCAATTCTTCGCCATTCCAGAACAACGTCGGGCTGGTCGCTGAAGATGCCGTCTACGCGAGCTTCCTTCACAAGCCAGTCAAGCAGTTCCGTTGCCGATTCTGAATACTCAGGCAGGCTGTCTGTGCGAAAAGTCCAGACGTGAACCATCAGCGAATTCTGGTGAGCCAGAGCCACAACATCGGTAACGTCTGGCTTGCCATTGGAAGCGCTGGCGATAACGGCCGAGATTCCTACACCAATGCCGTCCGCAATTTTTGAGATCTCCGCAATTTCCTGTGCTGATGGCGTGGAAGACATCAATTGGATCAATGGCAAACGGCAATTTAGTTCGGTTCGCACTCGCAGCACTTCGGCTTTTTCGAAACACTGTATAAACACACGATCATCCGCATCGGTGTATCCATACTTCCTCAATATTCGAAGCACTTCAACCGATGGATCAAGTCCTCTCTTGCGGTGAAGCGCGGGTTGTTTGATTTCCACGTACAGGCCGGTGTTACGTCGGCGAGATTCATTCAGGCCGATGATTAATTGAATGTGTTCCTCAAGTGTGGCAATGACAAAGCGGCCAGATTGCCGAGGAAACCGGTGTTTCGCATCGCGTTCTGTGACGTTTAGCTGCCGAAGTTCTTCCAGGCTGAAATCGAAGACATAAAACCTGTCTTCAACGGCTCGATCGGGAAACATTTCAGCCACGTTTGTTATGGAGTTTAAAGTCACATCGTGCATCACAACGGCTACTCCATCTTTCGAAAGCACGACGTCCTGTTCGATATAGTCGGCCCCTAAAGCATGAGCGAACGCGGCGGATTCGGTGGTGTGTTCAGGCAGATATCCGGACGCTCCTCGGTGAGCAATCACCAGTGGGATTTCGTCAGACAGCGTCTGGCTGATTGCCCGAAGCCCAGTTGCCCGATCATTCGATGGAGCATTTGCTTTCTCTGGCTGTGCGACAGCGCTGGCAGGCAAAATTTCTGCCAACATGACATAAGCAGAGATTATGGCAATAAAATACTTCACGACTTAAGTTCCAGTTGAAGCCAGGTTGACGGGTCAAAACCTGTCGGGAAGTCGCCGCCAACAATCAAAGTCTGTTCACCAAGGTGAGCATCGTTGACGACGCAATAGAAGCCAATGCGACCAAGCTCGTTAATTTCTCGATAACCATACAGTTGCGTCCCCGGAATCCAGACCTCAAATTCGTAACCGTCCTTTTGGGAATGAGTGCGGCATTTGAACAGCGATGTGTTGGGCTCCTGACGCTGATTCCTTTGCTGAGCAATCGGTTGCGACACGACATTTGGTTTGCCATCAGTTTGTTCGTCTGCTGGCAGACATGCAAAACTGTGACAGTACTCGGTCGCCCGGTGAACATTGCCAGCGGCTCGCGTATCAATCCATAGCAACAGGCAATCGGCTCTGGCAATGGCCGTTGAATTGCCAATCGGAGCTGCCGTTTTGCCATGGACACTTAGCGAAACGCCAAAACCGTCATCGTTCCAGCCGACTTTTACATCGGCAAAGATTTTTACGTTGTTCAGTGCGGCCGGAAAAAACAGGCTGGCGGCTGGCGGCAAATCCAACAGGCGACCACCCTTGCGGGACGACGGACCGGAGCACTTCGGGACGGCCAGTTGGAAGTCAAAAAGTAAGGATGGGGGCACAACATAATCCATGATCGTCGTTTGCAAAAAGCAGTCATCAAGACCGGTGCGGCTAAGTATTCACGTGCACTTTTACCAGAAGTACGCATGCACCAGGCGATTTGGGGGGGCAGAATGTCACCGAAGTGTCACAGTTGTCACTGGTTTGTAAACAACAAGGCGTTGGATGTGAAGTTACTGACAACCTGTGCTAATCTCTGACTTTGTGGATGTCCGCTTGATTCTGCATGGGGGAACGGCGATTTGAATTTGCCAGACGGGCATAGGCAATACGTTGCTGCGGAGCTGAGTATTGTGAAATTCACATGGTGAATCGTCAACGTTTGGCCAGTCGCAGTGACAGCGGATATCGCAATTAGCGTGAAGTTAAGTAGAGACGACTTGATAAGGAATTTGACGAAGCAAGACTCATGACATTACATTTCTTCGCCGGTGATTTCAGCTGGTAAGTTCATCTGTCGGAGCCCTGTGTCTCAAGCTGATAGCCGCCCACTGACTTTGGGGACAAGCTTGGTTTTCTTTGTCGTTTGATTAATCCCTAAGTTCCGGAACTCCAAATAATATGTCAATTGCCGTTCAACCTGACAGCCTGGCTTCGGTTTCAGCTGAAACCAAACAGGTCAAGTTTGCGAAGTGCGAAGGGTTCATGCAGACGCTTCGCGATCGCATCGATGCGTACTTTGAAGAAAACCATCTTTCAAAACGCGATAGTCCCACGATGTACCTGAAGACGGCCATCATTCTTACATGGTTAGTTAGTTCGTATGTGGGACTTGTTTTCTGGGCGACCACGTTGCCTCAGGGCGCTCTGCTTGCTGTGTCTTTGGGTGTGGCGATGGCAGCCGTTGGGTTCAACGTACAACACGATGGAGGCCACGGCGCATATTCAAAATACCCGTTCATTAATCAGTTGATGGCATTTACCCTCGACGTGCTGGGTGGAAGTTCTTTCATCTGGAAACGCACCCATAATATTGTCCATCATTCGTATACAAACGTGACCGGTGTCGATGGAGATATCGACCTAGGGATTCTGGGGAGACTTTCGCCACATCAGCGTCGGTTCGGATTCCATCGTTTTCAGCACTTCTATCTTTGGTTTCTCTACGGGTTCATCACGTTCAAATGGCAATTTCGCGATGACTATATGGCACTTATTCGAGGCCGTGTTGGTGAAACTCGATTGCCGTTTCCGAAAGGTATGGATTTACTGGTGCTGGTCTCCGGGAAAATCGCCTTTCTTAGCTTGGCGTTCGGTCTGCCGTTGTATCTGCACGACTGGAAGTACGTCGCTCTGTTTTTCTTTGTCGCGTCGTTTTCTCAGGGTGTGCTGCTCAGCGTTGTGTTTCAGCTGGCTCACTGCGTCGAAGAAGCAAGTTTTCCTCTTCCCGAAGACGGCTCGCAAAAAATTGAAAATGCATGGGCCGTTCATCAAGTGGAAACCACCGTCGACTTTGCTCGCGGGGGTAAGATCGCGACCTGGTTTACCGGCGGCTTGAACTATCAGATCGAACATCACCTCTTTCCTCAGATCTGCCACATTCACTACCCGGCGTTGTCTAAGATCGTTGAGCAGACCTCTGCTGAGTATGGTGTGCGATATAGTGCTCATCCAACCGTGACTGCTGCAATTCGTTCGCATTACAATTGGCTGCGAAGAATGGGACGTCCCGATACGCAAACAGCCTGACGCTGGAAAATGCAACGCTTGCAGAAACCCGGAGCTAAAATATTACAGCCTGCAATGTTCAATTTGCAAACACCAACTCACGCCGGTAAGTCTTTGTCTTGAGCTTGAGGAGCCCAGCGAACATCGGATGAAACACGATGTTCCCTGCGGCGATCCGGTCTGGAACGCCGCAGAAATCTGCTGCGAACAGAGCGGCAAAACCCAAACAGCCGTGGTGTGATTCAGATATGGCGTCGGCCACGGGTGAAGGATGCACGGCGGAAATACGGCTCATCGAGGCTTGGGCATGGTGGTCAGACTTTCCAGTCCCTCACCACATGAATGTACAGTGCTGGCCGGGCGTTATTCCGACGCGACGATTTCTTCAAAACAGTGACGTTCACGGTTCTTGCGGACGTTGCCCGCCATAAAGACGCGGCCGTTCATGGTTATGTAGACTCCAGCCGGCTTCGACTGTAGAGCACCGACTGCGCAGCCTATGTTGAACACAGCATCGGTTACTCGAAACCGCGCTGGCGTCATAGAGCCTGTCAGCACAATGACCTTGTTCGGAATGCCGAGCAGAAATTCAGCTGTCATCGTCATTGTGTCGGTGCCATGCGTCACCAGAATTTGCGATGCATCGTCCATGACGATGCGGTCGCGAAGCAACTGCCGATCCTGGACAGTCATTTCCAGACTGTCCTTCTGCATCAACGATTCGATTTGAAACTCAAAGGCCACGTTTGCATCGGCAAACACTGTTTTGACTTGCGGTTCACCCACCGAAAAATCACTATTAGCGTCGAAGTACACCTTATCAATTGTACCGCCGCACGAAAAAATCTTGATCTGCATAGATTGTCTGTCAGTCGTTTCAAACAGGCTTAATGACTGTGCTGTACCTGTGGACTTAAGGCCAGCCCTTTGAAGGTGAGTTTTTAGGTGTTTCTTCTGGCGAGTAGCTTTGCCGTGGCGACGTGTTGTCCGTTGCCGGAGTACTTGCGTTGGGGTTGCTGGCGTTTGGGTCCGCGTTTGCTTTTC
>Ga0209491_10002871_pt1 | contig 29649 bp, 38 predicted proteins | sample BON02_FD_187213 | JGI IMG/M metagenome (GOLD analysis project Ga0209491, IMG submission 187213) | Freshwater microbial communities from Lake Bonney liftoff mats and glacier meltwater in Antarctica - BON-02 (SPAdes) (version 2) | ecosystem: Environmental > Aquatic > Freshwater > Ice > Glacier...
GCAGCGCTTACATCCAAAACCGCAATGAGTTCAATGCCAAGGCCAAGGAGCCCGTCCAAATTGAAAGGGCCCCCGAGACCGGAAGCGTGACCGTCAACCCGAAAAATCCCGAGCCTAAACGCTAGGGATCGAGTGGCCCCGGCGGGACGCCGGTTCCACTTTCAAGGCAACCTCACCCTGTTTTAATTAAACCCTAAGCGAGGTCCGGAACCCCCGGGCACTGTCATCCTAAAAACGGCAGTTGATGGTTGAGTGAAAGATTGAATTTTCAATCAGATTAGGGTTTCCAAATCTCGGTGTCGGGGTAAAAAGCCTGCCATGCGAACCAGAAGACCATCACCGAAGGCAGCGGCCCACCATTCGCGTTGCGCACCTCGGGGCGGTTTTCAGCATGGTGGAAAGTGACGCTTACCTGCTCGCCGCCGATCGTGTCCTCCACCGCTTTGCCATCGGGCAGTTTGGTGACCGGGTATGCCTTTGCCTTGCCATTGACGACCAACCCCAGCACCTCTGTCTTGTTGGAAAATTCCTTTCGCGTCATCGGAACAGGGAACATCGTCGCGTCGCTCGCAAAGTATTCGGCGTAGGCTGCTCCATCATAATCACGTCGGTGGCCGGTGTCGGCTGAAAGAACTTCACCGTCCGGGTATTTTGTTTTCCAGGCTTTCCATGTGAGATGTCCGCTTGGCAGCCAGCGCAGCTTCTTGCCAGCCTCGGGGCCGCTGACGGACTCCATCTTGAGCTGCGACCACAGGCTTTCGCTCTGCCGGTCATACATGAGCACATCGCTCTGGTAGAGTAGGCCAGAGACGCCAAAGGCACGGATTTTTCCACCGATATTCCGGTCAAAAACCATTCCCGTGCCGCAAAGCGGACAATAGGTGACGACAATTGGTTCATCACCGAGTGTGTCGTTCACGATCTCGTGCCAGACAAGGATTCGCAACGGATAGGCCCGCGTAGTCCCGCCGCGTGTGAGGCTAAGCACAATGTCGTCATCGCGCATGAACGTGGCGTCTGCGGGACGGATGAATTTCGGCGCATCGATGGAGGGGATGCCATCGCGAGGCGGGCCGCCACCGAAGATTTCAGCTACGGGAATCGTGGCATTTGAAACGTCGAAACCATTGCGTTGCCCGGCACTGGCTGGGAACGGCCCGACAAGCAACAAGATAAGGGACAGAAGGGAACATGTGAGAGACCTCATGTTTCCTTGGAGCGGGAGGTCCTCGCGTTTATTCCATGCTCGAGTTGCCAAGTGGAATAAATGAACGGGCCGGCAACTCTTATGAGAGCCAGTCAATACGCTATGAAAATAGACCAAAATATGGCGCCGGGGTCTCCCGGCATTGAACCGCGTTGGACTTCCAGTGCCAAGGACGGCATCGGCCCCGGATGCGGGATCGTTGATTTTCCCGCCCAAGAGTTGGAGAGCGCCACGGCCGTAGTCTTCACCTTCCGCTTCCCGACCCTCTGGCACGGGCGAAATCACCACGTGCGGATTTTTTCCAAGCAAAGATGAGCTTTATTCCGAAGATTCTTCGAATCGCGTTTTGTTCCGCCTCGTTGGTGAATTTTTGGGGTTGCGCCACCGTTCCCATGCCCGATTTGGGAGCGATTTATTCGCAAGCGGCCCGAGATCATGGCCCGGGGAGGAATCCGGTGATCGTCATTCCCGGGGTTCTCGGCAGCCAGCTTGTCGATGTGGATTCCGGTACGGCGAGGATCATTACACCTGTTTCCAGTTTCCTTATGATTGGCGTCGGGACAATATCGAGAATGCGGGCCGGCTCCATGAGTTCATACTGCAAAAGAAAGCAGAGGTTGAAGCTGAGAATCTGCGGCGCTTCGGAAGCAGCGGAGCCCCAGTCAAATTCGATATTGTGGCGCATTCCATGGGCGGGCTCATCGCCCGTTACATGTTGATGTATGGCGGAAGAGAACCCGGAAGCAATCGCTCCCTGCCTCCTCTTACCTGGGAAGGTGCAAGGAATGTCGAGAAGGTGCTTCTGGTTGCGACGCCCAATGACGGATCACTTCTCGCTCTTAGGCAATTGATAGAGGGCTTTCGGCCAGCGCCTATTCTCCCAAAATATTCCGCCGCACTTCTCGGCACAATGCCCGCACTCTCTGTGAGGAAAAGCGGTCGCCTTGATGTCGTCCGCTGGGCACCAGGTGATGGCACCGTCTTGCGTGCGAGTGCGCTCGGCGACCGCCGGATGCCCGATGAGCAATCCTTGCCGGTGCGTAGTTTTATTCCCTGGACCCAAGTGATGTTTTTGCAACGCAGTCATCTGGGACTTACCCAAGACCCGACTTTTGCCGACAACGTGCTCTACACCTTGCTGATTGCTCCTCAAAAACGATGAAAACTGAATCCGTGCTCACCGTCTCCGTGCCGGTGCGCATGGACGACGGCAGCCTGCGCACCTTCGAGGGCTATCGCGTCCGCCACAGCGACCTGCGCGGCCCCGGCAAAGGCGGCCTGCGTTTTCATCCGAAGGCCAACCTCGAAGAAGTCAAATCCCTCGCCTTTTGGATGACATGCAAATGGGCCGTGCTCGATCTTCCCTTCGGCGGCTCCAAGGGTGGCGTGATCGTCGATCCCAAGGAGCTTTCCCCGATGGAACTCGAAAGGGAACTCGAAAGGGAACGCGGGGGGGAACCCGGCGGAGACCACTGTCGCCATCCAGGGATTTGGCAACGCCGGTCAATCCATCGCCCGCCTGCTCCACGCCGATGGCTACAAGATCGTCGCGGTCAGCGACTCGAGGGGAGGCATTTACCGCCCCGGCGGATTCGATGTCCCCAGCCTCATCCAGCAGAAAAACGAACGTCACGCGCTGGAGGCTGTTTATTGCACTGGCTCGGTTTGCGAAATCGTCGAGGCGGAAAAAATTACGAACAAGACCCTCCTGGAACTCGACGTGAACATCCTCATCCCCGCCGCAATGGAAGACGCCATCGACGGCGAAAATGCTCCCCGCGTCCGCGCCCTCACCATCCTCGAACTCGCCAACGGCCCGCTCGATTAATGACGTCGACCGTATCCTTGCCGCTCGTGGCGTCACCGTCATCCCGAATATTTTGAAAACCTTGGAATAACACCTCTCCTTTTTTGCTCTTATCTGGACCGCTGAGTCAATTACTGCGGGCAAATCAGCTAACTACAAACCAAAAAAAGAAAAGACCCACGCCATGAAATTCACACTCCATACAAAAGAAACAGCCCCTGAAGCCTCGAAACCTGTGATTGAACAGGTCGAAAAGGCCTACGGTTTTTTTCCCAATCTCTACGCCGTTTTTGCGGAATCGCCCGTGGCAATTTCGACGTATCTGTATATCAGCGGACAGTTAAAGGCGCACGGGGCGCTCACTCCGCAGGAGCAGCAGATCGTGATGCTCGCGGTCAGTGAGGCCAACGGCTGCGGCTACTGTGTGGCCGCTCACAGCATGGTCGCAGGGATGAATCACGTGCCCGAGGAAACGATTGTGGCCCTGCGCGAGGGCCGGGAGCCCAGCGATCCCAAGCAGGCGACTTTGGTGCGTTTTGCCAAGGCGGTATTCGAGCACCGAGGTTGGGTGCCGGAAAATGAGCAAACCGCCTTCCTTCAGGCTGGCTATACGTCGCGTCATGTTCTCGATGTCCTGAGCATCGCGGCACTCAAAACATTGAGCAATTACACTAACCATCTGGCGGAAACGCCGCTCGACAGCGAGTTCGAACCGCATCGATGGAATAAGGCCGGGCAAACCCACTGAAACGCCAAGTTCTGAATAAGAATGGTAAATCGGCTTCTTGCGTCGGGTCGTCCGGGCCACCCGGACGGCCCAACACCCGACCCGACAGACGCTCATCTCTTTCGCATGGCCCGTTCGCTTCTTCCCCCCTGTCCTCCTGCCTTGACCTTGAATGTCCGCGTCGGGTTTCTGTTTAACCACGCTCACGTGCACCAGATGCTGCACGTCGCGCCGATTCTGGCGGCACTGGTCGAGTTGAATGGGTCTTTAGAGATTCACGCATTCGTCACAGGCCAGGACCGCGCCGCATTCCTCGAAAGCCTGCTGCCCGCATCGATACTCGCCCGCATTCACTGGCATGAAATCGAGCCGCCGCCGCTGGCGCGCGGACTCGAACGGCTGCTAGGCCAATCGATCCCGCTTGAGCGGGTGGGAACGCTGGTGCGCCACAGGCACCGGCTGGCGGCGATGGACGCGCTGGTCGTCCCGGAAACGACCAGCCTTCAGCTCAAGACGCGCCGAAGCGGGCGGCACTACTCCCGCGGTCTCGGGACGCACCCCACGCCCCGTCCCGCTCCAAGATCGGTAGAGTGCTCACCACTCCCGCGGAACCTCCCCCCACCCGCTGTCCGACCACGTCGCCACTGAATCCAAAGCCGTCAGAGACGCCGCGTCGACGTGGAAAAACTACCGGACGATCCCGAGGAATCGCTTCTGATAGGCGGAGGGCATGGCATGGAGATCGACGCGAAGCAGACAATAGAGGGCGTCCGCGAAGGATGGTTCGACATGGAACCCGAGAAATTTTGCGCCTAAACTACAGTAATATCGCATGAGCGGAGGAATTCCGCGCTTTCCTCCCTCGATTTGATGAATCATTGGGGCGAGGGAGTCGATCGAGGTGCCACGATAGGCATCGGCAATCATCCGATGATGGCGGGTTTCGGGACGAAAGGGGTTCCTGGCCCGAATCCCGGCGCAGAGATCGGGCGCGTCTTGAAAATTCTGGCGGAGATGTTCGACAAGGAGGGCGCGGCTCGCCGGATGGTGGTGATTGGAAATGGTCACGGAGCCGAACAGATTTTCGATCCCTTGTTTCACCGCCGAGTGTCCGAGCCCTTTCCAGAGTGATGCCAGAGCGAGGGTGTCGCGCTGGTAGTCGGGAAGAACAAAGGACCGACTGAGTTCGAAGGCTGGCCCGATTTTTCGATAAAAATCCGGACGTATTTTGAAGATGTGATCGAGGTAAAGCCCACGAGGACCGTGAGATTTCAGGATTTCCTGAACGATCCCGATCCGGTAAGCACCAGCCAGTGACTCTTGCTCGTGATCCCAGAGAAGCAGATGATGGTAGTATTCATCCTCGGGAGCGAGATCCAGGGCATTGCCCGTGCCTTGCGCGGCTGCGCGAAAGGTGATCTCGCGGATTCGACCCAGTTCTTGGAGCAGGACCGGGGAATCCCGGCCTTGGATGAGCAGGAGATCGAACTTACCGGAGCGGAAAACATGACGGCTTGCGCGGAGGTCTTCGATGGCTCCGATGATGGACGATCGTGGGGCCGCCTTTCCGACAGCCGCCTTCGTGCTGGCGGCATTATGGGACACTTGAGGACGAGGGGTGTCGGCATCGGCGCGGAGGTAGCACCAAGCCCGCAGCTTCGCTCCCGCCGCAGGCTGAGATGCCAAAGCTTTCACTTCCGATTGTGGGAGAAGCGCGGCGAGCCGAATGCGTATGGTGCGCTCACGGGGGTACGTCAGCTCCCGGCATAACATGAGGGCGCGAAAGCGGCTCCAGCGGGGGGGAATGCGGAGAAATGAGCGGCTGTTCTGGCCGGGGATATGCAGGCAGGCCATCTCCGCGCCTGTCGCCTGAGCAAGCCGAACGGCGTGATCGGTCCAAGGGCGGTCTGTGATGGCGCGGTTTCTCGCATTCCAATGCGAAACTCGTCCAGCGGGAAAAAAACCGAGGACCCCGCCTTCGCGAAGATGACGCGCGGCGGCAGCGAGTCCGCGCCGGTTGACTTTCGCGCTATCTCCTTCCGAACTCAGCGGATCAACCGCGATCAGGCATTCGCGGAATTCGGGAATCGAGCAAATGACTTGGTTCGACAGCATACGCCACCCGCCGGGCCGAAGAGTTTCGAGGAGTTGAATAAAGGCCAGGGAATCGGCTCCACCGAACGGATGGTTTGCCACCACAATCAAAGGTCCGGATCGTGCTCGAAGGGTCTGCAAATCAGCTTCATCGATTTGCCAGCGAATGCGGAGCAGGCGAAGCAGCCGATCCGTAAAGCGGACTGATATGGCTCCCTCGGTTCCTGCCGCATCATAGATCCGCCAAAGTTTGGGAAACCCAAAGAGGGCTTCCACGGCGGGCTGAATTCGCTGGTAACAAGCTCGCAGGAACGGCGTGGGCATAACACGGGAGGTGTCAATCGGTCGATATGGACGGGGAATATCTACCGCAACGCGCTTGGCGAGGCAAGTTTGAGTCGAGGAAAGGCTGTTCATGGGGTGGAGAGAATCCTTCTAAGCGGAAGAACACATGATGAGGGATCGGCGAAATCGCCATCTGCATCCCGCTCCGCATACGACATTTGGATGCCGACTTCATCGCCCGCCACATGAGTCAGGCTGACGGTGCGGGCATCCGGGCGGGACATCCGCACGGAAAAAGCGTCGGCATCTTGTTCTGTGGCCTCGTGGTAGGCACGGAGACAATCGACAGCCGGGGCATCTGATCCGCGTGTCATTGTTTGAAAAACCTTCTGCCTTTGGGCGCTGACGCGCTCAGAATCCCATGAGGAAGTGGTGATGGGCGGACGCACGGGAGAACGGACCCGACGCAAAGGCCCGCCGTTACAAATCCACCAACCCACGCCTTCTTTGAGCGAAAATACGACGATGAAGCAGGCCGCATAGGTATTGGCAGAGAGCGCCTCGGAAAGAGCGCCCTCGAGCTCCAAAAAGTCGGAAGCGAAAGCAAGGTCAAGCAACAATCGTCCGCGGCTGCGCGGCGCCCCGGCAATCCCGAAGGGCGAGATTGTCGGCGGATACGCATTGAGGACACAGGCGGAAAGCCCGTATTCGTTGGAAAATATCCAACTGCCTCCGCCCATTGGATCGCGGGGCGCAAGAATCTTAGTGCGGCCCGCTTTCAGGAATTGGGGAGCTTCCCCCAAGGGGCGGGTTCGTTGTTCGTCCCGGCTGAAAAAGAGATCATAGGCTTCGGGGCGCAGTGTCCAGGAAACGGTGCACATGGCGAAAGTCAGGCCGCGACGGCAGCCGGTTCTGGATATTGTTCCTTGCGATATTTGACCGTGGACGGTGCGATGCCGAAACCCTCCGGCACAGGCACCTCCTGTAAGGCGCACATCACCCCGATGAGCGCGTAGTGGTGAACGGCATGCGCGATGGCATACATCACTTCTCTTCCGAACGTGGATTGGCCCGTAGGTGATTCGTTACCCGCATACCCGACCTTGCATTGGACGCAAATCGGTTCGTCAAAACGTTCGTCCGGGATGGCGCGGCAGAGATCGAGCAGCTCAATTGTCCGCTCCAAGGCAAAGCGCCGGTCACGTTCGATGCGTGGATCCCTCTGCCGGGCATCGTAATTCAGAAAGTTACCGCCGGATTCGAGCAGCGTTTGAAAGTGATCCAGGCAATGACGGTAGTGCTCCCCAATGGACGAATGGAATACCGCCGGCACGCGCCGGGTGTAAACCACCGAAGTCACCTCGGAGAGGAGAAGGGTTCCTTGTTCAAGCACTTCCTGAAGGGCTGATCGGAGGTTCGATGATTTCATCCACCATCCGAGCCGTTGGACGGAGAAATTATTCCATTGGAAATGTGATCAATGCGCGGTTCGGGCCGCTTCCATGATTTTTTCCGGCTCTAGGCGGACTTTGTAGTCTTCGTTGACGTAAGCGAATCGGATAATGCCTTTCGCATCGACAAGGAAAACCGCAGGATGGAGAAGCATATGATGGGACTGCCCGGAGGCCGCTTCAAGGTCGATGCCGTATTGCTTGTATTTTGCGAGGGTCGCTGCATCCACTTCAAAGGCAATACCGAAAGCTTTGGCGGCGTCCATCGAGCTATCGGAAAACAGGGAGTAGTTGAGTTGCTTGAAATCGGGCTTTTCGCGAAGCTTGGACGGCTGATCAGGACTGATTGCGAGCAGTTGGTATCCCGCGGCAAGCAGTTCGCTCTCGATTGGGAGCAAGGCTTGCAAGTGCCGACTGCAATACGGACACCAGCCACCACGGTAAAAAATCAGAACGGCGGGCTTTTCTGCGATCAGTTTCCGAAGGGCAACAGGGTTCCCTGCGTCCGTTTTTACAGAGACGTCCGAGATGGCGTCACCGACTTGGAGAGGCTGGGATTTTAACTGCGCCATCAGGGAAAAGTGGAGCACCGTGATTGCGGAGATCAGGAAAAATTTGCGAGTCATTCCCATTGGAGCCGATTTCGCTGAGTTTTATTCCCCATTGCTGCGGATCGTTATTCCGCGTATCGCGTGGACAAAAAGCGTCCAATCGAAGAAGTGGCATATTTTCACTACGAGCCCCCCGGAAGCAGCGGCGCAATCGCTTTCTCGAAGAACTCTTTGGGTGCAAAACCGGTGTGAGAGGCACCGATTTTTCCGCTTCGGTCGATGACGAAGGTGGTCGGAATTCCCTCAAAACTGCCAAATGCCTCCACGATTTGTTGGTTGCCCATGACGACGGGATAGTTGATCCCGAACTGCTTCATGAACGGTTTGACTACCGCTGGCCCTTGCTCGTCGAGCGAGACCCCAATCACGACAAGGCCCTGGTCGCTGTATTTTTTCTGCAACTCGACGAAACCGGGAATCTCCGCCTTGCAAGGCGGACACCAAGTCGCCCAAAAGTCGAGAATGACCACTTTGCCATCGAAGTCCGATGATTTGACCGTCTTTCCGTCCACGTCCTTGAGTTCCCATGCAGGCGCTCTTTTCGAGGCCGGTGTCTCCGCGACATTGTCTGCCTCGGCGGCCTGCGCGGAGGATATGAAGGAGGGCAGGCCCGCCGTTTTGGTGAGAAGGGCGCAGGTCGGGCAGGAGCCCGTCGTGCCTGCAATGACGACATAGGCACCCAAGCCGCCGAAAAGAAGAATCCTGCCCAAGCGTCGTTTCAGCCACCCGCCAATCGTCGATTTCATAGGACTGGCTTGATCCAGTTGAACAATGCGACCGCGCCGTAGGCGAGAAGCAGGACGCCCGCGAGCAACATACCGGGGCAGAGGCCTTTCGAGCAACCGCAGTCAGTCTCGGGATTCTTTTCAGACGGCATTTTCGACAGCTTGTTTGTCTTCATACTGATTAGACGTTTTGCCCGGCAGATTTATTCCATCACGGTTGCTGCCGGGATGTTCCCGTGCAGATCAAGGGTGAAGAAATTGGGCGATTGCCGAAGATGCCACGAAAAAAGATGAGGGAATGATCTTGGCACTCGAATTCAGAGCAGTCGTCGGAGAGTCTCTTCGGAGACATTCACTCCAATGAGCACGTAGCTCTTGCCGCCGGGATTCCAGGTCGCCCAGGCGAGGCCATTCTCCGTATGCAGCGCCGGGCGAATCTCGGGGGACTCGTCCTTCAATCCCGCTTTATCCACCACGAAAAGATGCACCAGTTGATCTTTTCCGAGCATGAAGCAAACCAGAGAAACCTTGATCCCCCCCAGATCGAAACTTTGGCAACCGATGCCGGGAACGCTTCGCAGACCGGGGGGCAACTCGAAGTCGCTCGGCGCCCCGCGCTCAGCCAGCCAGGCACGGATTTCGGCAGGGTTGTTGCTCATCTTGCCCAGACTAATTTCGCCGTGTTCTTTCAGATCGAGAACCTGTTTGGCGAAACCGGCAACCGTCATGGGCTGGAGGGTTTCTCGTCCAGCATGAGGCAACAAGAGGATGGTTGCCGCGAGCAGTGCACCGATGGTTGCCGCCAACGCAAGCAGGCCGGGGCGTTGCCAAACTGGGCGCGCCGTCTTTTTCGGAAAGACAGTGACCTTTCGGGTCAGCCTGATTGCGTCGCGCAGGCCGGGAGGAGGAAAAATCGCCTGTAAGGCCTGCCGCATCCTGTCGTCAAAAGCACGCTGCTCAGCGAGCCAGCGGCCCAAATCGGGATCACGACGGGCTTGCTCTAGGGCATCCGAAAAAAATGGATCGCCGACATCCTCCTCCTCGGGACGATAGGCTTGCAAAATCAATTTGGCGTCTTCGTTGTTCATGTGATCCGGTCAGCGACCTCCCGCACCCTTTCTTTGCTCATCGGAGTGAAACGGAACGACCTTTATTCCGTCCCCGGTTTTCTGTCGTCCTTCCCGATCCTGCGAGGCGCGTGACGCGTCGGGAATTCCACGCGGGAGCGTGCGCTCGTCAACCTTGTGGCGCAGCAATTCCTTTGCTCGGGAAAGTCGTGACATAACGGTGCCAATGGGAACATCGAGGATGGCTGCAATTTCCTTGTAGCTATGCTGATTCAGATAAAACAGCGTCAGTACCGCGCGATGATGCTCATCCAAGTCTTCCAACGCTTCCACTATTTCGGCGCGCTCGGCCTCACGCGAAGGGGAAGAATCACTCTCGGGAGCCGGCCAATCGAATTCGGACTCGTCAAGGGAAACGGTGCGTTTGCCTTTATGAAACATGGCCACGTATTCGCGATAAAGGGTGGTAAAAAGCCACTGGCGTGCCTTGGCGGTTTCGCGAATCTGGTCCCCCTTTACCGCGAAAATGGCAAATGTCTGTTGCACCAGATCACAGGCAACCTCGGGCTTGCGCGAAAGCTTCAATCCAAACCGATAAAGATCGGTGTAGAATTGATCCACAATAAGCTGAAACCAGTCGTCGTCCATTTTCTCTGTCCCGCGAGCATGGAGAACCGGTTCATTCCTGGAAATCCTTTTCGGTTCATTTCGTTCAACGACCAGTCGTAATCCGTAACTGCTTAGGTGTTATCTGAACAAAAATCAGAATTCCGGAAGACCGAGGGTTGGCGTTTTCGAGCGCAGGAGACGTTTTTCTCAAAGTGGGCCGGCAAGACGCCAAGAGATTCTCCGCGTTCTTTGGGCGACAATCCGCTTTTGCTTCCGGATGATTTTATCCTGACTTGAAATTAATCTTTCTTAACTTTTCGCCCGTCTTCGGCTATGGTCGAACCCTCGACTGAACTCACTTTTTCATGAAACACATCCAATCGATTGGTCGGTCAAAAATCACCGAAACAAAGTTTTTCATACGATGAGGGGAGGCGACAGACCATTTTTTAACGGCCGGGAATCCAACGGATTCAAGCGGGAGCAAATGTCTTACGAGGTTTGCGTAATTGGAGGAGGCATGGCGGGGATCTGCTCGGCGATTGCCTCTGCTCGGTCGGGGGTCAAGACCGTGTTGGTTCATGATCGTCCAATATTGGGCGGGAATGCGTCCTCGGAAGTGCGGATGTGGATTTGTGGCGCCCATGGTCCCCATCGTTACCGAACCCACAACCACCGCCCCGATCAAAATCTTCGGCGGCGAGAGCCCGTGAACCGAAAAACTGGGAATCACCACCAAGGGGCTCAAGGACGGTGCTTTCCGGATTGCGACCGGTTCGGACTGGCTCGTCCTCCTGGGAGAGGATGCCGACTTCGATCTCACGCAGTATCCGGCACCCATCAAGCGGAGCGATAAGTCGGCTCTCGAGCGCTGGGAGCAGGACACCGCGGGAGCGACCGATGCGGCCTGGGGGTTTCCGTTCGGATCCAAATTTAAAATGAACTGGAGCCCAAACAATTTCAACGACATCATTTCGGAATACTACGGGTCAGACGCGGTGCATTTGATCCATCCGGACCCCGACGAGTATTTCACCACATTCTACGGCCCCGCCGCCGCCGAGATGAAGGAAGCGAATCAAACGCCCTGAACATACATCGCGGCCAAGGAGAGCATGAGGGCTCTTTCACTGCGAATGCCTTTTTCCAGAGCGCAGGGATAAAAATCCACGCCTTCGCGGACTTAGGGCACCCGGAATTGAATGGGGTCAACGCGAGCGGCGAGGGTTTTGGGTTTGAAGCCGTTGGCGAGGCCCAGACGACCCTCACAGTGCTCGTAGGGACGAGCCTGGAGGGCGGCGGAGCGCTCCTGAACCATATTCTGCATCGACAAGGAGTCGGAGGCCCTTGGCAAAGCCGGAAGAGCCCTCGGAGGTCAGGAGTTGCAAAACGATGTTCAGAAGATCACGATCAATTTGGTTGGTCATGTGTGAGTTTTAGCTGGATGTGTTTGGCTACACCCCGACAGGAAACCACCCTGGCCAGCCCCCTTCCGGGGGCGCTCAGGGAGCGAAGAACGCAATTACAGAAGAAACTTTACACCCCCTCTCGGGACAATCCGGTTGACATATCTATATCTTGTGGTGAATTCACGGAAGTTAGTTCCAACACCACAATGCGTTGCCCCAAATGCGGATCCCTCGAGGACAAAGTCATCGATTCCCGTTCCTCCAAGGATGGCGGAAGTATTCGGCGACGCCGGGAATGCCTCGATTGCGAAAATCGCTACACCACCTACGAAGAACTGGAGCGGATCGAACTTCGGGTCATCAAACGCGATGAACGGCATGAGCCTTTCGATCGTCATAAGTTGCTCAACAGCATCGTCAAGGCCTGCGAGAAACGTCCCGTGGGGCTTGAGCAAATCGAAGAGTCCGTCGCCGAAATCCTTCAGGACCTTGAAGCGGACCAGACCCGCGAAATCCCCAGTTCCTCCATCGGCGCCTCGGTGATGGAAAAGCTTCATTCCCTCGATCCCATCGCTTACGTCCGCTACGCCTCGGTCTATCGACAATTTCAGGAGATTGGCGACTTTATCAACGAGATCAATAGTTACGAAAAGCGGGCGATCCGTACCCCAGCCCAACCCGAACTCTTCAACGCCTCGTGATCAGCTTTCAAAGCAATCTTCCCCTCGTTCGTTTTCATGACGGTCAGATCATGCCCTTCGAACGCAATTGGCTGGTCGGCTCCCTAGCCAAGGCGGCGTCCGACGCTGGTTACAAAAAATGGTGGCTTGCCGCCCATGTGACCGAAAGTGTGACCAATTATTTCGAAAAGGATTTCGACGAAACCATCGTCACCATCCCCCGCCTCGAGAAAGCCGTCCAATCTGTTCTCCAAGTTATCGGCTACGCCGACGTCGCCGGTCACTTCCAAGCCGCCCCTCCGCCGGCCCGCATCTCCCTGGCCGAACTCGCCCGCGATGCCGGCCATGGCTACGAGTTAATGTTTTTCGAGTTGCTCAAATCCCGCCTCCACGATGCCATCACCGCCAAGGCGGAAAAACTGGAAATCTGCGACGCCCACAGCGGAGTCAAACTCCTCCGTTCGGCCAAGAACTGGCGAAAGGATTGTTCCGGGCTTCTCGATGAAATTGTCGCCTTCGTCCGAGGCGAAGTGGGCGGCACCGGCCCCCGCCAGGAACTGCAGGTCCAGGTCTCTTGAGAAAATTATGAGGTATGAATGATGAAGTATGAAACGGAAGTGCGGGGTCGGAGGGATTGAAAGCCGTTACTTTTCCACCTTCATCATTCATAAATCATCATTCATCATTCATCATTTTCTTCAGTGACGCTTTTTGAAAAAATCATTGCCCGCGAAATCCCCGCCGAGATCCTTCATGAGGATGATCGCTGCATCGCCATCCGGGATATCGACCCGCAGGCCCCCTTCCACGCCCTCGTCATCCCCAAGACGCTCATTCCCCGTCTCGGGGCCGCCTCGCCGGAGCAAGCCGAGCTTCTAGGACATCTGCTCCTGACTGCCTCCGCCCTGGCCCGGCAGAATGGTCTCGACGAGTCGGGGTTTCGCGTCGTCATCAATCACGGCGAGAATGGCGGCGAGACCGTCCCCCACCTGCACGTCCACGTCCTCGGCGGCCGCCCGATGAAGTGGCCCCCGGGGTAAACCTCCTTGCACCCGGTCATATTGAGGTCGGTGTACACTGAAAGTCTGGCCGTTCGAGCGACAACTCAATCCGTTGCAGCCCGCCGGGGTCAGCGTTCCCGGCTCCAGCCAAGGTCGGATCTCGACCCACTCTTCATTCATACTTCATCATTCCTAATTCATAATTTTCTTCACCGGTCGCATTCGCCCATGACGAAATCGAAGGAACCAAGAATGGTCACGACGTCACTAATCATGTGTCCGGGCAAGACTTTCGACAGGATGCTGAGATTGACGAAACTGGGAGCGCGAATCTTCAGCCGGTAGGGGACTCCGCCCCCCTTGCTGTGAATATAGAAGCCCAGTTCGCCCTTGGGGTTTTCTGCCGCAAAATAGACCTCTCCTTCCGGAGCGTCCACGCCTTCGGTCACAAGCATAAAATGGTGAATCAACTCTTCCATTTTGGTTAAAACAGCCTCCTTCGGGGGCAAAGTCTGCTTGGGATCAACGTAGTTGATCGGTCCGGTCGGCATCGTGTCGAGAACCTGCGCGAGGATGCGCACACTTTGCCGCATTTCTTCCATCCGAACGAGGTAGCGGTCGTAGCTGTCTCCGACGGTCCCCACCGGGATCTCGAAATCATATTTCTCGTAGTCGAGATAGGGATGTTTACGCCGCAAATCGTGCTCGATGCCACATCCTCGTAGATTCGGACCGGAGATGGCGTAGCTGATGGCGTCTTCCTTGCTGATGACTCCGACATCGCGGCACCGATCAACAAAAATCCGGTTACGAGTGAGCAATTTGTCCACTTCCGCGATGACCGGTTTGACGGAATCCAAAAAGGCTCGCACTTGAGCCGGGAATCCATCTGGAAGATCATGGGTCTGCCCCCCCACCCGGGTGTAACTGGTGGTGAAACGGGCTCCCGTCAACTGCTCGATCAGGTTGTAGATTTTTTCCCGCTCGGCGAACGTGTACATGAAAACGGTGACCGCTCCGATGTCCATCGCCATGGATCCAATCCCCAGCATGTGGGAAGAAATCCGCGCCAATTCGCAACAAAGAACCCGAATCGCCTTGCCCCGGGCCGGCAGTTCCCAACCCATCAGCTTCTCGACCGCGAGCGCATAGGCCACGTTGTTGGCAATCGGGGCGAGGTAATCCAATCGATCCGTGTAGGGCACGAATTGATTGTATTGCATGTTCTCGGCAATTTTCTCGTCTCCACGATGAAGATATCCGATATCCGGAGTCGCCTTGGTGATGACCTCGCCGTCAAGCTCCAGGATGATACGCAAAACCCCGTGAGTCGAAGGGTGCGAAGGCCCCATGCTCAGGGTCATTTTTTCTCCCAGAAGGTCGCCCGCTTGCTGGACATCTTCGACCTCCTGCAAACTTCTTGCCATGGTATCGGGCTGTTCAATAATTGTGGCCATGATTAACGGATTGGAAATTAGTGGTTCGTTTAGATTCGTTCACAACTGGACTTTTCTCGACATTGTGAAAAGTTTCACAATGCAGAAATGGTATCCATGAATTCTTCGGTCTCTTCGGCAGAAAAAGCAAGCCTCCCGGTGGTTGTCATCATCGGAGGGGGATTTGGTGGGCTCTCGGCGGCCAAGGCGTTGGGAGGAAAACCGGTTCAGGTGATCCTCATTGACCGAAGCAATCACCACCTTTTTCAGCCCTTATTGTATCAGGTGGCCACGGCGGGATTGTCTCCAGCCGACATTGCCCAGCCGATTCGAGCCATTTTGCGCGATCAGGAGAATATTCGCGTCGTTCTTGACGAAGTCCGGGAGATTCGGCCCGACAGCCGCACGGTGATCACCCCGGATCTGACCTTTCAATATGACCATCTCATCGTGGCCGCCGGGGCCAGGCACCACTATTTCGGTCATGATGACTGGGAACTTCTCGCCCCGGGACTGAAAACTCTGGAAGACGTTCTCGAACTCCGCCGCCGGATTCTCCTTGCCTTTGAAGTTGCGGAAAAAGCCCGCACCGACGAAGAACGGAGACGGGCATTGACCTTTGTTGTCGTCGGAGCCGGACCCACCGGCGTCGAGATGGCGGGGGCGATTTCCGAACTGGCGCGCTTCAGCTTGCGCAAGGATTTTCGCAATATCGACCCGGCCAACGCCCGAGTTCTCCTCGTGGAAGCGGGTCCGCGAGTCCTTCCCACTTTTTCAGAAGAGACCTCGAAAAGCGCCCTCCGGCAATTGGAGCATCTCAGGGTCGAAGTGCGTCTGAACAGTGCCGTCACCCGCCTGGCTCAGGGCGAGGTGGACATTGACCAACAGGTCATCCACACCCGCACCGTGGTTTGGGCTGCTGGCAATGCCGCATCTCCCCTGGCATCCATGCTCGGGGCCGAGACCGATCGCCAAGGTCGTATCCAAGTGAAAGCGGACCTCACGGTTTCCGGTCATCCGGAGATTCAAGCCATTGGGGATATGGCCGCGACCACCTTCAACGAGGGAAAACCGGTCCCAGGGGTGAGCCCCGCCGCCATGCAGGCCGGCCGCCACGCAGCCGAGAATATTCTCCGCCAAATCCGAGGCGAAAGCCCTCGCGACTGGCGCTACTTCGATAAGGGCAGCATGGCCACGATCGGGCGCAATTCCGCCGTGGTCGAAATCGGCAAACTCCGCTTTGGAGGGCTCCTCGCCTGGTTGGCCTGGGTCTTTGTCCACCTCATCTTCCTGCTCGGATTTCGCAATCGCTCGGCGGTGTTCCTCCAATGGGTTTGGGCCTATTTCACATTTTCCAAGGGCGCCCGCCTAATCAACGGACGGATCGGAAAATGGGGAGTCCTCGACGAAGAAAAAAGTGCTCCTCGCTAGAGCGGCAGGCCGCGCCTCAGGGTGAATTCGATCAGGGACGCCGGATTTTTTCCTGAGTCACAAAAGAGGCCCCAACAATGTCGAAAATCCGCTGTGCGGGAATGACCTTGTCGGTGACATAATCGAGATTCCAGTCCCGCCCGATGAAGGCGATGCCAAATTTCCCCATAATTTCCAACTCATTGGCCACCCGGGGACCATCGGGCGCAATCACAAAGGGAATATTCGATTTGATCCGGCCAGGCGTTTCGGTGAAGGCGGCCACGAAAATCACTTTCTGATCGGCCAGGCGTTCATACATTTTTTGCAATTGGCCCACCTGGGCCCGAAAGATCCAGTCCTGCGGCGAGCGGGAGACGATGACAACGACCGGTTGGCCCTTGAACGCGCCAATTTTTTTAAGGTTTCCGGTCGAATTCAGCCAACCAAAATCCGGGGCTGGACGCACGACTTCCGCCGAGGCCATGGCGGAGAGAAAACAACTGCACAGGGCAATGAGAAAAAATTGTTTCATCAGATTTTCATCAAGTCGTGTTCCTTGTTCGCGACGTGGGTGTCGATATCCGCTACCGCCTTGTCGGTCAGTTTCTGGATATCGGCTTCGGAATCACGGAGCGCATCCTCGGTTAGGTCCCCGGCTTTTTGGAGCTTCTTGGCCGTCTCCATGGCTTCCCGCCGACAACTCCGCACCCGCACCCGCGTTTCTTCCGCAATGGTTTTGACGGTTTTCGCCAAATCGCGCCGGCGTTCCTCAGAAAGTTCGGGAATGGGAATCCGGATGAGTTTTCCATCCACCTGCGGGGAGATGCCAATCTTGGATTCATTGATGGCCTTGGCAATGTCTTTTAGGGTTCCCACATCAAACGGTTGAATGACGAGCAAACGGGGCTCCGGAGCCGAGATCAATGCCAGTGCTTTGAGTTTCATCGTGCCGCCATAGGCCTCGACATCGAGGGTCTCGACCAATGCGGGCGAGGCCTTCCCGGTGCGAATCCCGGCGAACTCGTGCGTCATAAACTCGATGGCATTCTCCATCCCGGCCTCGGCTGCAAATAATGTTTCTTCGAAATTCATGTGGGAGCGATTAATAGTCAGAAATTTCGGCGGGGAAACGCAAAAAAATTCCCGGGAGCCGGTTGTGCGGCCTTCAGGATTCTGGAGTTTCGGAAACGAGGGTCCCCACCTTCTCGCCCATGAGGGCTTTGCGAATCTGTTCGGGTTCGTTCATGTTAAAAACAATGATCGGCATGTGATTGTCCATGCAAAGACTAAAGGCGGTGGAGTCCATCACCTGCAAACGCCGGGAAAGCGCCTCGAGGTAGGTGATGTGATCAAACTTTCTGGCTTCCGGATGGAGCATCGGATCGCAGTCATAAATCCCATCGACCTTAGTGGCCTTGAGGATGACCTCGGCCCCGATCTCGTTGGCTCGCAGGGCGGCCGTCGTGTCGGTGGAGAAAAAGGGATTGCCGGTTCCGGCCACAAAAATGACAACATGCCCCAACTCCAACTGCCGGATGGCCCGCCGTAAAATGAAGGGTTCGGCAATGTTTTTCATCGCGATCGCCGTATGGACCCGCACCGTGATGCCCTGATCTTCCAGGGCACTCATGAGGGCAAGGCCGTTGATGACCGTGGCCAACATGCCCATGTAATCCGCCGTCGCGCGATTCATACCGCGATGGGCGGCTGCCAGTCCCCGCCAGATATTTCCCCCGCCGATGACGATAGCCAACTCGACCCCGGTTTTTTTCACCTCGCCAATCTGAGCCGCGATCCGTTGGACAATCTGGGGTGAAATATTGTCCCCGCTGCCCGGCTCGCGCAGGGCTTCGCCGCTTAATTTGAGAACAACGCGTTGGTAGCGGGATGAAGTGATATTGGACATGGCGCGCGACCTAGGATGAAACCCGATCCCGTCCGGCATGGAAAGGGAAAACTGATTTCCGTTTGCTTGACGCAAAACCGAAAAGTGTGCATTTTTCACACTATGATTGCCACATTGACGCAGCTCCGGAGGAATACGACAAACGTCCTTGATCCCGTGATTCACGGGGGAAAGGAACTTACGCTTACGGAGCACGGCAAGGAGGTTGCCCGCATTCTGCCTCAAACCCCAGTGGATAGGAAACGTGCCGTTGAGGTGCTGCGTCGGATTGGTCCGGTGGACGTGGCGTCCCGCAAGTAGTCGATGAGCTTTCTCATCGATACCAATGTGCTTTCCGAGCTTTGGAAACCCTCTCCTGCTCCGGCGGTACTCATGTGGATGGAATCGGCACAATGGATGATTCCCTCTGTCGTGATCGCGGAGATTCAAGAGGGGGCGGAGTCCTCGAAGAATGCGGCCCGTCGTCTGGAGATCAACGCCCGTTTGGATGATTTCCTGGCGGAGTTTTCCACCCTGACTCTTGCTTGGGATTCCCGAACAGCCCGCATCTGGGGACAACTTCGTCATTCTCCTGAAGTCAAAAGAAAGCCTCAGGCTCTCTGGGACAGTCTGATCGACGCGATGGCCGTATGCCACGGCATGCAAATCGCAACGCGAAATGTCCGTGATTTTCGCCATGCTTCAACTTTCGATCCTTGGACAGGCGAGGAATTTCCATCGCATCCTGTTTCTCGGAAATAGGCGGTCGTCACTACCCCACCTGCGTCTTGCCTTTCCCTCGGATCTCTCTTATCTTTGGCCTCTGAATTGACCACTTGGGGTCCAGCCCGGTCCCGTCTACTTTGACCATTCGCTTTTTCACCTCATCTCCATGATCCTTTATATCAAACCCTGGTGCCCTTGGTGCATTGACGCCGTCCGTTGGCTGGAACAACGAGACCACCCCTTTGAAAAAGCTGATGTCCTCACCGACGCGGCCGCCTCCGCCAGAATGAAAAAAATCTCCGGCCAAAGTTTAACCCCCACTTTAGAGATGTCGGACGGAGCGGTCCTGGCGGACTTCGACATCGGACAACTTGAGAAATTCTTCGAAACCCATAAGGTCTCTTTATGATGATCTCCAATCTCCTTCTCGTGGCGGGCGTCGCGGTCCTGAGCATGGCCTGCCGTTCCTTTTCGAACCGGGCCTTGTTTCGGATCGGGACCATCGGCTTCGGAGCCACTTCCTTTCTGGCCGGCTGGCTTTTGGGAGGCCGTCTTTGGCTGGGCGTGGCTCTCACGATCAGTTGGCTGTTCCTTCCCTGGCTGGAAATCCTTACCCGGATCCGACACCTCCGCCTGCCCATGGACCGAACGCTCAAACCGCGCACGCCCCCCAATCGCAATTCGTTTCCCGGTTTTTCGGAAATCACCGACGAAATCGAAACCGAGGGATTCGAGTACCTCAACGATATTGGCTGGAACCATGAAGATTCGCGCCAGTTCTTCCGCGTGATGGACGGGGGTTCCCGAAAAACTCAAGCCTGTATCTGCCTGGCCGAGCAAAACGAGTTCGCCTTCCACTACACCACCCTCACCTCACGGGCGGCGGACGGGCGGATTTTTATGACCTGGAATTATCCCTTTTCCTATGGACTCAAACTCCCACCCCAATTGAAAGTGCATCGGTATTCCGGCCTCGGGCCCTTCACGGAAATGCTAAAAATGCATGACCGCTTTCTCAAGGGCCAAGGGGTGGATTCCAAGCAACTTCTGACCGAAGATCCCGCCGAAACCGTCCACATCATGCAAACGGAGATGCGGGCGCAAATTAGTCACAACATTGACCTTGGCCTGCTCAAACCCGAAGGAGACAACTTAATCCGCTATACCCCCCGGGGGATGTTTTTTCTCTGGGTCCAGTTTCTCCGCGATTTCATCCGCCTCTCATGAACCTGGCAAAATCCATTGATCACACCCTCCTGAAACCCGACGCCGTCCAGTCGGATATCGAAACGCTCTGCGCAGAAGCCGCCGCCCATGGTTTTTTTAGTGTTTGCGTGAACAGCTCCTGGGTTCCCGTGGCCGCAGCAGCTCTGCGGGATCACCATGTCGCTGTGGCCGCCGTCACCGGGTTTCCGCTCGGGGCTATGAGCACTCTAGCGAAGGCCTTTGAAACCGAGCGGGCCGTCGCCGACGGCGCCTCCGAAATCGATACCGTCCTCCACGTCGGGCGACTCAAACAAGGCGATAGCCACTATGTCCGGGAAGATTTAAAAGCCGTGGTCAGCGCCGCCGCCGGACGGACCGTGAAGGTAATTTTTGAGACCTGTCTCCTCACCGACGAGGAAAAGACTCTCGCCTGCCAGCTCTCGATCGAAGCTGGCGCGGGCTTTGTGAAAACCTCCACGGGGTTCAGTTCGGGAGGAGCGACCTTGGACGATGTCCGGCTCATGCACCGAACCGTGGCCGGGCAATGCCAGGTCAAAGCCTCCGGAGGAATCCGTGATCTCGCCACCGCTCTGGCTATGTTGGAGGCTGGCGCAACCCGACTGGGCACCTCTTCTGGAGTGACTATTCTCGCCGGAAAAACCTCGGCGGCCGGATACTCAGGCCTGAAAGGCTAGCCGCGACCAAATGCGGGGCTGCGCCCTTGATTCTAAAATCGGCCCTATTAATTGACAGACTTCCGAACCATGACAAGCTGAGGGGCCTCATGTTTTTCTCCGTCCAAAATCTCCTTTCCGGCGCCTTGATTTTTCTCTCGAGCCTCGGGATTGCTTCCGCTCAAGTCCGCGTGGATGTGAAGGACCCCCAGCCAGGAGTCACCTCGGTGGGCCACGCTCAGGAAGGCGGCCTGGTGGAGACTTGGCATGTCCAAATCGGCGACCAAGTGAAAGCCGGCGATTTGGTGGTTTCACTCGAACACGCCCGCCAACTCCATACTTTCGAAAAAGCCAAACTCCAGGCGAAAAACAAGGCCCCTTTGGAATCCGTTTTGGGTGATCTCAAAAAAAAGGAGGCGGCGCTGGCCGAGGGAGAAACCTACCATCGTCGCCGGAAAATCAGCGATGAGAAACTCCGCATCCTGGAAGGCGATGCCGCGATCTCCCGCGCGGCAATCAAACAGGCCAACCACAATCACGTGATGGCCCAACTTGACATGGAATTGGCGGAGAAACTTTTAGAACGCCGGTATATTCGTAGCCCGATCAATGGCACCATTGTCGCCATCGCCCACCCGCCTGGAAAACAGGCCGGCGCTGGTGAGGCCATCGTCACCGTCTCGGATTTCTCAACCCTCTCAGTGGAGGTTCCCCTCACCGGCCAGGCCCTCTCCTCCTTGGAAACCGGGGACAATTTTGTTCTGCAGACCGCCAGCGGCGGGCAACGCCTGGCCCGAGTCCTTTCCGTGCAATCGCTTCCCGGCGGAGCTGCCAACAGCCGCCTCGTGAAGCTGCTCTTTTCCAATACCCGTCCGGACACCCCAGAATCCTATAAAGTGCTTCTCCCCGAGGGCGTCGAAGGCGCGCCGCCGCCACCACCGCCAGCCGTCACCGAGTCCGCCGGGAAGTCTTGACCGGCCCGGCCCGGCCACAGCCTCAACGCAAGGACTCGGGCAACATGGGTTGGAGATTTTTAATTTCCTGAACCGCATCCCGGTGACAAACGAGGATGGCATCCGGGGTCTCCACCACCACCAGGTCTTCGACCCCACAGAGCGTCACGGTCCGGCCGCTGGAAACGACAATATTATTTTTTGAGTCCAAGGCCACCACCTTGCCTCGAAGCGTGTTGCCATTCTCGTCATGACCAAGGTGCTCCGGGAGGGCAGCCCAGGACCCGACATCATCCCAATCGTAGCGAGCCTTGACCGCGAGGACCTTGGAAGCCCGCTCCATGATCGCAAAATCTACCGAAATTTTCGGAAGGTCGGCAAAACAAGCCCCCAAATAGGTTTGGGGATCCCCGGAGGGAAATTCCCGTACGAATTTTCCCAATTCCGGCACGAGACGTTCCGCCTCCTGCAAAAAAACATCCGCCTTCCACAAAAATAGGCCGGCATTCCAGCCATAATTTCCCGATTTCAGGTAACTTTCGGCGGTGGGAAGATCCGGCTTCTCCACAAATCGTAAAACATTCCAGGCCCCGTCCGCTTCCTCCCCAAGATGCAAATATCCAAATCCCGTCGCCGGATGAGTGGGAGGAACTGCAAACGTCACAAAGGCATCGTGGCGGGACGCCAGGCCCGCCGCGTCGGACAATTGCTCCCGAAAGACGGACAAATTGTGAATCATGGCATCGGCCGGCAAGAGCGCACAAATCGCTTCCGGATCGCAGGCCCGGGCCAATCCTGTCGCCAAGGCGCAGGCCGGGGCGGTGTCCCGCTTAGCCGGTTCGGGCACGATGTTCCTCGCCGGCAAGAATGGCAACTCATCGCAGACCGCATCCACCTGAGCGGCGCTGGTGAGAACAAAAACCCGCTCCCAAGGCACCAGTCCCTCGACCCGGCGCACGGTGGTTTCCAAAAGCGTTTGATCCCCGAGGAGCTTCAGCAGGTGTTTTGGGGTGCGCGCCCGGCTCAGAGGCCAAAAGCGCTCGCCGCTTCCGCCCGCCAAAATAAAAATATACAAATGATCAAGCATGGGACGGAAAGTTTTCAGTATTCAGTTTTCAGTGTTCAGCAGCCAGAAAATCCACGCGTCAGGATGCCACCGGGCAGGCCCGCAGGACCGCTTCTCCACTGAACACTGAACACTGAAGACCGAAAACTCAATTTGAATTCCCTTTCTTCCTTGCGTGCAGCCCGAATTCTTCAATAGTTCAAAAGGTACGTATGGCACTCGTCGTTCAACGTCCTAAACTTACCTTTGCTGAGAGGCTCTATCTCCCCGCTGTCGTGGCGGGTTTGGCCATAACACTCAAGCACTTGAAAAATCTTCTGACTGGAAAGACCAAGGTCACGATGCAATATCCCGAGGAAAAATGGGATTCCCATCTGCCCGCCCACTACCGGGGGGCCCCCACCCTCGTCCACGATGAACATGGCAAAGACCGCTGCGTGGCCTGCCAACTGTGCGAATTCATTTGTCCGCCCCGGGCCATCACCATCACTTCGACTGAAATTCCGAATGCTGATCCCTGGGCCAAAGTGGAAAAACGACCGAAGGAATTTGAGATCGACATGATCCGCTGCATCTATTGCGGTCTCTGCGAGGAAGTCTGTCCGGAAGAGGCCATTTTCTTGAAAAAAGAATACTCCATCACCGGATACACCCGGGAAGAAATGAAACACGACAAGGCCAAACTTTACGAGATGGGCGGCGTTGTGGAAGGCCTTGTTAACAAGTGGGACGAAAAAAAGTAGCCGGGTTGCCCACAGGTTGCTAAAACCCCTAGCCGTCCCACACTCCATCACTTCATGCAGATCGTACTTTTCTGGATTTTTGCGAGCTTAATGCTCCTTTTTGCCGCACTCACCGTGACGCTGCGCAATCCGGTCTCCTGCGCCCTGAGTCTGGTCATGACCTTTCTGGCTCTGGCGGCGCTTTTCGTCACCCTCGACGCTTTTTTCATCGGGATCATTCAGGTCCTGGTTTATACCGGAGCGGTCATGGTGCTCTTCCTCTTCATCATCATGTTGCTGGACTTGCGGAACGAAAAAGTCCGCCCCTTCAATCTCGCCGCCTGGGCCGGCGGCGGCCTGGTCTCGATCGGCTTCCTCGGGCTCCTCATCCGGGTTATCCACACCCTTCCGGGCTTCGCCTTCGAAAAACCGCCTCTCTCCCAAACCGGCTCCAATGACATCGAAGCGGTGGGATGGACGCTCTTCCGTTTTTTCAACCTCCCCTTCCAAATCATCGGCGTCCTCCTCCTCGTGGCCACCGTGGGCGTCGTCCTCCTGAGCAAAAAGGAGATCAAGTAAAGTGAGTTTTCAGCAAGACATCCGGCGTTCGCGGAAAGACACCTTTCACTTTCCACCTTCCACTTTTCACTTCCACTCATGACCCCCACTCTCGCCGACTATCTTCTTGTCAGCGGCATCTTGTTCACCATTGGACTGACCGGAGTGATGTTGCGTCGCAACATCATCATCATCTTCATGGGCCTGGAGCTCATGCTCAATGCCTCCAATCTCTCGCTCGTCGCCTTCTCCCGCTATCATTTGACCGCCGTCGGGCTGCCCAACTACAGCGGACAAGTCCTCGTGTTTTTCATCATCACGGTGGCGGCAGCTGAGGTCGCCGTTGGGTTGGCCATCATCGTTGCCCTCTACCGGGCCCGCCAGACCACCCATGTCGAAGACCTCAACAGCATGAAATTCTGACCATGGCTGCCTCGATTCCTTGGATCATTCTTTTCACGCCCTTGGTGGCAGCGGGGCTCATTCTCCTCTTCGGAAAATATTCGAAGCCCCTCAGCGCCGGACTGGCAATTGCTGCGGCGGGGATTTGTTGTGTTTTGAGCTGGTGGCTCTTTGGCCAACCGGAAGCCACCGAGCCCAATCAATTTTATTGGATCCAGATTTCCGACCTCTTTTCGATTCCGATCGGGGTCACCATCGATCCTCTGAGCCAACTGATGTTGGTGGTGGTGAATACGATTGCCCCGATTGTTTTCGTTTATTCCCTCGGCTACATGGCCCGCGAAAAAGGCTACTGGCGCTACTTTGCCGGGTTGTCGCTCTTCCTCTTTTCCATGCTGGGCATCGTCCTGGCGGACAACTTCGTCATGATGTTTATCTTTTGGGAATTGGTCGGCGTCAGTTCCTACATTCTCATCGGGCACTATTTTGACCGGGACTCTGCGGCCAAGGCCAGCAAACAGGCGTTTCTGGTTAACCGCATCGGGGACTTCGGATTCATGCTCGGCATCCTCATGTTGTGGGCGGTCACGGGAACGGTGGTTTTCCGGGACCTCTTCACCCAGATCCCCTTGCTCGAATCCCAAGGCGTCTATCTCGTCATTGCCTGTGTCCTCGTCTTTTGTGGCACCATCGGCAAGTCGGCCCAGTTCCCGCTTCATGTGTGGTTGCCCAATTCGATGGAAGGTCCAACCCCGGTGTCCTCCCTCCTTCACGCCGCCACCATGGTGGCCGCCGGCGTGTATATGTTGGCCCGTTTTTTCCCCATTTTGGACGTCGTGCCCCCCGCCCGCGAAGTCATTGCCTGGGTGGGAGGACTCACCTGTCTGTTCGCCGCTTTGATGGCCACCCAGCAGGATGACATCAAACGCATCCTCGCATATTCCACCATCTCCCAGCTCGGGTACATGGTTCTCGGTGTTGGGGTCGCCCCGACCTGGGACATCCCGATGTTCCATCTCTTCACCCATGCCTTCTTCAAGTGCCTGCTCTTCCTCTGCGCCGGATCGGTCATCGTGAGTATGCACCACGAGCAGAACATCTGGAAAATGGGAGCGCTCAAGAACAAGATGCCCTTCACTTTTATTTGCACCATCTTTGGTGCTCTCGCCCTGAGTGGCGCTGGTTTTGGTCCCATCGGCTTCAGCGGATTTTACAGCAAGGATCTCATCATTGTCTGGGCGGTGCAAAATGCTCCCATCCTCGGTTGGATCGCCGCACTGACCGCCGGGATCACCGCCTTCTATACCTTCCGCTTGCTTTTCGTCGTCTTCCTCGGGGGTCCCCGCAGTGATGCGGCCAAACACGCCAGCGAGTCTCCTCTTGTGATGGTGATCCCGCTGATGCTTTTGGCTCTTCCAGCGATGGGGGCAGGGTGGCCGTTCATCGAGCGGATTTTCTTCCATGTGGTGGAACCCGAACACGTCCCTCACTTCGTCCACTATGTCCTTTTCGCCCTCTTCCTCGGCGGCCTCGGGCTCGCCTGGGCCTTCTATGCCCGAGCCGAGAAAGACCCAGTTTCGATTCCGCTCTTCGCCCATCGTTTCTATATCGACAATGTCTACGACTGGATGGTGAAGAACATTCAGGGTGGCCTCGCCAACTTGTCCAACTGGGCCGACCGCTGGGTCGTTGACCTTCTTGTGGTGCAAACGCCGAGCAAAATCACCTGGGTTTGCGGCTATGTGCTGCGCTTTCTCCAACTCGGCAATATTCAAGCCTACGCCTTCTTCTTTGCCGCCGGCGTTGTTGGGTTAATTTACCTTTTGATTGCCCGATGAGTCCATTGCTTTATCTCATTCTCCTTCCTTTGGTCGGGGCCGCCCTTGCCATCCTTGGGCTCCCTGCCCGCCGGGTCGCCATTGCCGCGGCCGCCGCCAATTTCCTCCTCAGTGTCGGGTTGGTATTTTCCTTCGATTTCACCGCCACAGGCTACCAATTCGTCAGTTCCTGCTCAGTAATGCCTACGCTGGGAATTGCCTTCACCCTCGGAGCGGATGGACTCAGCTTAGCCATGCTCGTGCTCTCCACCGTGGTCACGCTGGCCGCGGTTTGCGTGGCCCGGCCGCCGAAAAACCATCCCGCCTGGTTCTTTGCCAGCCTCCTCTTCATTTCCGCCGGGGCTCTCGGGGCCTTTGCTTCCGTGGATGCGTTTTTCTTTTACATGTTCCATGAACTGGCTCTGGTGCCCACCTTTCTCCTCATTGGCATCTGGGGTTCCGGAGATCGACAAACCGCAGCCTGGAAAGTTACCATCTATCTGGCCTTTGGCAGCTTCGTGCTTCTCATCGGCTTGATCGGGCTCTGGCTCGCCATGCCGGTTGGGGAACGTTCGTTTGACATGCGGGTCATCGCCGACCAGGCCCGGCAAGGAGCCCTCTTTCTTAATGACACCAGCATGGCCCTTCCGTTCGGTTGGGGAACCATCCATGGCGTCCAGGTCACCTATCTCCTGCTTTTCCTTGGCTTTGGGATCCTCGTTTCGCTCTTTCCTTTTCACACCTGGGCCCCCCAAGCCTACGCTTCCGCCCCGGCCCCTGCTGCAATGTTGCACGCAGGCGTCCTTAAAAAGTTTGGTCTTTACGGGATTCTCCGACTGATTACCCCGGTCTTTCCGCCGGAGATTGCCTCCCAGTTCAACACCCTCCTGCTCGTTTTGTTGGTGGGAAACCTTCTCTATGTCGGCTTTGTGACCATCGCCCAACGCAAGCTCGACCTCATGCTCGGCTATTCCAGCGTCATGCACATGGGATATATTTTCCTTGGCTTGCTGGCCTGGAATCCAATTGGGCTCTCTGGGGCCGCCCTCATGCTGATTGCCCATGGACTTTCCATTGCCGCCTTGTTTGCCCTCTGCGGCGAACTTCGGGAGCGCACCGGCACGCTTGATCTTGCAGACCTCGGCGGTCTCGCCAAGCCCATGCCCATCTTCGGGTTGCTCTTTGGATTTGCCACCATGGCTTCTATTGGCTTGCCCGGATTCGCCAACTTCGCCGGAGAGCTGATGATTTTCTTTGGTGCCTTTTCCGCCGGACTTCCTGCCAAGACAGGATTCAATAATTTCCAAATCACCACGGTCATCGCCCTTTGGGGCGTGGTCATTTCCGCCATCTACATGCTGCGGGCCTACCGCCAGATCTTCATGGGTCCGGTGGCCGAATGCTGGCAAAATCTGGCTGACCTCACGACCGTGCCCCGTCTCTGTGTCATTGCCCTGATCATTCTTCTTTTGATCGCGGGCTTCTACCCACAACTTCTCATCAACACCATCGCCCCTGCTTTGATCCGGCTGTGAATGCATTTTTCCTCACTCCCGAGTTTTTGGTTGTCTGTCTCGGCATCTTCTTGCTCATGCTCGACGCCTTCACCACCACCAACAAACACTACTTGGGTTGGGCCGCCATGATCGGCTTGGCCGTCTTGCTGGGATATTCCTTTCTGACCCCTGCCGTCGTGCCCGAGGCGATGCCCCGTGGGTTTTATCTCCTCGATCCCACCGCGATTTTCTTCAAGCGGTTTATTCTCCTCGCCACCATCTTGACCATCGCGTTGGCGATGGACTTCGTGCCCATCTACGAGAAATTCATTCCGTCATCCCGCCCCGGCGCAGGGGTTGGCGAATTTTTCACCCTGCCGGTCTTTGCCTGTGCCGGGATGATGTGGATGGTCTCCGCCGCCGATTTCATCATGATCTTCGTCTCGCTCGAGTTGGTCACGATTTGCTTCTACATCCTCGTCGCGAGCATGCGAAAGAACCTCGGCAGCCTTGAGGCCGGGGTCAAATATCTCATTCTGGGGGCGCTCTCCACCGGGTTCCTTGTCTATGGAATCACCTGGATCACTGGACTGACCAGACACACTTCGTTGGCTGGCATCACTCACGTCCTCCCCATGCTCCCAGTCGGATATCAAGTCGCCCTCATGTTTGGCTTGGGGCTGGTTCTGGTTGCGCTTGGATTTAAGGTCGCCGCAGTTCCGTTTCAATTTTGGGTGCCGGATGTTTATCAAGGGGCCCCCACTCCGGTGACTGCCTTCGTCTCCGTCGCCTCCAAGGCGGCCGGGTTTGTCGTCCTCCTCCGGGTCATCGAACCCTTCCTGACCGTCCCGGCCCTTGAAGCAAAAATCCTCCTTGTGATCACGATTATGGCCGCCGGTACGATGATTTACGGGAACCTCGCCGCCCTGCCCCAAGTCAACCTCAAGCGCCTGCTCGCCTATTCCAGCATCGCCCATGCGGGCTACCTCCTCATCGGAGTCGCCAGTGTCCAGGCCGAAAACGCTGGCGCTGCCATTGCCTTCTATCTGGCGGGATATTTGTTCATGACCTTCCTCGCCTTTTTGGTCCTGATCCATGTCGAGCGTGCCACCGGGGGCGATGACATCTCGGATTTCAATGGGCTGGCCAGCCGCTCCCCGATTTTGGCAGGAGGCATGTTGGTCGCGATGCTCTCTCTCGCCGGTCTGCCCTTTACCGTCGGCTTCCTCGGCAAGTTCTTAATCTTTGCAGCAGCCATGGCCAGCTACAATTATGGCTTGGTTATTTTGGGTCTCCTCACCGTGGCCTGCGGGTTCTACTACTACTTCAAAGTCATCCGGGCCATGTTTTGGCAATCCGCCCCGGCGGAAGCGGCAGCCATTGAGGTCTCACTGATGACTCGCATCCTGATTCTCCTCCTCAGCGCCGCGATCTTCTTTTTCGGAATCTTTCCCCAGCCCATTCTGGAAATGCTCAGATAGGAGAAGCAGTCATTCGTCATTCGTCATTCGTCATTCGTCATTCGTCATTCGTCATTCGTCATTTGTCACTCGCCACTCGCCACTCGCCACTCGCCACTCGCCACTCGCCACTCGCCACTCGCCACTCGCCACTCGCCACTC